>Ga0065711_1028068_pt1 | contig 43935 bp, 13 predicted proteins | sample Hoacrofraction12_FD_59098 | JGI IMG/M metagenome (GOLD analysis project Ga0065711, IMG submission 59098) | Hoatzin crop microbial communities from Cojedes, Venezuela - Epithelial fraction 12 v2 (version 2) | ecosystem: Host-associated > Birds > Digestive system > Esophagus > Crop | place... | reverse complement strand
GGGGGGGGGAATAGCAGTAGTTTTAAAATAAATTCACTTGAAGAAAATGTTGTGCTCCGTAACTATTCTAGAGTCTGACGTCTTGGATACCTAACAGGTACCGAATGAATCATACTTGCTGTGTGAGACGTGTGATGACTTTTGTATTCTGGGCATATACATGGCAATAGGAGTACTGACCCTGGCTTACCTTGCTTTCTTATTTAATACAGACACCTAGTTTATTTAGAACAAATATTAGCCTGAGTCAAAAATTTAGGTCTAATATTTATGGCTGTCTAGTTTTAATAGAACATTCATGAGTTCAGTGCTGCATATCAGCATTGTGGAAAGCACTCCCTCATGTCTTATTGTAGTGTTTCAAAAAGTTCCTATGCCAAATCATTGGAGTATAAAACTCAGGATATCTGTAGATGGATAATTGCAATGATGCGGTATGTAGTATACTTTGGAGAACGGTGAGAAGAAAAATATTTTGTAACGTTAATTCTTTGTACAAGTTTCTTTCTCTCTAATATATTTCTGAGTATATTTTGCAATACAAACTCAAGCCTCTTTAAAATAAGAGAGCGTACATATGCTGTTACCATAATACCCTCTGTGTGTGTGTAACTGGATGTGAATAGTATTGGCTTTTATGTGGTAGTCTTCATGTTGGTGTTATAAATGCCTTTGCATAGCTCAAAGGGGAGTATCGGAACACTCTGCCGGTAAAATATTCAGTATTGAAATTATCGTTGCTCTTTCCATCAAACTAAAGCAGTCGTGAAACCCTCAGTGTTCATGTACACAGAGATATATGTTGTGCAGGCTTTCTTTAGCCAAAAAACGTTTCCTTTTCCTATGGTCTACATCAGGAATATGTCGTACTCCAATGCGTGTGTCTTTTTTTTTTTCTTTTCTTTTCTTCTGAAAGTGATTGCAATCAGTAGGGATCCCTAGGTTTTACCTCTAGCTGCTGTGTTTATTTAGTTGAACCTCTGTTAGTACAAGCTGGGAGCCCTAGTAACCTCTGCCTGGTCCCTGGCCAGGCTTTCAGGACATCTTGCTATTATTAGCTTTTCAAAGAAGCTCATTGCAGACTGTTTTACCAAGAGGTCAATATTTCCCATGACCAAATGGGCAGAGATTTTTCTGAAAAGGAATTTGTTGCAAGTGTGAAAAGGATGTGAAAGATCTTGGCCTATTGGGAATTTCTTGGGAAAACATAAAAAGGCTGTAGGGTATAGTTTGCACTGTGTACTTGTTTGCTTGCTCGTTGTCATTGCAGGAAAGTGAGTTTGTAGGAGCTATCTGAAGCGTAGGCTTGGGAGGCTATGAATATTTGTTACTGGGGATGGAGTTGAATGCAGAAGAATGAGAAGAATGTTGTCAGTGAGGCTATAGGGACTGCGCCATTTAAAATAGACCCATTTTGCAAAACACAGTTTTCATGACTAATTCCACTCAACTAGCAAATATTTCAGTCATTCCTTTTGAGTAACTACCTTTAACCATGCATATGGGTCTGCACGGCTATGTGTCAGCATGTTTGTGCCAAGTGCCTATGCATGGTGAAAGCCAATCATGTCCATTGATTTTTTTGTAGAATTGTAACAGTTGCCCTGATAGTAAATGAAGACTTGTGCAAACTTATATCTAGAGACCCCTGGAGATTTCTACAGTTTATAAGAAATATTAACATTACACTTCTAAAAAATCATATCTGCTGTCCTGTCAAACTGGCAAAGCATGAGAACTTGACTGGGTTATTAGGAGAAGTCATTTTTGGTGGTGGGAGAAGTTGCCATAGCAGTCTGAAAGTGATGAGGCATCTGCTCATTGGGACAAATATTTTGGGATATCCTCTACTGAGGCAGCTGGGTCTCTTGCACCTGCAAGTTTAGGTGCTTTGGCTGCAGAAGACAGCAGGTACTACTTGAAAGTGTGGCAAGCTAATGCAAAAATAAATCTTTAAGTTAGCAAATTGGTCCACCTTGAAAATCATTTGGACTTCTCAGTAGTTTTGTTTCACTTCAGCTTTTTAAAAATGTGTGTCTGTAAATAGGCATGAAGAAATTAGTTTCAACAACTAGACAAAGTAAATGAGAAAATTCATCCACTAGAAGTGTGAAATACATAGTCTTCCCTGCAGGAAATTCCAAGAGCTGCCTTAATAGAGAGTAGATGTGTAATGGTAAATGGCCCGTTTTATTTCTCTGCTATGTAGTGCTCTTGGGAGAATTACTCGTGATTTCCCTATTGCTTTAAGTTTAATTGTGCTATATATATTAGGTCTTAAGGTTTTATGTAGCATGACTATTGTACATTTGGGTTCTACAAGGGAGTGATTGAATCTAACATTTATTAGAAGCTACAGTAGAGTAAATCAAGCTTTAAAAGTGTTTAACTAAAACAATTTTCATTTTGTGGTTTGAATTTTAGCATGCTTCACTGCTGGCATTGTTTTTAACTGAATACCTGTAGTTGTATTTCACAAAGTATTACATACAGTGAGATGATGAAAACACTGTTTTCACAGCTAACTAGCAAATGCATTTGGAGACTACTGTACTTGGCATTTCACTGAAGCAGTTCATTTACTTAGTTGTCTTAAAAAAATATATATATATATTCAGATAAACTTTAGATATTGTAGTGGTTCTGTATTCTGAAGGAGACTGAAAAACCAGTGAATGAGTTAACCATGTGATTAACATGAAGTGTATTTGCATTGAAATTCAATAGCTAACTTCCTATTGTCATCCCAATCTGCATCAAGACAGTGATATAGGGGAAAACAGCCTTTAAAAAGCAGAAAATGCCATAGTAATTAGAGACTTAACTGTGTGTAAGTAAAAGAGTGTCAGGAGGGATAATGATGCGGATTACAATTCTAGACACTGAAAACAGTGCTTGAGCTCCCTAAGCCTGAGCAGGACATAGGTGATGCCTCGTTGTTTATCCGTTGCTCTCTAACATGCACATGTTCAACGTACTTTGTAAGAGGAAAAAACAGGATAGTCGCTAGAGTATTAAACTGGGAAAGGGAAAACTAAAACTGAAGTAAACATTTAAAAATAAACTGGAAAGGGAAGATAAATGCTGAAGATGTTTACCTGAGGTTATCTGTCAAGTCAGCCATTGTGGGGAAGAGGGGAGGAAAACAAACAATTAAAAGGCCAAATAAAGGAGACTGCTAGAAGTCAAAATGTGTACCTTTCAATATTGGAAGTAAAAATGTGAAAGCTATGTTTATATGATGAAAAACAAAGCAAATTCTAAATACAACAGTTTTAAAATTGTTTGCTAAAAGTGAAAGTTAATAGTTAAATACTTGTTCCACCTATGTAAGGGCTGACTCATAGTGGTTCAGTAAAAAAGTAGTCAGAGGAAAGGCCATGGCAGAGATCTTAAAGGAGGTAGAAATCTTAAAGGAGTTCCTGAGATATGCTAAATGAGACTCGTTTGTCAGAGCTTTTCTAGACAAGAAATATATAAATTGTTGTTTGAAGTCAAAGAGATCAAAAGCACCAAGTCTGCAGGGGCCACCAAGCTGGGTGGGTGCAGCTAACATGCTTGAGGCCAGGACTGCTATTTGGAGCTAAAGCGAATGACCACTGGAACCTTTGCGACCAATGTGGTGTGGCATTGGAGTACAAGACAAAGGCTGACAGAGTATGGTTTGCTTTGGGCTTGGCAGAGAGAAGGCCTGATAGCAGGCTTGCATACATCACAGGAGGTTGAGAAGACATGGCATGACTGTCTAGACTGTCTGCTGAGGTGTGGTTGAAGAGCAAAAAGCAGTGGTCCTACAGTTGAACTGGAGGTGTTTCTAATGGTGAGGATAACTAAGTGCTGGAACAAGTTGCCCGTGCGGCTGTGGAATTTCTGTCCTTGGAGGTTTCAAGAAAGAACTAGCCAAAGCCGTGAGTGACTTGGTCTGAAATCAGTGCTGACCCAGCTTTGAGCGGAAGGCTGGACTAGATGACCTTCCAAACTCTTCCAACCTGAATGATCCTATGATTCAAAGGAATGGGATGAACTGTCTCAAAATGAAGAGCCAATAGAAGATTTTTTTATAAATGAGTATTTAAAGGAGTACTAATAGATTTGTCTCACTAGCCAAAAACACTAAAGGGCAAATATAGAACAGCTGAGTAACTGTCAGGGTTTTTGGGGGGTGGGGGTTTTTTTGGAAGCTCTAAGGTGCTACACAAAAAATTAAGGGATGTAATAAGCAGTCTGTTCAGAAATACATTTAAGATGTGGGATAAATAAACCTATGGGCAAATATAATGCTACTATCATTCTGTAGAGGGAAGTCATGTCTCACAAATGTATTCAATTACTTCACAGACTCTGAGCTTACAATTAAGATAGTACTGCTTAGTGCAGTCCACTTAAACTTCCAAAAGGCTGACAGAAGGTGTCTCATGGTGCCTCTTATAGAAACAAAGTTGCCTTTGGGCAAAGGGGGAGATTTGTGCAAGAGTTAAGTGATTTAGAGGTCAAAAACAAAGGGTGAGAAAAGACAGGCTTTCAGAATAGAGGGAAGATTCCTGGTGCAGTCCAGGTAGGTGTGCTAGATCCATAGGGTTTAATGTATTCACAAATTATTTCAAGAAGGGGTTCTAAAGTAAACTCACGAAATTATTGATACTGAATTATTCAGGTAGTTGAAACAAAAGCTGACTATGAAGGGTTGTAGGAGCATCTCAGCTACTGAGTGACTGGGCAATAAAACAACAGATGAAAGTGAATGTCAATGAATGCAAAATAATGCACAAGAAGGAAAACAACCCAAACTATACATACATGACGGTGGGTTCTCAAATAGATATTATGACTCAGGAAAGAGACCTTGGAGTTATTGTGAAAATACCATGAAAACATCAACTCTGTGGTCAAAATAGCAAGAAAACAGCTAGAGAACAAATCATTGTGTAAATCCTTGGCATGCCTGCGTCTTACAGCGTTGTCCTACACATTTCAAATAAATATAGTAGAGCTACAAAGGGTATAAAGAAGGATGAGAGGAGTGATTAAAGTACTGAACAGCCTGAATACAAGGAATGATTAAATAGATTGGGACACTTGAGTCTGGAAAATAGGTGACAGAGGAGTTATGATAAAGGCATATGAAATAATGAGTCATGGAAAAAGGGACTAGGTAACAATTATTCACTCTTTCTTACTGTACAAGAACTAAAGGGCAGGTTCAAAACATGAAAGTCCTTATCTGCGTAGCATATTGGTTGACAGCGAGCACTGTAGTTGAAAATGTGACGGGTGCTAAAAGCTTTGAGTTTAAAAGTGATTTGGCAAACCACTAGAAGAAATGGTTATGGGGAGCCTTTGAACACAGACTGGTTCAGCAGGTGCTCAGAGCAATGAGCAGATAGGGAGGCAGGAGGGCAAGTTCAGTGTCATGTTTGGGTGTGATAGTACTATTAGTATCTAGTAAGGGGTACTACTAGAAAGAGGAGGCTGGGCTCGCTGGACTTCAACTCTAGTACGGCTATTCTGTGTTTTTCCTTAATACCTCAGGTGCTTAATGCTAAGAAGGCTATTCTTCTGACACCCTGTGTTGTCAGCAGAGAGACAGGGTGGAAGAGACTCTCCTCCAGAAGACAATTCAGAAGGGGAACCTGGCTTGAATTCCTTTCGCAATACACTCGCCTGGCAGGTAATTCTTGTTTCTTAAGGACCTTCAATTTTGGTACTCTTGAAACCTTCTCCCAAGCGAAGTTTATATTTACTCGCTGGGTACTGTGTAAATTCATAAGATTACACACTAATGAAGAACCACATAAAGTTTTCTATCTTTTACCCCAGTTTTTGGCAATCTCTGAGATTTGAGCTCCTAGGTGAGAGTCTACTCCAGCTGAGGTACTGAGGTCCTGGAACCACAGTGAGCACCAAGTGAGCTAGCTTCTGATCTCGACACTGTAATGACTTCGTGTAAATTAGGATTTCCCATTTGGAGAGAGAAAAAAAAAAACCCAAAACCTCAAAACCCCAAACCAAAAAAACAGAATCCACAAATATCCCAATATTGCTACAAAATTTCAAAGCTGTGATTTTCATAGAATCTTATTGCGTAATCTGGCTGTACTTTTTCATCTGCTTCAGAGTTGTTCTTCCCTCCTGTTCACCTTTTAAATCACATATTTCTTAGTCTTCCTAGCATTCTAGAACACTCTTGGGCTTTTTTATGTATTAGAGAAAATGAGAAGTAAATGCATATGTTGGATATTCCAAAAGATACAGGGAGATTAATTTTGTGATTGCTTTAGCATATTTAATCTGAGTCTTACTGAGACATTAAAGATTAAGAAATGAAGAATCAATTATACAGTAAATATTTTTAAGCACTGAAGATTCCACTGAATGCTCTAAGAGCCAGATTGCCTTCACACAGTTCTTACATCCATAGATTGGGGGTACTATGGAAATTCACTGGAATATATACTGAGTATGATAAAATACACTGAAATGATAAAACCTTTTCTAATAAATCAAATCCCACTTGCAGGGAAACTGGCTCATAGGTGGGGAAAGTTTTGTCTTTGAAATTAGTCTGACATATGTTAAGGAATATTTTATCTGAATACTCTCCCACAACTTCATGTGCTTTATACTTTTTCTCCCTTCTCAGAAAAGATCATTTTTACCAGGGGTTATATTTGCCTGCAAATCCAATTAAAGATGTTTCAGTCATCATGGCAGTGTTTAATCTCATGAATTACTATTTTTTTTTTCTGCTAGTTCTTTCCTTGTTTTTTTTTTTCTCTTAACCTTCCCATCCTTCTGCTATCAACAGCCACACACCACCATGCTTGTTCAGTTCATCATTAGGAATAGCAGAAGTTTGAGAAATCAGTACAGGAAGCAAGATTTTATCATTTGAAATTGATACAGTACTGTTACTAGATTTTACAATAGGTAAAATGCTTTGTCAGAGTCAATAGAAGTTTAACAAGATGAGTTTGTCAGAATAACATGATATTGCGACCTGTTAAGAGCTTTTTAATGGCCTCCTACATCATTGTGTGCTGCATGTTCATTTACACGCAGGTAGTTGGACTAGATGATTGTTGTAGGTCCCTTCCAACTGAATTATTCTATTCTATTTAGCTTCAAGTACAGAATAGCCCCGTTTTGTTCTTCTAACTTCTCTGTGTTAACCTGTCCTGCAAGGAGTATGTGATACCTTTCCACTGGGCACATGCTGACTCCATGCTTTCCAGGACTGCTCTGTAAAAGTGGATAAAAAGGTTTTTCTATTTTTTCATATTACGATAACTTTGAAAAAACAAAAGATGTTTTTTTAAAAACAAAACCAAACATTGTAATTTAGCATTGGTACTTTATGCTCTGGGTATAGTGATCGTAGGACTCTATACAAAGCAGAAAATAACCTTTGGGTACATAAACTGCTGGACAGAAGAAGTGGTCAGTGTGAAAGTTACCTTCCAAATCTTCAGCTGAACAGCACTGGACCTCAGATTCCTCAGTTTCTCTCTTCTGTTCTGGTAGTAGGAACTGGGCTAGTTTCAATTCCTGTTGAATTTCTTTGCGAAGAAGAATTGTCTAAAAAGATAAACTATTCAAGAACTGTAGTATCAAATCTGATTGCTGTTGCCATGCACAGTACAAGTCCTCTGTGTCTGTTCTCTTAACACTGTGCATGCATGTTGTGCTGCTTAGAAATGGTTCTTATGGGCCCCTTGTGCTCTGTCATTATGCACCTTTGCAGAATGCAAATCAGCGCTCTGCTTTGCTGCCTAATCGGATTTGCTTTTCTTCGCTCACCAAGTTCAGCTCTTCCCTTGCTGTTTCCTGGTGGTGTAGGGTGGGGGCCTGGCTGTTGGTACGAATCCTTTTCATGATGGGATTTGTTACTGCGATGAAGTTTGAACTCTGTATTTTTTTGCAGTATTTGGTTTATTGGAAACTGTTTGGGCTGTTTGGAACAACTAATCATGGGCTTGGAGTTACTAGTGATAGTTATAGCTAGAGTACAGAGAGCAAAAAATCACAAATTTTAACAAAACGTGCAACTTACGCTTTCAATGGTGGAGCAGGGCAGAGACTCTCTGAGCATGAAGCGTTTCTTCTATCTAAAAAAATCTTTGAATAAAGCAAGCTGTCTAGTTTCACATTTTGGGGTGTGGGAGGAAAAGGCAGGAAGAAACGCAGACCATTTGCCTCAGCTTGAGAAAAGTAAGTGCTTTTTAACTTCTTGGTTTAGCCAATGAACAAAAAATTGTTTGTTATTATTTTATTAATCCTGTATATTTTTAAACTCGTATCCTGGACTGACGTAAAACTTTCAGTACTTTGGAGGGATGAATACGTGTATCTTTCCATTTACAGATAGGAAAATTCGTGCCAAGACAAGTCAGGTAACACGTACAAAGCAACTCGATATTTTGGTGACAGGCCAAAGATTAGAACTGAACTCTCTAGGCTTTCCCGTTTGTGTTTTGTGCGATAGACATCTCCTAATGGTGTATGTCTGACTGCATGTTTTGAATAGAGAAATCTCCTGTAATATTTCTTGAGGAATCCAGCTGCTCAGACTAGTGAAAATGATGTTCAGTTGTCTTGTATTCAGAGAGAAATTATTAACTGTGTTTTGCCAAGTGCTTGCTGTACTGCTTTTAAAAAAAAAATTGAGGTTACTTCAGTCTGAAAACATCTCTGTTCTAGGTTCTTTATATCAACGTTATCAAAATGATACTTAAGAACATCTAAAAATTTCCTAGCCATAGAGCTTTCTCTTGGTACCTTAATCCAGAAGGCTTTCTGTCTAGAGAAAATGTTTGTAAGGGAAGGTGTAACAGCTGAGCAGAGTTGCAAACAGAATTTCAGGGAGAACTTTCAGCAAGAGGAATCTGGGAAGCTTCCCACTAGGAAGCTGGTAGGGAAAGTGAAGGAGAGGTTGGAAAGACTGTTTCCATCCCTGCCAGGGAGTGGAAGAGATTTGTGGCATGGAGGAGGAAATCAGCAAATGCAGAAGTTTGGTACTGCATGAAATTTGAGGGCATGCAACATCTCAGGCAAGTGGCTTCCATGCAGCTGGCTCCATAAGAAGGAAAGCCAGCGAAGAAGGAAGCAGGGGGGTAAATAATCTTTAGATTAAGAGCATGAGATAATGAAGTAGGGCTAGAATTAGTGAATGCCTGTTTGACTAACTAGCTAGCTAGAAGCTTGTGTCCGAAGGCTGAGAAGAAATACCTGATATGCCTTTCCTGTAGTAGGAAATAAGAGAATACAAATGTGTGTTCTTAAGCCATCTTATCAGGCAAGCAGTTAACGTGGAGAAACTAGTATGAGAAAGGAAGATATAATTAGTAATGGAGAGATTAACAAAAGGGCTATATGCTATTTCTCCCTAGTAAAAATAGAAGACTTACCCTTGGTGTGGATAAGGCTTGTGACTTTGTTATTTCCAGTGTTAAAAAAACAACATATTTTAAGCTAGTTTCTTAGGTCAGATTTTAATGCTTTAAGTTCTTCTATCAGCTATGTCCCAAACAGTCATGACAGGGAAGTGATCATGGCGTAAGGAATTTTCCAGTAAAGTTCAATTTCTGCCCGTTGTCTGGAGAGAAATATAAATCTACTGACAAGCTTTGTGAAAGCTTCAGAGGCTGGCAAAATAGTAAATTAACGAGAGGAACTTTGCACTGGTTCAGAACAGAGCTAGACTACTTGGTAACCTGGACACACTCACTAAAAACTTAACAAAGTTTTACATCTCGAGAGAAGGAAGCAGACCGTTCCTGCAGGGCAAGACAAGCAACAGCCCTGGAAAAGCTCAGGAACCAAGCAAGCTGAGAGGAGTTCCCAATGCAGTGCTGTTGTTAATAAGGTTACTGTAGCTTTATGGATGAATGATTGATGAAAAATAGCAATTTTACATCTCTTCATGCCCTTGTTGTGAGCCCAGATCTAGAATGCTGTGTCTTTTTGTTGTACTTGTGTATATAGCCATTAACATATGGAAATGATATTGAAAGAACAAAAAACATCATGCTAGGACAGGACAAGTGCCTTGCAGTAAGAGATGTAAAAAACTTCTCTGCATTAGATAAAAATACCCAAGCTTTATGAGGAGTTCTTATTTTCTTGACATAGGTACCATCATGATGGACGTCAAAAGAGGTTGTTTCAATCTAGTTTAGGAATATCTAGCAGGAACTAACAATGATAATCCAAAACCAAGTAAATATCAGTTGTAAACGAGGCCATGAACTTGGGAGGAATGGGAAAGAACAAACATTTTTAAACGAAATCATTAATTTTTTGTCTCTTACTGTTTTCAAATAAAAACTTCCTTTTTGAAGATAGACATTAGTCAAATACATGTTATTAATGTCAATGAGATAAGAAGAAGGTAAAGTTTAATAATCTGGTTTATGCAGGAAGTTAGGATGATCAGTCTTCAGATCTGTCTTGATCTTAAATTCTGTGATTCCAAGAAACCAACTGTTTGTGACACCACCCAAAAAACAATTGCACTGATGTAATTACAGCAGTCAGAGTTTTTTTTAACATCTTTTCTCTCATTGTTACAGTACGTATAACATTGATTTAAGATGAAATCTAGGTCCCACTGAAGCCAGTGCAAAAACTCTCATGTATTTCTCAGAGACTGAAATTTTTCACTGCCTGCTTTTAGATGACTGATTTTTCCTTTGGCAAGGTAATTCTATTTCTATGACAATGAATGTGTGTATTACCTGTTGCTGACTACTATGATCAGCCATAGGGGGCTATGCTAAAAAAGTGTTTTCACCTGTGCCTGGCAGATGTGTTTTGCTCTGTTTGTATGTTGTCGAAGCATGCAGCATGAGCAAGATACTTTTTTTTTTTTTTACTTCCTTTTCTCTTCGCTCTTAGCGCGTTAGCCTACTCTCCTCCAGTGAGGTCTCTAAAGACATTGGTGAAAAAAACACTGAAATGACAACTGAAACCTGACCTAAAAAGTTAGCTTGTAGAAAGATAAGTTCGCTTTAAATGTTTTTAAGTACATGTTGTTTAGCAATTGAATTGCAACAGGCTGTCTGAAAATGTAGCCTGATTCTCTGAGGTTCCTCTTGATTCCTTCCCTCTGCCTCTGAGGCAGTATGAGATTTTGTCACATAGTTCTCATACTCTATGTAAAAAGACAATCACAAAAATGTAAATGTTTATTTTAATGCAGCTATGTAGGTGTATTTATGTAGGTAAAAGCACTTGCATGTCTGAGTGGCTATAGTTCCTCTGTAAGATTTCCTGCACATAAGACCTGGCCAACAGAGAATGGAACTGCTGAGCTTGAAATTTAGCCATCAGGGAAGTCTTTTGCAGCTTTCCAAATCTGATTATAATGAAAGAATTTGTGGTGGGGGAATCAGTTAAAAAAAAAAAAAATCAGTTGTTTGCAGTTAAATCTAATTCTGCCTTACAGCATCTCTCTGTCACTGACCTGTCTGTATCTTTTCCTTGGTCCCTGGTCTAAGACTTTTCAGTGATGATCAACACTCACGCATGATAATTTGTGTCACTAACTCTCACCCTTTGCACCCAGGCAGCTTACATAGTCTTTAGTTTAAACAAATGATGTGTAGATTTTTTTCTTCAATATCTAGCCCTTCTGGTGTACAGGAGTTGCTTCAGTCGTGACCTGGAGTCGTTCGGGGAAGAGAACAGAGCTCTACAGGAAATCTCATTTGCTGTGTAAGGTGGAAGTGGTTTTGTGAATGACACAAAGGAAGAGAAAGAATACTCTTGATTTTTGGCCCGAGTGAAGTAAGTATCATATCTGAGCCTCACTGTTCCTTTAAGGCAATGGGCACGTTATTCAAAACAAACTTTGTCAAGTGTCTTGATTTTCTGAGTGCTCAGTTTGAGATAACTGAGGCTTGATCTCAAAAAACGTTGAACATGTGCACCATTTTGCATTCACAGCAGCAACTGATGTAACCAGGCTCTTTGCTCTGAACATATAAAAAGGCTTTAAAAAACCTTAGCTTTTGGAAAACTCAGGTCCTTAGACTTTCAAAATTGGTAAACAAAATTAGCTGACACTTCTGAACATATTTTGACTTTTATCTTAAATATTCCATTCCCCTGGTGTAAAATAGGGATTAAAATATCCTCTTACTTCAAAAGGGTGTTGAGAGGATCAGTTCATTAATGTTTTCAAAGAATTCAGATGTCTAGTGAAAGCACCATACAAAATCCCATAAGGAAATTAATAATTCTGTAGTCATTGTAGGCTTTGGGTGATGGTAAGTCACTAAGACGTAAGATTCTGTACTACATGAAAACGGTATCAGAATATTTTTTTCAGTAGTCTTCCCTTCAACGAATGCTGTCCACTTAAGGCACTCAGTGTGCCTAGAGCTGTGCAGCAAACAGCGTCAAAGCTGTGGGGGAAAGGCACCTGTACTGTAGGGAATGGGCACTCAGAGACAATATCTTGTTGTACAGGCAGCCTTGAAAATGTAACTTTGAGTTGACCTTCAAACATTCTCTTAGTTTAAAATTTAGTTAATGCTGTCAATGCATTTTGTCAAGCAATTGGAGTAGACACATATCTGTTTAATGAGCCGCTGGGAGAATCCTGTTGACACGGTCTTAAGAACAGCTCTATGCTTTTTGAACCTAACACATTGCATTTCAAGTATCTGGCAGAGAGCTTTACACAGCGCACAGCAACTGCGAGGAAAAACGTAGCATGGCAAATGCATTATAATTGCTATCATGAACCTCAGGATCCTATTAAATCAGCTAATCTGGGGATTTAGTGATTTTGAAAAAAACAAACCTCTTAGTTTCATAAAATTAAAGAAAAGCCCTCAGAATTATTCAAACAATGAAGACCTTTAAGAGTTGTAAACATTTAAGCAGGAACTCCAGCTAACAACTGTACTGAAATCGGAAAGTTGTTATAATGGAAGATGAAATCAGAAGGCTAATAGATATGTAGAGGTGAAGGAAACCAAGCTACACAGTTTCTGTAACCTTATTCAAAATTTCTTCTAAAGGTGTAAATTGAAGTAGTGAAGAATGGAAGAGGGCATTAAAATGAATGGAAAATGGTAGGTGCTATTGGTCCATGTGACTGGTACATTCTCTGGTTGAAGCAGCAGAGCTGCAGAATCTGATGCTACAGAAGCAATGACTGGCACGAAGTAGAGGCAGGATGGGCGGGTGGGGGAACACAACCCTGCGTGGGAAACATGGCACGTTCAAGCCAATGCTGACAACTGTGCACCAAGTTGAGAGTTGTTAAGAAAGTATGTTTAATAGTGGAAAATCAGATAATCAAATGTATTCCACAATAACTGGCACTTCAGGAGACCTTCTGGAATATAGATAGATAAAGACAGAATAGGACAGTACAGGGATTGATAATCTCAAAAAAAAAAAAAGCACCAACTCATTTGGCAGTGAAATGAAGCTATCAAACCAGTGATTCATACAGAAATTTAAGGTTAATTTCTTGAACTATTACATTGAGGTGATCTAGCCAATTAGATTCTTAAAACTGACTTGAGAATTTAGGGAATCTGCATTTACTGGGTGCATTCTGAGAGGTTCAAGTACTGCCATGTGTTTGTGAACACTGGGAGCCATTAGAAGAAAGAAACGATGATTTTGGGCAGACAATGCTATGTTGTGGGCAGAACAAATGGATTTTTCATCTGTAAGGCAGGCGCTAAAGATTGGGAAGCATGATGTTTGATTCTGCCAATTTCCAGTAATAGAGATGTAAAAATAAAACCAACCAAAAAAACAAAACAAAAACCAAAAAACCCCTCCTAAAAAAAACCAAAAACTTGAAACCAGGGGAAGTTTTTTGTTGTTGCAATATTTATGTTCCATAAATCCGAGTTTTTCTGGTGAAGACAAAGTATGTGTTCTTTTAAATTGCACACTCAAAAAGAGTAATGCCATCTAATGCATTCTGCCAAAAATCACTGCAGAGTGTAGGACTGAACAAGTAAAAGGAAGACTCAAAGTGAGTTGTCAATTTAATTTCCTCATTGGGGGCTTAAATTTTTATTTAAGTTAAGTTTTACTAAACCACCTTACCAAAAGCCTAGCCAAAAAGATACTCTTAACTTTTTTAATTACTAAGGAGAACTTGGAGCAGAAAAGGGAACATGCTTTTCAGATACTGTTCACTTTTGCAAGGAAAATTAGAACATGTAAGACTCTGCCCCTACAGACTCACGCACAAGTAGTCTTCTTGCTTTCATCATCATCGTTATTTCTAAAAGGGATTTAATGTGGTTTTTTTTCCACACTAGACCATTTCTTGGTTACCCAGAGACTGTTTTTGAGATAACCTTTACATGATTCACATGGAGTCACATTAAGTAACAAATTAGCACACAAATACAGCACCCAATAAATTCACTAAATAAGTTAATGAAAATGGTAGTAAAAGATAACAATCAGAATGAAATTGTATGGTTTAAAACCATGTGCGATAAATTAGTGGCTGTTGATAGCCAGACACTACTGAAAATGTTTAGGTATAACTTTAAGAGTAGATGCGGAACAATGACAACCTGCTTCAGAAATTCATAGGGGGGGAAAAAGTAAATATATCATTACTTGATTCAATTACATCCACGAGGTAATGAAGCAAGAGATTAAAAAAGACTGCCAGACTACCACTGAAGTTTTTTTTCAACACATAATTTTTAAAAAGCATGGGTGGTAAAACAAAGAAATAACGCAAACAGTTGGATGCGGCTTCTGGGAAGAATAGAGGTGATAAACAGCACAACTGTTCCTACAGCCGCACAGTGTACACTGACTCTAACAACGCTACTGCTGTTGACAGATACTGCTCTGAGAAGGTGCTAATGCTTTCAGGCATATGCTAAGCTATTAACCCATGTTTCTTCCTTTTTATCCTGTAGAAATTCACAGCAGAATCTGCTTTCTTCTTTAATTAGACTTCAATTTTTTTTGTTTGATAACGTATTAATGTTATTGGGAGAAAACATCTTAAATTCCTGTTCTTGCTTAATAAATCAAAGGCATACTGTCAAATCTTCGTTTCGGTCTCTAGGAGGAAGCTTCTTCATGCAAGCAATTAGGAGTCCTCAGCTGCTCTGCTGCTTGCTTGGTTTTCTCTGTAGACACAAGCTAACAAAGGTTAGTTAAGGCCACTGTGCAGCTTTTTGCTCGCTGCCATCGTAGCACGTGTTGGACCACAAGCAATGCTGTATTCTGATCTCTCTAACGTCTAGACAGATATTCATAATGAAATAGATGTCTGGATAACGAAGTAGACTTTCACAGCCCTAATGGGATTGGAGCCTACGGAGGCTAGAAAAAGAGCAACTTGCATTGCACCCTCCAGGGCTACTGAATTTCACAGGTAAGATGAGCATGGGCAGTCAGGCTGGTTTTGCCTTATAACCTCGCCTTCTGCCCACATGCTCAGCCCTGCTTGACCTGGCTTGTACTCTCAAGACTCAGCTTTGTGGAGGGCTGCACAAGCACGTTGGCTGAGACAATCGGGAGAAGCTTATACAATGCTTATCTCATCCAAAATTGTCCAAAATATAGGGTTTTTATTCAGAATATAATTTCAGTCTTTAAATATTGTGCACAGCCATGCCTTTCTAATGAAAGATGGAACATGTTTTTACTTGCATATTTTTATACTTCTTGACATGTGGAAATCCTTCCCAACTAAAATAAGAGTAACTGTAGCTCCCAAAGGCTATCCTTTTATGTTGTATGAGTTTCTTGAAATAGTAAATCAGATTTGGAAGATGCTCATGTGGGTGCTAGCAGTGGCAAGAAGCAGAGGGGAAAGCATGGGCATAGGTAATTGCTTCTTGTTCTTAAAAAAGCTAGACAGCTAAAGAGTACATCACTAATGTCAGAAACAAGCTACAAGGTGTCTGCTGTCTTTGAGCTTCTGGTAGTCAGAGTATGACCAAATCACTGCAGAACAGAACTGCAGTGAGGCAGCAGAAGTCACGAGCCTTCATCCTCATTCATATGTAAAATGGTTTTATTCTTTGTATTTTAATAAAAACTGAAAGCTTTAGGATTTGGGAAATTTTAAAAATAATTGCAGAAAACTTTGGGCATTTCCCTAGTGACCTTTTTAGAATGTAGCATCAGGGTACCTGGGATTTATTTTCATTGGGTCTTCTTGAACATAGCCCAGATGCACACTGCGCCGAGCCCTGCCTGTGCTGCATCGACCTCCAAGTCAACAGACCTCCAAGTAACTCCACAAAGTTAAATAATTTTTGGAGATTGCTCATGTTCAAAGTTTCACTGCTTCGTATTGCCCAAGTAGCTACTCCGTATGAGTGTAGAAAACTTGCAAATGTATTCAGCAAGCATACATTATGCATTTTCCCTTGTAACTGATGACCTTTCATAACATACCTGTGTGTTGGGCATTCATCAGTTGTAATGTGATCTATAACTCATGTAAATGTATCTCTACAAAACCCATTAAATAATATATGGACCTATTCAAAAAAGTACAACAGAAGGAGGGGGTACAGATTAATAGCTGCCTTTTTCTTCTTTTTTATGAAGGCAAAATTCTGATTTGGCCATATTTCAAATTCATTTCTAAAATTCTTTTTCAAAAGAAAATAATTCTTTTAATTTGCTAAAAAGTACATTTTTAATATGTCAACGTTTATAAAAATGTTTTATAACATTCACAACTATAGATAAAGCTTTAAAAATAATGTAAAATTAGGGCAACAGCAGGATAGAATGCAAAAATTTCAGATGCTTTGAATTTAAATAGTTTTTCAGAAATTACTTTTTGTTTTTTTGATCAGGCCATAATGTGCTCATATGAAAGAATATGAATTGCACATTGCCTGCAGCATTTACCATAAGCATGTGCATAAAGACAGGAACCTTTTTGAAATCTTAAGCTTTACTAATAGCATTTCAGTCAATAGAACTGTTTACACTGCCTGAAATATTCACTGTGATTAACAGGGCATATAGTAACATGAATTTTCTGATAAGATATATCATATGAAATAATATTTATGTTTTGGGCTACTTTTAGAGGCAAGAAAATATTTCATCTTGGACAGGTAGGCATGAATAGCATACAATGAGTTTTAGGAAAGAATGTAGCAGCGAAACCTAGATATTTGTAGTAACAGTGGTTTAATCCTTTACTCTGAATTGTCCTGCTCTTTGGTATGCGTATAGAAAAACTGTTACGGGCTTTGATGGTCTGCTTTTTTCTGAAATTGTACATATACTGTTACAGTATAATTGTATAATAAACTGAATTATAAGTATTTAGGCTTTAGCAATGTGTAATTCATTTGAAGATATCACACACCTGTAAAAAAACTATATACTAACATTCTTGGCAGAACGTTAATTCATTAACACTGATTAAAAGCAGGAATGCATTTAATTTGTTTTGTGGAGAACAAAAGAATCTTGAAGAAGGTCTATAAATTAAAACTTCTAATTCTTTTTAAATTCAGAACCGTGCCTTGTGATGCACAACAGAAAGACAATGATAAGCTAAGCAGGAAGTATGCTATGGATGAAGAAAACACGTTAACTGCTGCATAAAGTGGAAACCATGGCAAAATGAGCTGATGGAAGCTCAGCTCTAGCTGGACTCTGTTCCCAGCTGCCATAGCGGTAAAAGTGGTAGTCTCTATATTAACAGTATTTGTATACCTACAATGGGGTGCACAGGCTTATCTTCTTGTAAATTAACGGTATTTAATGGCATTAATTTAGTTGTGACTGTGTGGTTCATCCTACTCCGCAGAAACTCCTCTGGCCTTATTTGTCATATTATTTTAACTAGAGAAAATATTATCCAGACTCCACTGGGGCAGTTATTTCATTTGTGTGGAACAGCTGCAGTGAATGGAGTTAAAGTGAACATGGAAAAACTTTCAGAAGTGTAACATGTGAATGGTCCCCTCTTGGTATTTTTTGCCTCCTGGATTTCTCTTAATGAAAGTGTTTCCCATTGTCATTAAGAAAAGCCATTGTAAAACATAGAATAAAAATAGGTGGCTCTTTCAAAAGCTTCTTAAATGTCAAACCCTAATTTTTTGTTAGTATTGCAATCTCTTCATTTGACTATAATGAAAAAATGTTTTCAAAAACAACTACATTTTTATTAATTTTTGGTAGAGTTAAAGCTTTTCAATGCTTAACCTCTGTTTTGTCTTCTTGTTTGGTACTGGGAGGTATTTCAGAGGGTGTCCCAGTGTTCTAATCTTCAGTCCATATACAAATACAGTTTATCAGGAATTTCAGTTACTTAGTATACTGGATTTTTTTTTTGTTTGTTTCCTCTTAAGAGAAAAAAGGGCTAATTTCTTGACTTCTTGGCTGCTAGTTTGGGAAATTTACATCATGCTGGTGTGCATATAAATGGCTGATAGTGTGTGAGTATGCTGCTTTTGTCTGATCTAATAGCATTGCTTGCCTACTCTAATCAGAATAGTTGATAATCATCAAAAAATACTTGATAATGTGTCAATAAAATTGACACCGCCCTGTATCTGTACTTTAATAAATATTCCTGTAGATAAATGCTAACTTTTAACAGTGCATAGGGTCAGCCCTAGTTATTTTTAACCTGGGGGTGTGATGCCAGGCTCAACTGAAGAATACAAAGGGATTTTATAACAGCTGCTGTTTACGGCTGGGAGACAGGCAGTTGATGCAGCTGCATGTAGGAGAACGCCCTTCCTTCCCGTCTGAGGGACACAGCACATGCACTTCTTCCTCAGCAATTTCTCTTGGTGGAAATGTCACAAACGGCTATAATGTGCGAACTACAATGGTTATGCAAATATTTCCATTTTGGAGCTTATTAAGAAACAAATTTTTAAGTTACAAATTTTTAAATGATTGAACAATTTGATCTCTTTGATCACTGAATAGGGCAGCAGCTGTGAACTCGCTTGATGGGATTTCTCTTCCTTGCTCTTTCATTGGACTCTGTGGTTTTGGGACAAATAATGTCACATGGGGTTGCCATACCTGCCTTAGTGACCCTCTGCCTATGGGTTGTGGGGGTTTTTTTGTTGTTCTTGAGAGGAAGAGGAGAGCAGCATTGTCTGCCTGTTTCTGAGGTTGGTATGTTCCAGCTAAGCCCCAAAGTATATAATGTTCCGTGAACTTCTTACTCAAGGGAAATAAGGAGAACTTTTTGGCCCCCTCATGTGGAGCCCTTATTAATGTAAGTAAAATTGCATGTACATATGTGTTGTTTCTGGAGGTGAAACATGGCCTGGCTAAGCTAATTAAAGTCCACAGAACACTGGACCTTTAACGTATCAACAACTCACAGAATCACAGAATAGCAGGGGTTGGAAGGGACCTCTGTGGGTCATCTAGTCCAAGTGGAACTATTCTTCTGATGCTTTTATTTCTATTTAGAGATCTCTTGTCCATTTGACAACAGTTGCATAGCTGCAAGGTGCTGTTATTCCCTTACTGACGTGCCCTTGCTGTTGCTTTATGGCCCATGCAAGACACCTACCTGTCACGGGTCTCCCAGCAGCAGAAGAGGTTCTGTGGGAAGGAGCTCTTTACAAAAGGCCAGATATATATGGGGTTTTCTATTACATTGTATAAGGCCAAGGTAGGAATATGGGAGGTATGAGGGGACAACTGTTGATAGAGAGAAATGGAAATGTGCATGAAGGATTCTTGCTATTTCAAAAGGTGTGATGAATCCCAGTAGGAGGAAAAGGCTTTCTAGACAATGCATTTATTGTGCAGTTTACCACTGTAATCTGTTTATTATACTCAACTTCAGGATACATTCGAGAATAGCAAATGTATAAATTTGGTGTTTTAAACAATCTCTTATCTGTAAATAGTGCCAGCTGTAGTGGACAGATACCTGAACTAGCTTTAAATTAAACTATTCTGGCCATCTTTGCCATTTGGTGTTCATCAGAATTCAATTTACTTTGCTTAGCTGTTGTAGGCTTATTTTTTTTTTTTCTTATTTAGGCCAATATTCTATATAAGCATTAATTGCCCATGTTGCTTTTCAGAATAAATGTATAAAGTAGTGCATCTTTATGTTGACAATTAGGAGACAAAAATGAGAAACGTCTGAGCTGAGGAAAACTTGCCCTTTTCTCCTTCCAATGCCTTTTTAATGCTGGGAAATGTATACTTAGCTTTGGTTTTGGACGTGAGATATAAATTTAGTCTTTCTAACCCATTTAAGACTTAGGTAAGACAGGCCTGCTTACCCTTACATTTATCATGCATCTTAGAGATGTGCAAAACTCAGGTCTTTGTCTCAGGCAGTATGTGTAGAAGCATCATGAAGGTGAAGCTTCATTTCCAGTATCCCATTTAATAATTAAATAACTTGCTGAAGTGCTAATCTGGTATTGTACGTGTTCACTGTTAAGTTAGGCTCAGTAGCCAAATAAAGACTCATCCTTCACCAGAAGGAAGCTGTCTCAGCTCCCTCATTTAGAGGCTGAGTTTCCCAAATACTGGGACATTCATTTTATCCATTAACACTAAATGGCCAAAGCAAGGACAGCAGCAGTGTTTGAAGTTCGTTGTTTGCCAGCAGAATGGTCAACAGAAATTAAAAAAACCTAACTCACGTGTGCCAATTGAAACCGTGCACAAGTAATTAACATAGTCTATCAATTAGAGAAAAATGCATAATGATTAGTAAAATAAATTCTTTGTAGCTTTCAATTACTGTATACATTCCTACTAAAATTTAATCAATGCAAACCATCCTAGTTAGCATTCCTATGAAGTGACATATTTTTTAAGCCATTTACTTTCTTGCTTTCTTTGTGTAAGATGATGTTATTCTGTAAGAAGTGGCCACAATGAAAGATTTGCTGTCACCGTTGTTAATTATTGTTATTATTTTGCAGTTGAAAGGCTTAGGCTGGCCATGTGCTATGGCAGAATTAAATGCTACTTCTTTTCTAGAATTTGACTTCTTATAAGGCCTGAGGACATGCGTTTCTCCAGGCTTCGGGAGTGCAGGTGGTCATGGCTTCTCTGGGTGACGTCTGTCACATTTTATTATTCAAACTTCATCACAAATTCAGATTTTTAATGTTACATGAAAGATGTATTAGGTCAGTATTTACACCTGAATATCTGGCCATAATTATCTGAGTAGACATTAACAATTTCAGAGGCTTTTCAGTGGAACCTATGTCTTAAGGTAGAAATCTGATCCTTCCACAAGTCAGTACTTGGTTTTAGATGGCATAATATTATGGCTAAATAATGGCAATGATACGGCAGATGCAAAAAGACATTCTGGTCTTTATAAAATCCTTCAGTGACTCAGTGGCCACCAGACTTGCCCCTTCCTCCTCTGCCAGGATAGTTGTTGCTCACTGATTCTGCTCTTACTTAGAGAAGAAGGAAGAGAGCAAAGAAAAAACTTTGCTGAGGTGACAGACATCTGCATAGCTACAAATCTTGACTGACACCCGAACTAAAATCCACCTGCATCATTGTGATTGAAAGTGAATTTGCTGGCACTTCATCCATGAATAGGAATTCTGGCTTGTAGGGCCATTCTTTCCAGAAAGCCATGAAGATGGGAGAGAGGCAAATGGTTTCCAGCAAGGACCGAATACCTAGACTTCCTGGGACAGCTTTAGGACATCCGAGAGAGTAAGATTTAGTGGGTTTTATTCTCACAGAAAGCCTCCATCTTGCTTTGGTTTTTGGGGTTGATGGCTTTTTTGAGGGGAAAAATTCTGTGTAGATTTTGAAGTCTTTTCACTTTCATTGCAAATATTTTTTTTCCCTCTCTGTTTGAACCTGCTTTGGGCCTTGAAGGTCTCCCCCAAAGAATGAGCAAAAACACTGTATAAGGTAAGGATGTATTATAGGATGTATTATTTATCTTTTAAAGATGGGAAAACAGATGCATAGTGAGAAACTGAAGTATCAGATTATTTGGCTAAAATCTCAAAGTGGATCTGACAATATTCAAAATACAACCGAAATATTTCATGTTGAAAACACAAACTTTTTTCCAACACTATAATGTTTCCCACTCTTTTCTAGTACTCTGGCATGGATAATGAGAGCATGCTCCCTGAAGACGGGGGCTGTTTCTATGGGCTTACTAGGACTAACGAAGAGTTTATCTCTCAGAAATCATCCAGGCTTTTGCCTTACTTTGCAAATATATCTATTTTACAAAACCATTATTCTGAGAGCAATTGTTCATGTCTAGCTGCTGTTCAGACCTTTTAAAGTTTGCTTTTTGTTGATTCATATTGAAAAATAATTGATCAGATTCAGGTTAGTGGATTTAGTTTCACTGTCATCAAATGACAGGTATTGGTTGCTAGTTACAACACCTTAGCATCTGATACTCTCAAGGTGGCTAAAGAGGCACGATCTCATTACTTTTAGGATTAGTATTCAACAGCAAGTTTACTTTCTGTTTTGATGCAGACAAGGTGAAGGTGTGGTAACCAGCAACATTTAATAAGATACTAGAGCCAGGACTGAATCTTCAGAAATTGATGGGCAAAATAACACTTAGGTAATGTTAACGTGAAGGTTTTTGTGCACTGAATTTCTCATATAAACACTGGGTGATTACCCTTCCCCAGTGTGGACACCCTAGTCTATGAAAACCAGTCTTGCAGTGCCAACAGACTGGTTCTTTGCTGGTGTCGGACCAGTGTCTGATGGAACCTACTGCATGCTTGGTTGGCCTTAGGAAAATGGTCTTCCTTGTGGCCAAAGCGAAGGTCTCTATCCCAAATTTTCATGAAGTGCAAGTGCTTCTGTCCAAGTTATCCTTATTCTCATGAAGGAAAACCATGAAGAGCTGCACGACGGTAGCCTTGATTCAGTGTGTGTGGGGCGAGCGAGAGTGTGGGCTTTTGTGCAGCTTGGAAGCATGGCTAGGGTCCTGCCTCTGTGGACTGGCAGAGCCCCCACAGAGAGAAATATCGGGGAATTTCAGCCACTGACACTAAATAACTCCTGTGCGAGTCTGTGCTTTAGGAATGTCTTTGTCTTGTTTTCATGGTGACACACCTGACTTCATGGCAAGGATTTTGCTTTCAGCACTGACCCATAATAGCTGAGCATCACTGTGTTGGAGTCTGATGGTAGGGCGATTCTTTAGACTCTTGTTTAGATGAGATATTCAGTTCATGAAATACTTTCAGGTGACCTATAACCTGTCTGTCTGCTTCACACTCTGAAAATTCCCTTCCCTCCCCCACCTCCCATTTCTGAGCTCAGATGAGTCTGTAATTGGAGCCTGGAGTCACCAGGACACAAGTGTTTCCAGGCTGTGTTGACCTTGGCTGTGGGTGGAAGCTGCGCATTTGGCTGTGCGGTAGCTTTGCTTACCAGCTTTCAGATGTTGCCCTCGTCCAGCATGGGGAAAGTGAGCCAAGACCCCTGTTATTGGGAAGAGGCTCTGGTTATCTGTACAATGGCAAGCATGCCTACTTCTTGGTGTACTGTTTCGAAAGAGCAAATGCTTTTTTGCTGCTCTGGGGCACAGTGCAGCTCAGTGATAGCTCTCCACATGTTCCTGTGATCCTTTTTCTTTGCGCCATATCCTGAGACAATAAATCTTCCAGAGGGGAGGTATGTGTTTAGGCTGCACCTGCTGCTATCCTTACTGAAGCGATACTGTGACGGCATACCACTGTGTTAATGTAGCTAGATGTTACCCTTTCCTGCACTGGTAAGAAAAGTCCTGCCTAGGGCATAATGGGCTGTAGTTCTGCTGCTTTTGGACCATTTGCCATGGTTTACTTAATTACAGAACACCAAAGGAAGAAAGAATTGTTATCTATTTTCTGCTAGCATCTCTCTGGCTGTCTGCTAGAGTATTTAATTTGTGGAGGGGTCTGAAGGGACACTAAGATGAGGTGGGCCTCAGATTAGGTTCTACTAATGTCCTCTTTCATGTTCGGGTCTTGGATTCCTCAAACTAATTTTATAGGGTTTTTTCCCCTGTAGGTTGAACACTTGTAAATAATGAAAGTGAGAAACCCGTTCTAGTATACTAACAATTTAATGAGTTAGGTAATATAACATGAAAGAAGCAGTACGAGACAAAAGGTTCCTTGTACTGCTCAATTATTAGGTGATTGTCTAGGGCAAATTTTGCATATGCAAGTGTTTTTTTGAGATTTGTGCTGTCAAAAGTGCGTTAAGAGGCTGTTTAGATGGTCTAGGCCATGGTCTGGGCCCTGAGGCACTGAATAACTTGTTTGAAAGTATTTCATCCTCTGACAAATCCCTAAACCTATGATACGGGAAATGAGGGAAGATGACTGCACTAACACTTATTCTAGGAAAGCATAGAGTGTCTCTGCAAGTCTTGTGCGTGTGGACGAAAAGGTCTCTGTGCAAGCAGAATTAAGGTGATTGGGAGGACAGAGTATATGACAAAGGAGAAGAGAAACAGTTGTGGTCAACTGCCTTCAATAGTGCTAATAAAATCTCTCTGGAAATTGAAATAAAAGCCGTGGTTTGATTAAAATAGCTTACTTTTGCCTTTTACAGGTGTGATGCTATAGTCTAGAAGGGAGTGGGAACATAATTGCATGTAGATGTAGGGGCTGAGTATCTGCGTATGCGCACAGAAGTCTGCACATAGGGGAAGAGAGGAATGTAAATGAAAGTCATGAGGAACTAAAAGGATTGCTGGTCTTTATTTCCATTTCTGATTAGTTACTTAGTGCTATGTTTTACACAGAGTATTTGTTTTAAGAAACACTTGCAGTTAATGACAATTATAGACACAAGAGTTGTGCATTGCAGTCAAGGTGCGGAGGATCAGTTATGATATGCACTATAATGTGTCAGTTATTCTACGTTTTATAAGTTTGGTGTTCTCTTAGTGAGAAACTTCTGTAGTTTATTTCCAGGTATGGGATTAATTTTTGTTCCTCAGCTGTAGAAGAGCATGGCTACACATTGGCTGCCTTTGTCTGAAACATGATTGACTCTTGTTTATCAGGAGCTGTGATTTTACTCTGGTTTTCTGCCCAACACGTGCCTGAGGAGCTTGAAGCCACCGGTGAGGGTTGTGTTTTGTCTGCTGTATAATGGGGAGGCACTGGCACACTCTGACACTCGTTTGCAGGGTGTCCCACTCAGCGCGCTCGTGATGTCTGCATCTTCTCCATCTCAGGTGGCCAGGATTTCCAGAAGCCCACATACTTCAGGTTTCTGTCACCTTGCACAGCAGGTACAGGCTCCAAATGCTCCCATCTTATAGCCACAAAGAGATTCCCAAAATCTGGCACTAATGACTAAGAGTAAGTGGTTTAATGCAGACAAATACGTGCAGTGACAATTCTGCTCCATGAAATTAGTAAAGGCTATAGTTTTCTTACCTTACCCCCAACACAGCATGCTGCTTTACCTGAGCGTGTGGAGGACGTAACGGCACATCCATGAAGACCAATCAAAGATTAGCACGCACCCATTTTTAGCAGGTGCTTTGTTTGGCTGCTCAGTGCCTCGAAAAAATTACTTGGCTCAGCATTCTACAGCTCTCTCCTTTCAAGTTTAATTTACCATAACTGGATTTCAGTAAAGCACCACCTCAATATCATCATCACAACGTTGCTTGAGTTTGGCAAGGATGAAGAAAGCAACTCAACAGAAAGTTTCATCCTAGGAGAAAGGACACTCTGAGGTAAATATGTTTCAAAGGGAAATCATTCTCAGTCTTAGACCCTGCAGAATCTTAACTCACACTATAAAACAAAAGTTCAAATATCTCAGAAATATGGTTAATGCTTGAAACCTAAATGTAAGCTAAGAAGCTAAAGATGAGCTGGAGTACTCAGTCTTAGGAACTTTGTAACTTCAGCCTCTGCTTTTTGTAGCTTTGTGGTGTGTTTTTTTCTTTTTCTTTGTTTTTTTCAAATGAACACATAAAGTAATGGAATTAATTTCATAAGCATTAAAGTATCAAAAAGGGTAAAGTGTTAAAGCAATATAAGATTATTTTCATCCCCTAGAAGGACACGTAAATTTAAGACCAAAGTGTTTTGCTGCAATTAAAACATTTAAAGCTTTGGTGCCTGATAGCTCTGTTCTAGTCACAAGAACATACACTTCTCTACCCATGTGAAAGATTTTTTTCTAATTTTTTTCCTAATAATGTTTTATGAAAAATCCTGTGAGAAAAAAGTATCAGACACAACAGGCATACTTTAAGCATTAGAGGATAAGCGCTAAATATACATTTAGAAAATAATTTGGTATCAAAACCTCATTATGGATTTGTAGGCACCATTATGATTGTTAAAGTACTGTGCTTATTCATTTTGGCAAATTAGTATGCAGTGGACAGAAGCTTCAGCTGTGCAAAGTTCAGCTGTGTTTCAGGTGCATGCATTTCTCAGGGAGAAGGCAGCCCAATATATCCTGGTCTGGCATTCGGAATGGGTAGGTGTTTCTAGGTATAAAACTAAAGGCATAAAACTAATAATTTCCAGCTGCTACCTGTTCTTAATAAGCACCAAGCATTTTGTGCTCTTACAGAACCCTCTACAAGGATTTTAAAAGATTTACAAGCATTACTGCATAAAGCTGCTGATGCTCACTCTGGGCTAGAGTGATGTTATCAGAGCTGCATTCTGCGTTGGTCTCCAGTAAACGATAGAGCGTTACCTGTTATCACATTACTGCATCAGTTTGTATTCTGGAAGTGTCCAGTTACTTAACGGTAGACTCCCTTAAATTATTTATTGTTATTACATATATTTTCTATGATTGTAGTACCTAGGAGCTTTAAACACGGAACAGGACCCACAACCAGTATAAATACACAACAGAGAGAAAGCCACTGCCCCAAAATACTTGGAAGGTGAGACAGCATGATATACCAAGAAAACAAGACAGTACTGGCCAGAGTAGCAGGCAGGGGTTAAGCACATCAGTAGCCTACCTTCTGTTTTCGTAGGCTTCATGAAAAAGAATATACCTAGTGGTAAATGGCAGCAGCTATATCTTCAGTGAATGAAAGCTGATAGGCAAATAGAGGGTCCTTGGAAGTGGAAGCGAGTAGTTTAGGTTTGGTGTAACAGCTGGAGGTAAGAGGAGTAGCCAGCACAGCCAATGCAAAGATGAAGTGACATGGGCAGACAGGTCAGGAAAATTATCTTGGTAGAGCATTCAGGGTAGAGATCAGTGGGGCAAGGCTGCATTTGTCAGGGTAGGATGCTGCAATATTTAAGATGGTGACAGTTTGGATAAAAGCTCTGTCTGTGTGAATAAAGCTCCAGTTTCAGGGGTCCTATACAAAAAGCAATGAGAGATATTAGGATGTAATACAGAAGTTAGAATGAGGCTGCCTTTCACTTGTCAGGGGGGAACCATTAACTGGTTTTTTTTTTCTTTCTCTGAGTTTAGTTTTTTGTTTTCCAGCCTCAGGCTGCAAAAGTGTGACTACACAATGTTAACATGTACCAGTCAGGTTGACAAGGGTGAGTTTTATGGCAAACTCAGAATACTTTTGTCTAAAGTTTCAAATGAGGTGCCAAAATCAAGGAACTCTGTAAGAATATGTTATAATTTTTTTAAAAAAAAAAGTTCTGGCACTCAAGGTTTCAGTAAGTCTTGAAAAACATTACTAAAATGTGCAGCAAATTAGAATTGGATTAGATGGAGCTGGGTATTTATTACTTTATAAAACTCATGAATTTTTAAGTGACTTTTGTCCTTTTTCTTTTCTGTCTGATTAAAGATTTCCGAATACTTGAAACTAGCTTTGTATCACGCTGCACATATTAATTTATATACCCATTAGCTGCATTTCTATTGATAATATAACTTGTTGTAATGCCACGGTTTTTAGTTTTACACAGCTAAGCATACCTGTATACCAGTATCAGTGCTTTCTAGTCAAGCATTTCACCGTTACTTTATACTGCTCGTTGTAGATACAAATTCCCAAAAGAATGTTTGGCATCTTCATGGCTGTGCTAGATGGCTACAGATGGTAACAGGGACATATTCTGTCTCTATGCTTACTAAATGCAGGCTGTTTCCCCACAGATAGCTTGTTTGCTGCTTCACATCTGAAGAAATGGTTTTACTAGAAGTTGAAGCACCTTAATCTCTAATGAAAAATCAAGCTGTAGATGACTTGATGATCTCACGCTGAGCTGACAACAAAACTGAAATTAAAGCCTAGGTCTTTTCCAGAACTAGCTTTATGCAAAACTCATATACCTGTGTGGGCACTTGCATCTGATTAAGAATATCTGGTTCTATCTCCAGAGTTGAAAAATTAGAATGGGTAATACTCATACAGAGTCCTGCACAAGCTAATTCTTTGTCTTCCACGTGGAGCATTGCCTTTGCTTTAAGAAAAGCTGTGATTTTTAACTTCAAGTAGATAATGTACGACAAAAAAGCATGATGTAATTTTTGTGTGATTTACTGGGTCAAGTCAAAACCTCACAGCATAGGAAACTTCACTTCAGTCTGACGATTCACAGGGAAACTATGGACTGCTGTGTCTTTGCCAGGATATTTACTCATCTAGCTCCAGTTAAGGGTTCACCTTTGTTGGACACTGTAGACATGCCTTCAGCTCTGTAAACTAACTTCTTGACCTCTGGACGATGCTAGTGATTGTTTCATGCCTTCAAAGGTTGCAGGTTTACTTTATTAAACTTTAACCACTTTTATATGCTTCATGTCTTTTGGTCTAACCTCCTTCTAAATAAATTTAATACAACCTTAATCCTGTACCATTTCCATCTTCGATACTGCCTCTCCATCTGACTCTGGCTTCAGCATGTGCTCCCTAACCTCTAATGACGTGGGCCAAAGTGACAGCCTATTGGCATAACTTTAAGATTGCGTTGTTGTACAGCTTCACCATTATGCTCGTGGTGTTTGACGCTCCAGAGTGCTGGTAGTCGTACAGGTCCTCCTGCTGCACTTTAACTGTGCCATCTGTCAAAAGTTGTGTGAACGCAACCTTCCACTCTACAGCAAACCTACCTTTTGCCTTGAGAAAGACCCTGTAGAGACCATTTTTCTTGGCATGGTTAACAAATGAAGGGGTAGCAGAGGGGCGGGAAGTTTCTCACTTCCCAATGGGAGTGAATAGAAACAATGCAGGTTTTCTTACTTTCATTGGGCTTGCTTCAGTTTTCATTGGCCATGCTCATATTTAATTATTTGTGCTCCTATAATTCAAAATCAAATAAGAAAATTGACTATGTAGAAGTCAAAGCCTGTGGAAGAGAAATTGGTTTAGTTGTTCAGATAGTTCTCACATGTAAACAATGGTGATTTATCTCTTGAACTAATGGAAACTAATTTAGCACTTCACCCTAACACCAACAGAGACTGCCTGCGTGCTCAGCCTCATTCAGCACGTAAGCAATAAAGCTGTTGTGCTTGTCCAGCACTGCTCAGCAGTAGAGGTGCCAGGTTTTACAACCATTAAAACAAGAGGTTAATCAGGGTCTTATTCATAAAGCATAAATAAACTTGATCCTCTCACCCTGCTTCAGGTGGTTGACAGAGAGCGAGCTACTTAAGAGGCGACACACAGGTATGCAATGTATGTAATAAATACATGTAAAAAATAAATGTATGTAATAAATTCTGGTGCCTGAGAACTAGAAGTGAACTTCAGTGCCCCACTAACATTGGGAGTGAGGCAAATTCTGCCTGGGCAAGAAATAGTATGTCTGTCACCAAGAAGAATCTGGACCATTAATTTTTCCTACACTTTTTCTGGAAGATGCTTCAGCACAGTCCTCCTGAATGGTCTGACTAGGCTACAAGTGCTTGCCAAGAAATGGGAGATGGATATTTCTCCGTACTCCCAAGCCACCTATACAAGACTTTTTGCAAGAGGATGAAGTCCAGTGATCTGTGCTGATGTGTCTGGGAAGGGTTTTTTATGAAGACTGCATCTCTTTGTTGGTACTGGGGGGAGCATGTGGGTTTGTAACCCAATTTGTTGGTTACACCCAGGAGCTCTTATACGAATACAAGACTTACCGGGTGCTTACATGAAGAAGGAGCTAGGCTTAAGTGCAAGAGCAAGAAAGGAGGAATTACAGGAGCAAAATGACCAAACATGGAGCTTGTTCTACTATCTGCTCCTCGTGGGTCAACAACAGTTGTGCTTTTCTTCATGAGGGAGAGTGTGAGCCTGTTACCATAAAAGCCTACTGTTTTCTTTTGAGCATGTAGGCAGTACAAGAAAGCTGTATGCATAAATGTAGATGTCTGTTTTATCCTATTGTGTTGAGTGTCAATGAGCAGTAACCTGTTGGTAAAAAGGGGAGAACGGGCTCCTTAGCTGCAGTTGCGCTAAGAACTACCAGTAGAAGTCCCTGTTGTACACTGAGCCCTGACAGGGCATTGTCTGGAAGGGTGCCACCTTCTTTTGGGGTAAACCACAGCCAACCACCATGGTTTGGTAACAATGTGACAATATCAAATGCAAAACTATCCTGTGTTTGCTAGTATATAGTCTAAAATAATACTAATATCAATAATGCACACTTTGAAGTTCATCTGAAGTAAGAAGTTCCTTTTTGATTACGAAATGACTAGGTAATTAGGCTCCTAATGGTAATCTGTTGCAGTGTGTCAATTTTATGCTAAAGTCCATTATTAATGGATTTCATTTTTTAACAATTCATACACGTAAATGCTTTTCTGGCAAGTCTCTGTCAGTGCAAATGGGGTAGCAGGAGCCCTTGAAAATATTCAATACCCAGTCAGGGAGGAGGGTGTCATCTCTTCTGTAAGTGCTACTGCACCCAAAATAATTCATGTGTTAGAAATGGCAAACAGAAATGGAAGAAGCAGAATATATCTTATACAGTTTCTTCAGGTTCAGAAACCTATTTGTTTATTCTATTGCCCTACCCCACGTGACACATAGCTGTCAGGAAAAGTGTCTTGTGCAGAGTTGCAGAATGTTAGTATGTTATATGGAAGATGGAGTTACAGATGCACATTCATTAACCAAATACGCTGTATCTGCAGAAAAATGTTTAATGTTTGGGTTAGTTTTGCATTAAGACAAATGTAACGTTCCAATGTAAACATCCATTCTCTCTTCAACAAGGAAGATCCTTCTATCTATAAAATCACGGGCTCCTTTTAGGAGGTTTGTAAAACAAGTTTTGTTACTATGAAAAATTTTAATCTTGCTCTGTGGTTCAGCCACGCACTGGGAGCGAGAGAAATGCAAACAATGTAAAAAGTGAACACAAGGATCTGAAAGGCAAAGGAAACCAGTCATTTAATATATTATCTTTATGTTTCAAATTATTGCTTTTGAGTTTCCTGAATCTTAATTTAAGGAGTCTCTTCATATTATTTTGCCTGTAAATTATTTATATGTTTCCCTATCTTTTACGGTACTCCATTTCTGGGCTTCCTGCGAGACCTCATCAGCTGCTAGCAACATGCTGAGGCACTGCTGTAATCCGTCAAAAAGGAGGGGAGATAGGGCTAACAAAGTGATGCTCTGGGATTTGTACTAGCATGAATTGTCAAAGATGAATAACTAATGGTGTGTTTTCTCATTTCTGTAAAGCTGTGGAAAATCCCTGGTAATTTTGTTAGAATAATTCATTAACTAGAATTTTACCCTTTATTGTGAAATCTTCTGTATTTCTCTTGTTTTCATCAATCTTGGTAAAGAACTCTAGCATTTATACATCTTGCTGCTTGAAGAAGGCTGTTTCCCAGAGAAACTTTGCTGGTAATTTGTTCTCTTCTGTTGAAAATATCTCAAGTAAGAGAGATGTTTCTCTAGGCTTCAGAGATGAGGATACAGTCCAGGACATCTCACTGTCAGGTATTTTTTCCGTGAAATTAGCCAAATTAGTCCTTTCTTCTTTGCATCCTATTACTGCTAGGACTGTATATATCTTCATTCTTCTTCCTGTATTTCTCCTTTCAGACACTTAGAGACTGTTATTTGGTACCTGTACCAAACTGTGGCCAAGATCAGATTGTGCAGCATTCTTGTCAGCGAGCACAGGCTGAGCAAACCTTCATGGGAACTGTAGCATGCCCAGATGCTGCATGGAGCCCATGGTCCCCTGCACTTTGCCTTGGCAGTGGTGAGTAAAAGCACAGTTTCTCCATTCCCCTAGCCACGTATTGTCATAAACTCCCATTTCAACAGCTCTCCATGTTTCTCTTAGGTTTGTTTCAGTGTTATTGTTTCCCAGTTTTCTCCCATCATACAGAGGAAAATGTCAGCACTTTACTGTTTTGGAGCCATTCATAGTCATAGAGCCTACTTAGGTTCTCCTGCAGTTTCTGGAGAACAACTTCATTTTTGAATTGAGATAACTAAGGCAGAAGAACACTTTGGCTTTTATGACCAAGAGGATATAAAATGTCATTGATGAAACTGGAAAGCCTTTTGCAGTTCTCGGGACAGTTGGGACTTAGTTCCTCCTGTGCAAGACATTTATCTAGAGCCACATGGGCATGAGCAACCATATGGAAGTGCTTGGGAGTGGCTACCTGTTAAATGGTAATTGTTCTTCTCCTGGACTTCTTCAGGCCCACAACTGCATTCTTCCCTGCTGTGGGAGATGCCAGGCTGAGTCCCAAATTTTCTGTGGCTGACTTGTAATTAGATTTACTGGCTAGGGTAGGCTGACTTTCAGAAAGTGTAAAGTACAAAACAGCAACTTGTGGGAATAAAAAGAACATTTTTTTTCGTTACTGGCAACTTCCTTGCTCTGACTTTTTGACCTCATCCCAAGGTCAATTAAATGGCTCAGAGGAACTGGAGTGATTACAAATCAACTATGTCATCATCTATTAGGTGGTTGAAGAACATTTCATAAAAATGAAAAAAAGGTTTCCAGGGAGACCTTCTCAGTAAGTGATTTGTCCATGAATTCAAGATCAGACCTTTTCACAGGGCAATTTACTGGTTTGCTCAAGTGTTCTCACACAGACTTGGTGCCCCTAGATGTTGTTCTTCTGGCACAGTGGTGTCAAGTCAACCATCAACACGCTCAGCTGGAGTCCTCCTCCTTCCTTGGTTTCCCATCCTCTGGTCCAGTACATTATCTGTTAAGTACCTTGCTCACTCCAGACTGGAGAGAGAAGTCATTATTGGAGAACAGTACTTTTTGACCGTCGTTGATAGGGAAAGGAAAAAGCAACAAAAAATGAGCACTAAATGAAGATGATCCTGTTGACTGCAAGAACTATCTTTGAAGACTTCTTAACAATCAGAAACTTCAGTTTGTTTTCAGCATATGCTCCCAGGGGAAGGTCATCTGATTCATATCCGTCAAATGTTGAAGGGATGAGTCACAGTCAAACAAATCACACTTTTCTAACTTGTCTTTACACATACGGGAAGGAATAATCTCTCTTCATTTAAAAGGACTTTTTCTTTTTTTTACTAGACAACACTCAATAACTTAGCCCCATGTTATCTGTTTTCCTTGAATTATGAATATTTATTCTTCTCCATATCCATAAATAATACATCATCTACAGTTGCCTCATTTTTCTCTTATGACCTTTATACACATCCTGTACTTTAAATCAAACTCTTTCTTAGTTACAAAAAGCTCTAATTTCCAGTTGAAACTTCATTCAACACCCACAAAAAAAAATCTTGTCTTCAAATAATAGCTGATATCAGATCATATTTTCTCTACTGCCAGTCAGCCAACATTGGACATGACCAGAAATACACTACTCCAGTATTCACAAGTTTATGCCATAGTGTTTAAGATGTGATAAAATGCATGTGTTCCCATGCCCTGTGATACTAATCCCATAGCTGCAATGTTAGTGAGGAGGCTGGAAAAGTGCCCCCTGTGTGCAGTACTCCCATAAAAAGCTGACAGAAAGGCATGCAGATGTAACACCTGCTTTTTTGCTCCAGGAAAATCTCAGAAGTTATGATTGCCCTTCTGCTCTTCCACAGGGGCCTTCTCCTTTCACACCACCTGCCCCAAGGTGCACAGCCCTCTGGGTGAGGTTTTACTTTGACATTTACATTTGCTTTACTTTAGAAGTTCTCCTGGTTGAAAACGTTTCAAGAATAGCATTTGCTGTGGCTACGCATTTTGTGGCAGTATTGTGTATTTCGGTGCACAAAGGTGCTCATGCCTGCTCCATGCTACCTTCCAAAAATGTGTTGGCACCAGAGGTGGAATGGCTTCCCGTTGGATCAGGGAGCTGGGTGAAAGGGAACCCAGCAAAACAGCTCTCTTCAGCCAAATCCACTTCTGGTTGGGGCTTAGTCTGCAGCCGCCGGGCTGCTTGCACCCCGTCACGGGAAGCGGGCGGCTCACCCCAGGGTCCATGTGCAAGGGTGGAGGTCCGGGGGTGGATGTTAGGCAGCAATGGCTTGAACCAGATGAAAAGCTGTTAAAGAAAAGCTTTCAGAAAGGTGTGCTCTGAACTGTGACCTGAATGTAAAATAGATGTGTTTGCAAGGCATGTTCAGGAAATTAAATTAACATCTCTGTTTGCAGGAAACTGAAACTCTTTTTTTCCCTCCTTCTAATGTAAACTAAAATGCCGAAAGAGTAAATCTGAATGAGACAACTATTTTAACAGCAATCATCTCACACTATTTAAAAAATACATGAATTTAGATTTATCACCATATACCCCAAACAGTGCTCAGTGAACGTGTACAGGTATTGTCTCAGCTACTACACAGTAAGAATCTGAACACTTGTCCAGAACCTAAACTCTTCAGAGTTAGGTAAATATTCCCATTTTAGAGAAAAAGAACCTTAATACACAGAGCATGCATCCAGGACAATTAATCATAGGACATATCTGGGGCTGGAGCCAGATCTTCTGACTCACAGTGTTTCCTTTTCATTGAGAAAAATACATACTAATTTTTCATAATTATGTCATAGAATTAGTGTAAAAAACAAATTAATAATTTGATATAAACTTTAAGATAATCCTGTTTATTAATTCCATTATTACAAGCATGACTTTAAAATACTAATTTTAATATCACAGATTCGTGTATTAAACAAATGTGTATCTCTAATCTTTTAGTTTGGACATCTATATGAAATACTTCTAAATTATCTTAAAGAGGTCTTTGAAGCTTATCCTATGGGAAACATTGACATTTCATATTTTATTCTGAATTCTAATCTTTTATATTTCTAGAAGATTGGACCCACCTGTGAAATGATTTTCTGGCTCCTCTGATTTCAAATGGCAATTTGCCAAGACAAAAAGTGGTTGAAGAGAGATCCATTGAACATAGAAATGTAGCTTATAATAATACAAAATATAAAGCAAAAAATAGGAACTCCCTCAAAGCTTATTTGACCATGAGGCTAATTTATCAGATATGCAAAAAGTTTTGGGCCTTTTATGCAAATAGGCAGGCTGTGTCTTTCCAAGGTAATTACAGAGCAATTTTCCTGACTACTCTCATTTAGATCCTTTGGTCACTTCATAGGAAATAAATTATGCCATTTAAACACATAACTGATTTTGAAATGTCATTTTTTCTAGGAAAAAAATATCTTTGCATATCTTAACTTATTCTGTCTTCTCTCTTATGCTTTTCCACTCTCCAAACAGCTATGAGTTATTTTCTCTGTCATGAAGATCCCTCTACTTGTAGGTATCAGGCTTCATTTTGCCTCTTGCCCTTATTTACATCTTCAACCTGAGTCTTAAAATGTGTATATATAATTAGCTAAACACAGCTTTTTCAACTCTGCTGTTGCCCCAACTTTATCTTTTTCACAGTACTCAGGTCCAAAAGTATTTGTTACTGAGCATTAGGATCTTGAGTATTCAGTATCCCAAATATGTATACCAAATAAACCAAGGACCAGAATTTAAAAACCTGTCTGAAAAAAGAGGGAGGGGAAAAAAAGAAAGAGTAATCTATACACCCAAATGGAGAGCTGGCTTCTTTTGAGAATTTAACCCCAACTGTAGATGGTCTGCTCTTGACAATATAACCATGTTTGTTAAATGATCTAAAATATCATAGTATCATAAAATCTCATTCTTTGATTATGAAATGCCATGTGAATGTAAATTTCTCTGAAACAGTTTTATTTACATTTCACAAAGGCTTAAACAAAAGATGTAATAGCTACAATCCAAATTGCTGGAATGGGGCCTATTCAGAGAAGAGGACCTTGTCCCAAGTTTTCTGTCTGACTGCATACATGATCTTGATGCAATGAATCAATATCTCATTATGGGACAAAGTTCTCCAAGATAAATTCTGAAGCACAGAGAAATTAGTGTTAAAAATAACAGTTTTTTCTTTTTCTTTTTTTTTAAAGCTCTGTTTAGAGTTATATGTTGAAACAACACAAGGTGTTGTTTCAGGTGACTGAACAGGATGTCACATTCCTGTGAAACAATGCATGACTTGTCTTAATGTCTTAATACTGCTGGATCTGTAACGAACACTTCTGGAGTCCCACTCGAGAGCTGATTTAATATCAAGTTAATTCATGTTGATGGCTACTGCCTATTAGTCACCACTTCCAAAAGGAATGACAGCGACTGGATACTTCAAAAGAAATACTGCGGCTGATGATTTGCATTATGAAAAATGTCAACATCAGATCTATTTCGGTATCCTTGAGAATCTGAGCTTTGAGAAAATGACATGTAGAGTTCAGTGCTGAGGGTGCATGCCTGGGCACAGGGAGCCCGGGTTCTACTTGGAGGACCCAGGTAGCCCTCCTCTATTTCACAGTAGAAAAGTCTTGACTGGCAAAAGCCGTATTTGGAAAGCAAGCCATGAATTCCTCCCTCTGATGTGGCTGGAGTTATGACATCACATAGATTTCTGCTCCATGATGAGCCTGCACCCCTTGTTTCCCGGGTATCTTCATTATTTAAGAGAAAGCTTCAGTGAAAGGGCTGGAGGGTGGATGCCTCTTTCAGCAGGAGGCTATAGGGTAATGCATGGTGCCTAGTGGACGGAATTCATAGGTTGAAATCTCCTACACATCCCACGCCATCCAATGATTGCTCTAGGCATTGGAATTTGTAGCAAAGAATGGCAGGTCCCCCACCCACCTCATCCTCAGCTGATGCTGCCCAGCTCCAGACAGAAGAGGGTCTGGGGAAAGGCAGAAGTGGCGCCGTGGGTCACAAATGAGTTGAAAGGACAATAGCTTAATGGGCAAGGATTGACAGGATAAAATGAGACTTTTGAGAATTGTCATCTTAGGTTTAGCAACTGCAACAATACTTCAGTAGGACTAAGAATTCCAAGTTAAGATCTTTTCTTTTTTACTTCGGTTATCACCTTTTGACTTTATTAATGAACTTACTCCTGGAGTATGGGTTAGGCATAGGGCAATGAATTATCCCAGGCAACTATTTTTTCTTGGGTACCAAAGCTTACTAAAGAGCATGGATTACCAGTTCTTCTAATGTATATACCTATATAAAATGTCTCAAAACAGCCAGTATCTAGCAATGCCTTATTATTACTGTTAAAATATTAGTTTCTTTCATCCTCTGGTCTTCAGATAATGTTTCTGGTTGAACTTATTGAAACCTTTTCGTGTGGCTTATTAGAAGTGATGTATTGAATTATCTGTTTAAGAGTTCTTATAGAGTGGTTGAATAAATTTTGTAGTGGAATAAGGTGTGAAGATGTTTTACTGCCCGTGAATGTGAGTGATATTTGATTAGGAGGCGACAATTCACCAAGGAATTTGAATGGAGCGATGTCAAGATATACATAGGGGTTAACTTAGGAAGGTCCCTGGAAATGGATGGAAAAAAAAGGTTTAGTTATGGAGTATAAGTAGCTAAAAATTTAGAACACTGTAGACTCAACAACTTGCTAAATTTAAAATATAGTTTGAAGTCATATTCATGCTATGATGCTGCTAAAACCTGAGAAGATCAATAAGGGAGGAAAGTATCTTTCAGGAGATCAGTGCTCTTTCATGGAATTTTGGGCATTAAAAGGTTCTGTAGGTTTCAAAGATATCTCTTAAAATATGTTACAGAAGGAAATGAGTCACTCTTCTGTCTCAGGGGAGTGGTTGCTTAGACTGATATCAGGGGAGGATTAAGCAAAAGAATAAGGTTTGTGGAGGAAGAAGTTTGTAATAACTTTGTAAAATAATAAACAAAAATCGATCCCATTTCCCCATCATCCTTTCCTCCTCCTCTCTCACCGACCCCCTTTCAGCACGTGACAGCTGTAGAAATGTGATTTCAAGATACAAAATTCGTTATGGTTAGGCAAATGAAAGTATTTTAGAACCTGATTTTGGTATTAGTACTTAGATATGCAAAGGGCATCACACTATTTTTAGTATGGCACTTTCAGGCAAGTAATTCGAGCCAAACGTGCAAGATGCTGAGTGCTGTGGAGGAGGTCCTGAGCAAACTCCCTTCCTGCTTTCCTTCCCGCAGCCGCACAAAATATTGTGGATGTGCAGTGATCAAGGAGTCTATAAGCCACTGTAACATAAAAAAGGAGAGCAGACTGTAATTAATTATCTTTTGGCTTCCACGCTGATAATGAGATGTAGTTACTTCTTTGTCGCTATTGTACTTTTTGTAACGCTTTCTTAGAGAACTCCCTTAGAGAATTTCCCCCAGGAAATAAAAAAAGAGGATTTTGCTTCTGCCCTCTGTGCATCAGTTGTCAAATTCAAGGATGCCTGCCAACGCAGCTCAGCCTTTTGTAGGCAGAAATTCATTTTCAAACAATGCTTTCCAATTCCTAGCTAATCTGTTGTATGTTATTCAAACCTCCAATGTATGTGATTTCACAAGGATCAACATAGCCAAGTACACAGAAGCCTTGAGCTGGCACGTCAAACAAAATGTTCTCTGTTGGAAGTGAACATGATTTCATAGTGATTGAATAATTAGTGTTCTGAGTGTTTGCGTCTGAGGTTTTGCAGTGTATTCCAAAGCCTAATTTTACAAATGCGTCCTAACGCTTCCTGATTATGACTATAGAACAGCTGCTTTGTGTAAATTAACAGCAAGTGTAAAAGCCTAGCCCTAGTTTAAGTCAGCTGCGTAAATCTCTGGAGTTTCTTTGGTTTGAGAATTTTTCGCCTCTCCTTCAGGATACAGTGTGACTTTCATTCCTATCGATTCCAATAATGAATTAGGTTTTAAACTTGCAGTGAAGTCGGTGGCTATGCAGGGCCTCTTGACATTTTCCTCTTTGCTAAACCTGGGCCAAGATCACACAGACGTTACATGGTCTGCCAGTTTCTTGTAACATCAGTGAAATCCAGCAGTCTTTCAAGAAAACCTCCTAAAAAAAGCTCATGACAGAGATGGCTGGGGAGCTGGTAGCCTTCCTCTTTTACAGTAGCTGGTGAGTCAAAACAAGATCAGAGAAGTTATAGCATTATTCGTTACCTGGTCTTGGAGCTTAAATTCACAACTCTCTGTTTGTCACCCGGACATTTTGTTTCAGGAGGCTTAGCTGCTCTGGGTGCAAGGCCAACAAGACTAGACCCTTTACATGCTGGACGGCCGAAAGTGTCACAACAAAGTTATAAAAGTCAGTGAGAGCAGGCTGTTACACCAAACTCTGCTTTGTAAAGTATTACTATGGTACATGATAGAGTACCCCTTTTCAGTGTAAATCTTTCTCAAGCCAGCCACCCAACCCTCCCTTTCACAAAAGAGTAAATGGAGGCTACGTCTTTCCCTTTCTGCCTTGGGGAAGGGCAGGCATGATGGAAGCAGAGAGGGACAGGACTCCTTTAATGAGCTTTAATGTCAGTATTTTATCCCCTCTGCATTTCACCCACTAACTTGCAAAAGCGTCATTCCCTGGTCAAGCTAAGCTGGTATGTGCAGTGCCCAAGTTCATCTCATTCAGGCAGTGGGGCTTCTCAGATGATGCAGGGAAGCAGGATTTGGCATTGAATTTATGATCATTATAAATGGATTATGCACCTTGGGCTAGTCTGATGAAAATGCATAAAAAGGATCTAGAAGCTCCTGTTATACCAAGCACTTATTTTGCTTTACCTCTTTAAAGAAATGAATATTTTGTTATTGTGAACGGTGATAAATGGGATAGTGTTAAAAGTAAGGTTTTCTCCATCAGTAAAAAGACAAAATTCGAGAAAGACAAGTAAAGTGATTTGTGCAGTGAAAAGGCTGTTCCTAGACCACCTGAAAGAAACTTTCAAGCCCTTTCTTCGGCTTATGACATTTTAATAGATACTTGTTAAATACTGCAATTCATGCAATCAAGTTTCAAGCCTTTGAAACTTGCGCTATATGTTGAAATTGATGTCAAGCATTCAATCAGAAGAGAAACTTATGCATCAAACTCGGTAGGTCTTAGATCCCAGCACAGCCCTTCCTTGCTGGAGTGCACTGAGGTTTGGTCCCTGGAGCTTCACGCTGGTGCTGCGATCACCCAACCTTGCTGCGATCAGGGCAGCGTGAAGCCCACAGGGCTGCTGTGAGACGAGAGTCCCCACTCCTCTCCAGATGCATCTTCAGGGTGCTAGCACATGGGGAATAACTCAGTTTTCTCGCTGTTACAACGGTCCTCTCCTTTGATTATTTGTGTTACAGTAGCACCTAGAGGAATCGGGCATAGAGGGGCCCCATTAGCCAACCTTGCGCTTCCTATGGCTGAGCTAGAATGCAAAGCAATCTCTTGGGCATGAGAACCATTTTTTAATTAAGCAGTTAGCATTCTGCATTATTTGAGGATCATTCAGCTTCTTCTAATCCTTATTTGATTTAGCTTTATTTCACTAATGTACATTTTGCTGCTTGTTGTTATCTTTCTCTTTGAATCTGCTTAGAAATCCATTTAGTCTGGGTAATTGCTCCTTCACAAGGCACTTCTTAGTAATGTTCAGCACAATGATCTCATGTCAAAAAATGAAGTTAAAATAAAGCGATTGTCATGATAAACTCTTTTTTTAATAAAGAGAAGAATTAAAATCTACTATTTGTTCCTGTTTCTGATTATCCTCCATTACAGATAATGAATTAATGTGAATAAAAGTTAAGTGTCATGCTAAAGGGAACTCGAACACTCATCAATAATATCAGAAACCACAATCTTCTTTAGTTCTACATATTGCTGCACTCGGAACTCAGTTGTCTGATTACAAGAAAGAAAAGGAAGCATCAATATTGCTACTGAAGTCTTGAAAGTCATTTTATTCCCAAATTCACAGCATTACCGATGTACCTGCATATCTTGAGTGTACAGTTCCTTTATCAGAATAATACCTCTTCAGTGAACCAAAGGAATTTGAAGGTACTGCCTCAGACTTTTTCTATTTGAATGCCTTTTACGTTGTTAAAAAATAAAAATTAAAAATACCAACAACTTTTATTAGACTGATGGTTCCACTGCTTCTCATTTATGTCCGAAAAATAGAGCCTTGATTCGCAGACTTCTGTGCCAATGGCAGTAAAAGCAGTGGCATATACTGCAGGATGATTTCCCCTCACGGTAGATGAATAGGCAGCTCCTGACTCCACTGAACTCATAGATTCAGGGTTGATAATACCAGCCTGCATCACATTTTCGTCAGCACGTTAATCTCTAATTTTAGAAGAGAGCTGCTGGTCTTGAGCAAAGGTGTGTGGAAAAGGGGGCACAATCTGGCGTACATTGCTTGTTCTGGCTGGCGTTTGTTTCATCCTGTGTTTCTGTACAGATATGTAGAAGTTTATGCTGGGGAATGAAAAATCGAAGCCATTAAGAATATGGTTTGCAGGATTTTGTTAACAAGTGGCTTAAACCACATTTTAACAAAGCATCCTAGTCCTGATTAGAAATTAATGATTTCTTTAGGTTCATCCATGGGTCCAGGTTTCTGTGATTGAGATAAGGTCTTACTCTGAAATGTACTATTTTAAAGGAATCTGGGTAGATTGAGACTGACTAATTTATTATGTCATTTGCTGAATGTCGCTAGTTTGAAGATGTGATTTCTTTACAGTAATCATGACAATGCAGTATGCCATAGGAAACCTCCAGTAGTAACAGTGAAGATGAATAAGAGATGGGCGCTCATTTTTGAAGGTGGCAGCTCACAGAGTTCAACTCCTATCAGTTGCATCTGCGATACCATATGTATTTGTTGCCTTTAAAAATCTGTTTGCTGCCACTGTGGGTCAATAAAGATTCACAGGATTTCAAGTTGGCCACAGAGACCTGGTAGGTTGACCTTAGACAGGGAGAGCTCGGGAAGGGAATAATGGCACTTCCCACAACCGACTGCCTAGAAAACTCCTGTTCATGTTGCTGCACTCAAGATGTAAATCTGCCTCTGTTCTGGTACATGAAATGTAAATAAAACCAACATTAATGGTCTCTAAAAATTTAATATTAAACAACACTGGCACAAACATTTGACTTATGCTTGTAAAAGCCTGACATGGAGTGGGAAGGATTGATTTTTCTCTGTTTCCCCTTTTTTGTTAGTTTTTGCTTGTTTGTTTGTTTTTTTGCTGTGGTGTTACTCATGCATCATTCTGGGAGGAGAAGCAGTCAACTATCCTTAAATAAGAGAGGTTTGTTAATACAGCCTGCATCTGATGCTAACAAGCCTGACAGGACCCTGTTTTTTATAAGTGTTCTTAGCTCGGAAAAATGATGGCAAAAGTGTCATGATTCAGACCTCGGCTGAATTTCTTAGGTCATTATCAGCTTAGTTTCAGGACATTTTACAATACAGAGCAAGGTAGGTATTAATGCCTGTGGTCAATGGTCTTCTTGTAATAGACAAAGTGCTACATGATAGTTTCATGGGAAGACTGATGCTGCTGTCTCTGAGCTGTTGCTGACTCATCCGTGGCATCTAATGGATGCATTTCCCTGAATTAAATCCTGCTTCCACTTCCATAAATATGGCTGAACTAAAAGATACCTTTTAAGAAACATCCTGTCTTCATCTTAATGTCACTTACTCCAATGGTTAATTACTCTTACTGTTAAACATTTGCATCTTATTTCTAGCTGAAAAGTGTCTGGTGTCAGATTCCTGTTATAGCTTATTATCCTTGTTTTGTTTTTTCCAAAAGCTGGTTTTATTTTAGAAGTTTTGAAATTAAACTAGCTTTCACTTTTCTTCAGTAAGATTTTCCTGGTAACATCACCAACCTTTTCACCAGAATATTTCTTTTCCCATTCACCATGTTTCTTTTTACGGTAAGGAAGCATCTTAGAATTGTTAAAACATTTTTAAATTATTGTATTATTTCAAATAATGGTAATGCTTTAGCTTTGATGTTCCAAAGGTGTAAGGAAGACATGGTTTGCAGGGTATGGTCATATGTTTTATTGGGCCAATTAATAAAGATTAAGCGGAAATCCCAAACACAAGTACAGGCTGGGCAGAGAGTGGCTCGAGATCAGCCCTGAGGAGAAGGACTTGGGGGTACTGGTGGATGAGAAACTCAACATGAGTTGGCAATGTGCTCTTGCAGCCCAGAAAGCCAACTGTATCCTGGGCTGCATCAAGAGAAGCGTGGCCGGAAGATTGAGGGAGGTGATTCTGCCCCTTTGCTCTCATGAGACCCCACCTGGAGTCCTGCGTCCAGCTCTGGAGCCCCCAACATAAGAAGAATATGGATGTGTTGGAGCGGGTCCAGAGGAGGGCCACAAAGATGATCAGAGGGCTGGAGTACCTCTCCTACAAGGACAGGCTGAGGGAGTTAGGGCTTTTCAGCCTGGAGAAGAGAAGGCTCCAGGGTGACCTTAGAGCAGCCTTCCAGTGCCTGAAGGAGGCTGACAGGAAGGATGGAGAGGGACTTTTCACAAGGGTGTGTAGTGATAGGACAAGGGGGGATGGCTGTAAACTAAAAGAGGGCAGATTTAGATTAGACATTAGGAAGAAATTCTTCACCATGAGGGTGGTGAAACACTGGCCCAGGTTGCCCAGAGAAGCTGTGGCTGCCCCCTCCCTG
>Ga0065711_1003177_pt1 | contig 43940 bp, 18 predicted proteins | sample Hoacrofraction12_FD_59098 | JGI IMG/M metagenome (GOLD analysis project Ga0065711, IMG submission 59098) | Hoatzin crop microbial communities from Cojedes, Venezuela - Epithelial fraction 12 v2 (version 2) | ecosystem: Host-associated > Birds > Digestive system > Esophagus > Crop | place... | reverse complement strand
GACCTGCCTGGACGCGGTCCTGTGCAGCCTGCTGTAGGTGACCCTGCTTCGGCAGGGGGGTTGGACTAGATGACCCACAGAGGTCCCTTCCGACCCCTGCTATTCTGTGATTCTGTGAAGGCAGCCAAGGGCTTCCTATGTACTTCTGCACCATGGGCTGCCTGCTCCCATGGGTTCTCCACAAGCTCCTCTGCCATCCCTGGTGTGTGGAGTGAGACAAGTCAAGTTGAGGTTCCTTGCTCACTCTGGTGCAGCAGACAGGAGGGCTGGTTGTGAGGTGCTGCTCTGTAGGGGGTGACAGGGTTCTCCCCTGCCTGTCTGAGCAGTCCCCATGACCGGGAAGGGCTTCTCACTTCTTCACTTGTCCAAATTCTCCTCCCAAGGAAAGATGTTGTGGAGGATGGAGCAGAGCCTGATTGGACTTGTAGATGAGACTCCCTGCTGTGTTGCCCATTCGGTGCTGTGGGGCAGGTGGTGGGGCTGTGCCAGGCCCCCGCTTGACTGCCCAGCCTTGGGTGTTCCAAGTGGCTGTGCCCCTCCAGATGTTTTCCAAGGTCCAGGTGGGTCTTGGCGTTGGTCTTTGCTCCTGAAGTGCCAGATATTTGACATCAACTACATATGGCATGAGCCAATGTAAAGGCAGAAACAAAGCCTGGTGGAGAGCATCTTGGAGGAATCTGCTTGTTGCCCTTGGAAAGGGAAGCTGAGAGCCTTCAGTAACAAGCCCTAGTCCCAACATAAAATCACAGTCCTGTTGCTGGGCTGTGCATTAGCACAGCTTTCCTGTTCTTGGTCATTAACATTTGGCATGGTGTGTGTTTTCTTTCATTTTATGGGAACTTGATGTATTTCACCACTGGGTAGAGAAAAAAATCATCACTTAGAATGTCATGATTCATTTTTTTCCTCTTGCAGAACTATGAAATTATTCTGAAATGTATGACACGTGTATAATAACAACCTAGTGCTCTGTTTTTAAAAAATGTGCTAGAGGAGTTGTGCAGTTTCCCAGAGGCTTAATGAGGGAGCCACACTGTGCTGGAAATTTTGCAACTATAAAAATTGACCTATTACATGCTCATGTAAAATGAGGGTTGACAATCACACAAATATGTCCAAAATCAAATACAGGCATTGTAAAATATCACTTCTTTCCCAGAGAGAAACTGGTCACCTGCTCACAGTAGGATTTTACATTATATCCTATTCAGTGAAGAATAAGATGCTTCCCTACAGTGAAACAAAATGGCAGCAAAGTACTGGCCTGGTGCCCTTCTATCAATGCTTTTCTCTGACTGTTTTGCCAAGTCTTCAAAAATAATGCATAGGCATATTTTTTCAACATATGTTTTGCCTCTTTGTTGGTTTAAAAGAACAAAGGGAAGAAAAGGTTCTGCTTTATTTGCCACTTCATTATCAAATGCAGGAAGAATTCATTGTTTGCTTGTTTGATTGTTCTTTTTCTCTCCATTAAACTTCTTTTTATTTTCTAAAAGTCTAGTCTCTTTTGCTGTTCTTTTAACATATATCTCAGAAGTGGCCTCTTCTTAAAAACTGAACATATGGCTCTGAACCTGTGTCTTCATTCAGGGAATGCCTGTGTCTAATGCAAAACACTGAAATTTAGAGCCATGGGGGCAGAAGAGTTGGATTCAGGAATTATTCAGTATACTGTTGAATAATCAAAGAAAGTAAGATAAATACAAAGAGCTGAAGAATAAATTAGATGTGATAAAAGTTACTCCTCTGCTTGGAACACATTAAGTCATTGTCAATGTTTGCATGTTCTTCAGATATTTAATAGTAAGTTTAACCTAATATCTACCCTGTTTGAAACACCAAATGACTGTTGGGATTAAAGAAAACCCAACTGTTTCACTGCTGACTGTGTACACCAGTGAATGTGCTAGCAGTCATCTTGCAGTACCTTGCGTCAGTTCCCTGACCAGTCACTGGCGCATGATGTTTCCAGCAAGGGAGAGCAGTACGGGGAGGTGGAACATGATGTAGGGAGACATCAGAGTTTATCAGAAATCTGTCAAGCACTGATCTCTCTGTGTTAAGAGGGGGGGGCAAGGATTCCAGTATGAAAGTAGAACCAGTGTCGTAACCGCGGTCTTGATACATCCATAGGGTATGAGGCTACAAGTCATGAGACTCCTCTTCAGCAGAGAGATATGTTTCTGTGGGTCTCCTGGCAAGTTCTTTACCCTTGGCAATACTGTTAAAAAAAAAAAAAAAAAGTCCTATTTCATAGGCCATAGAGTTACAATGCCGTTTATCCACATTTAAATAAATGTGGGTAAAGATTTACAACAACTAATGCAGAAAAGGATGCTATTAGATGGATGACGTGAGGAGAGAAAGAAGAAAATTTACCTTATTGTAAAGCTATGTAGTGAATTTTTAGAAAATTTCCTAGTTCTGATTTTCAATTCACAGGTATGCAATCTAGTGTTAGAAGATTAAAAAAAAGTATTAAAAAAAAAAGAATGGAGGTTATTATGAAGCAAAGAAGGTTGCATGCTGCTGTAGGATTAGAGCAGTCATTCTGGCCATAGAGCATATTGCATTTCTATAATAGGAAAAACCTAAACCTATCACTTAATAATTTAGGTCTTTCCAAGGTAGAACCACTGAAGCTGTCAAGTATATAATGATACTATCTGGAAGAGAACAAAGTAAAAATGTGAGAATTAGCATTTGCAAGAAGTAAATAAGTATTGAAAGATTTGTAAATTCTAGCAAAGCATGTATAGATTCCAGTGTTACTTGTAGAATTTAGTTGGATTATTACTTTACTGCTAATATCTAAGAATCTCATAAAAATACAATCACGAGTTATTTAAATACACATATTCCGTAGTGACTCACATGCCCATATACCATAAGCGTATTATATTGTGATATGTATGAGAAGCATAACTTAGCACTCTAAGTCCAGGAAGAACAATACTATAATCCTACTTATTTCATTGCTTTTGCTATATTCTAATATGGTGCAAATTACTCACAAGCCTTACATTCCAATGCTACATTTTACTAGATAGTTGAGCATTTAGTATGTAGTATAGTTTTGTGCTTCTCTCCCAAGCAGTGATGGCCGTGACCATCCATTTGGTGTTCATTTCAGATCCTGTTGTAATGCTCAATTTGTCTGGTTCCTGCTGCAGATAATTGCTGGTACGTGACTTATGATTCATTTAGGAACAGAAGCTGAGTCAAACACCAATATGTGCCAGTTGTTTACCTCTAAACCAGTCAATTTTCTTTAAGTAAACCCTGAGGAAGTTGTATAGGACCATACTGAAACTTGGCACACCCAGCTTGAACACTGAACAAGTTGTTTGGACAAATTACACAGGAAAGCCAATCTAAAGTCACTGAAGTGTCATAAGTATTGGGGTATTCAGATGAATTTACTGTACCGAATGATGGGATCTCATTCAAGGGCAAGAGTCTGCTCACAGAACGTGTATAGGATCTGAAGTACTGCTTGTAAATAATTACATGTATTTTATTTCTCTCATTTCAGTGACTATTTCGACAAGTACCTTCTTTGATGGCTTGCTGGTAACTGGGCTGTATACCTCTACTAGTGTTCAGGCTTCCCAGAGCGTTGGTGGTTCCAGTGCTTTTGGATTTGGTAAGTCCGCTGTAATTTGTATTCTTCAGCCTGGGGTAGTGAATACTTGATTGTACAGAACACTATCAATAACAATACAATTACTAAAACAGCTAAATTTAGACTGGGTAATCAACAATACATGAAAGTCAGTGGGAGTCAGTGAGATAAGGCAGTGGGAGCATGTAGACAGCTTTTATTTCTTCCTCCAGTTTTTTTGTCTTTGGTCAGTCCTGGTACTGGTATACTGAATTATATGAATTTTAAAAGAGAAAAGCCTCAGCAGCTAGACTGGGTACAATAGCCGCTTCTAAATGGTGTGACATTTGGTATAAACTAAAGTATTTAGCCCAAAGCATCTAACTGTTCTTGGGCAAAAAATCTGATTCTTTTGAGCTTATGCCAACCTACTCTTTCCCTTCACTTAACAATAACATCTTCTTTAAATCCAGAATACTGGTCAAGGTGTTCTATATAACCAATTATTTTCCATGTATGAAAACCAGAATTGTAGTAAAAGGGGACAGGTTCTGCAGAATTGTTATATTTTTCAAGTTCTGCTGCAGCATTCAGCAGTAGCACCCAGGTCAGCTGTGTAAAGGACAAGAACTTCTGAAAGCACTTTTCTAAAATTTTCTAAATTTGTGCAAGTAATTTACAGCTATACCTTCTGCAGCTTGTTATTTGGTGGTATTTTTTCTGTTCTTATAAATAGTTGTAAGAATTGTATTCCTCCAATTTGAGGAACTCAGTGACCCCTAACAAGAAATCCAGGGTGAAGGTACAAAAATAGGTACCAGCCTTATGGGACACCAACTACACTTGCAGTAGCATGTTTAAAAGTTTGTTTGTCTGTTAGGATTAAAGTTCAATACTTTCTTCATAATAATTTTTTATAGTTATTATCTCTGTTATAATGCATGTGAAATACGAGTGGCCTGGGCATGTGAGTGTCATACAGCAGACATATGCTGGCTAGTAAAAGAACTAACGCAATGTAAATAACACATTATTTAAAACTGTATTGAAGAATAGTTTGAGAAGGGCTTTGCCTCAGTGAATAGCACCACTGACTGACCTCAAACCTTTACCTCAGTCTTTCAAAGGGAAGAGCACAGCTGCCACAGGTATTTCGGGTCTTATGCAAAATGCACCGAAAGATCCACTTTTCTGGAAGAATTAGTACTGCTGTTTCTCCTTTCCTACCGTACTCTTTACACGATAAACAGGATCTGATGGAGTAAGCGAGACAGAAAGAACTTCTCAGTGTGAAATTTTTGGGTTGGTTAAATTGCTGGCAAGCTATTATCTTGCCATAAAATAGGTGTTTGTATTATGTCATTGGGGAGATAGTGGCCCTGTATGACAAACTCATTGGACAAGGTATATAGGTCACATTTAATCACATCTAAATATTTAAGAACGAAATTAAGTAAAATTTTAAGGACCTAAATAGCTTTGTGCATTTACAAATTGTGTCTATATTTTTTCCTAAATTTTTTTCTTCATCTGTAGAATAGGGCTGTTATAGTGGGTGTGTCACTGAGACAGATGTTAATGTAACATGTGTATGTGTGACAGGAAAAAAGTCATGGCCTTTTTTAACTTGCCAATGGTCATTTTCTATCTCTTCATGTGTTGCTTTGACCGTTGAATCACTGGTGAGATAGCCAACAACTGAACCCGTGACATTTGCATTCTGTGGACCAAAAGAAGATCCAAGCCTACAGGCTGCGAAAATACAAAATCCAAAGAGATGCAAAAGCAGTCACACATGGTTGGAGTTACCTCGTTTTGCTCATCAGTACAAATTCTCAAGCCTCATGCCCAGGGGAAGTCTTCTGCTCGATCTTGAGCATGCCTCCATCCATGTCAAAGAAAAACTGCTGCCACCTATGACCTTTGTTTTGAACTCTCTGCAGCCAAATTGTAGGGTCAGTTGTGTTACTATTGTTAGTTAGGCAACGTTTTAAATAAAAATCTCATTTTGCTGTTTTTCTTTGCTAGCACCTAAGCTTGCATATATGTTGAAAAACACCCCAACCTGAATGTTCCAAAAGAGGTGATGATCTTGTGCAATGTCTTTGCAGTCACAGTAAAAAGTAAACAGTGAAGGAAAAATGGCAATGGCTTTTAAACTTAGTTTTGTATGAATGATCAATCCATGATGTACTGCTGGCTCCAAGGGCTGAGAACTACATAAACTTTTCCTTTCTTTGCTCTGTGGTTAGAGTTGAGCAGGTTGTACTCTTCCAAAAAGCATTTAGCATGAGAATTATCTACTTTTTAAAGCAATTTAGTAGTTTTAAAATTTCACTATTTTAAAATCTACCATCTGCAGCTGAAAAAGAGACTAGTGTCTACAGTATTTAATATATTTTTTAACAAAATATTACATGGGAATGGCACTGTTGCATTTTCTGAAGAAAACATTAAATACTTTCTCCAGAAACCTTTAATCCCTCTGTTGTATCATCATTTCCAATTAGCAAAGAAGGTGCTCCTCCTTTCCAGCAAGTAGTGGTGATGCTCAAGGTGGATTTAGCTTGCTGGAAATTTTTTTTTTTTTTTTTCAATTGTTGAGGACTATGTCATGTTCAGAGACCTCAATTCAATGATTTATGTGGTTTATCACAGATTAGACAGAGGGGGCTGAAGCTGGGCCTTTCCAATCCAAAGATATCAATATTCTGAAATTGGATTGATAGTGGTTGCTTACAGAGCAGGGAAGAATATTTTTTTTCTCCCTTGTAATATTAGCATTGAAATGCTCTTGTCTGTGTTACACAGAAGGTCACACTAGATTTATGATAATCTTCCAGTCTGCCCCGACAATCTAAAGTCTTCCCAACATGTGCATATCTGTCTTTTCTGCCAGAAGTTACTGTATTGTGGTTACAATAATCTTTCAATTACCCGGTTCAGGAAGTCACCTGATGGAGACACAATCATTGTCAGTTATCACAGCTGGTTAACTGTGTCTAGAAGCTTTGAAGAAAAAAGATAAATATGTTAGTGCTAACAGAGTTAATTCTAAAGGTTATGTTTTCTTTCTTTTTCAGTATATATCATGTAGACAAAGAAATAGTTTCTGGTTTCCTCTGTGGGCTTATAGTGACATGAAACTTGCTGAAATTTTTACATGAGAAACCTTCTAACAACTCTTCTAGGGAGAAATGAGTGAGCTTTTGGAGATGAAACTTAATGGTGGTCATAAATATTTATCTTTTGTCCCAAGATGAACCATTGTCTGGGTTCAGACAAAGGTAAAACTAAAACTGTAAAGCTAAAATTAAAACTCGGATAAAACATAAATGTGTACTTGAAACCTCACTAAGCAAGCTGTGAGGATCCTTTAGCAAAAAAATAATTCTCAAATTGAGCTTTTAAGAACAGCATTTCTTTCTTCTTTAAATCCCATGATACAACAGATACCCTAAGTTGCATCTCTCCAGTATCATTTCCACTCTCCTTTCCTGACCACTGCAGTGCATATCTGAGACTCCTTTCCACATCCTTCAGCGTTGCCTGCTGAAGGCTGAAGAGCAGTCCCGTTCTTCATCTCACCCTTAAGGCACACTGAATACCCCTTAGTGTCGTTCACACCCTGTCTCCCTGAAGACACATTTTGGACTATGTGGGATCTCTCCATCCCTCAGTGTTCTTCCCTTTTGCTTTTTCACTCTGAAGGTCCTTTCTGGTGTTTGATCTTTTTTCAGGCGCTTGGGTCATCAGCTGGCCGTTCCTTGGGGTTTATCAGCCCACCGAGGCTAACCTCCCATACAGCCAGGATGTCCGTACAGTCACTGAGGGGCTCTCGCTGCTTGACTTATTCCAAATATATGAGGAAAGTGGAAGACAGTAGTACTAAAAAGCGTGTTAGAAAGCTACAGATGCAGTGGTGGGTTTGATGGGAATGATTGCTTGCAAATGAGAATGAGGTTAAATGGGTTTGGTGGGTGATAGGGGTACCTGGTCTTTAACTTGGGATAAGTACGAAAATACAGCTCAGCTCTTCCAAAGCCATGTGCACTGGAAAGCAAGGAACACGGTATCATTTCTCCAATTAAAGGAGAAGATTACAGCATAATCCTTCAGCAGCGATAAGGAGCGCTCTGTGCTGAGGACCTGAATCTGTCTCATTACATGGGATCGTCCCGGCTGACAGGCTGGTTGAGCAGACAGATGTGTTGGGCTGCGCACATCAAAGCTTGCCTTTGACCTGCCAGTCATGCTGCATCTCCATGCATTTGGGTGCTTCCCAAAGCTTTCCAGCTCCCCTGTAGGTTTTCACATCATGCACACATGACAAATTATTTAAAATTTAGGTTTGGTGTAATTAATTTCTTACAAACTACAGCGCAAAGTGTAAGCCTTTATAGTTAAGCCCCCCTAAACCTAGTTTTATGCAAAATGACTATTACTACATTGACATTTACCTTTTAATAAATGTGGAATAAACAAGTCATTTCATGATAATATTTGTATATGTATTAATCTTTCAACGTATACTGAAAAACTCCTTTTGAAATTCCATAGGCTCTATTATGGTAGAGGCAGTGGATTCAAAGCTCTCATTACACTGGGAAGTGTTGCCACAGGCCCGACTGACTTACAAAAAAATTTTTGGTTTGTTTTCTGTGTAGGTTTATACACCTTATAATTTACTATCTTTTAAAACAGAGGTCTCCTTTCTACAGGAAGGGCATAAACTGCTGGTGAATTTTAGGTTTTGTTTAACTCTGTGGGTTACTTCATAGGAGGCTGAGAGTGATGTTACCTGGAAACATTTTAGTGCCCGAATAGGAGAATTGAATCTGCTAGAAAACCAAAAATACAGTGTAAAAGATCATCTTGTGATCTTTCATCTTTTGCAATTTCTATACCATGAAGGTTATCACACCTACTGTCAGTAAAAGGTTGAGTGTCTGGGATATTAAAAAAATTGGACTAGTTACAAATGTTCCTTAAAATATGGTGAATAATGAATTTGGGAGAAATCCTGGGAAGAGCAATCACCAGAAATAATTTTCTTGGCATGATATTTTATCTTATACTCTTTTCCTCTTAAAATATTCTATTGGTTTTTGACAGGACTAAGGCAGCCTTCACAAAATTCTGTCTTGGTATTTGGGTTACATACATGTTTGCATACCAGACCAAAACGCCTTTCAATTTATAGATGGAGGATCTTTTTTGATCCAGCTCTGTACAAGTTGGGAATTGGGGAAAAGGATAAAAGTGGTTTCCTTGTCCTGTATCCCCCTTTGGCTCCCAGGTCACAAGCAGTCTTAGGGCAGAGTGACTGTAGGTGGGTGTCATAGAATCACAGAATGGTAAGGGTTGGAAGGGACCTTAAAGATCATCTGGTTCCAACCCCCCTGTCATGGCCAGGGACACCTTCCACTAGACCAGGTTGCTCAGAGCTCCATCCAACCTGGCCTTGAACACTGCCAGGGAGGAGGCATCCACAGCTTCTCTGGGCAACGTGTGCCAGTGTTTCACCACCTTCATGGTGAAGAATTTCTTCCTAATATGTAATCTAAATCTGCCCTCTTTTATTTTAGAGCCATTCCCCCTTGTCCTATCACTACACACCCTTGTGAAAAGTCCCTCTCCATCCTTTCTGTAGTCCCCCTTCAGGTACTGGAAGGCTGCTCTAAGGTCTCCCCAGAGCCTTCTCTTTTCTAGGCAGTGTCACTGGTGATGCTGCTGGAAGAAGGTCAAAAGGGGTGGCTGAAGGGCACCCACCGTGTTATCTCCAAGAGGGTACTGCAAAAAATGCTCTGGCTATGCTCTTAAGTTCTCCCGGTGAATCAGTCTAGACCAAGTGTTGGAGGCGTTCGAGGCTATCGCTGCTCCTGGATGGGGTGTGTGGTTTCGAGCCTTCAGAGTCTTGGTTTTGGCATCAGTTTATGCTCAGACACTGATGGTTCTGGGGTAATGTTTTGCTTTCAGATTTTGACAGGTAAAGGAAAATATCCCCCACTAACATTGTGAGATGGAAAAAGGCCAACTGTTGGATTTTTTTTCTTCTTATGTGCGCCTATAAAATTGGTCCCTCCTGCTCCTTCTTTGCCTCTTTGTGCTTGTTCACAGCTCTAAAAAGTAAGGAATTATCAGTAAATGCCATCTCTTAAAACTTTTTTTCTATGTACATGCTACTGTTCTTGAAGTACAGTATTGTAACTTACTGAAATTGCCGTAGGTCCGTGGTTTACTCTGTGACAAGCCAAATGGGCTCCAGGACCCTCCCTTCACACTGGAGATATTTGCCAGAAACCAAACAGATGGTAAACTAGGAAGAAATGACCCTCGGCATTCTCATTAGAACAGTTGGGAAAATTTTAATAGGCCCCCATTTGCCTTGTGCTGTATCTAATACCCTTTGAACTGCCCCTTTTTTTTTTTTTTTTGTTGGTTACAAGTCAACTACTGCCATGTATATTTTAATAGGGATTATCAAATACAATTTGCCCAGAAGTTGTACCAGCCCTTTGCTGCTAATTAGCAAAGTTTAAATAATCACTGAGTTCTGGAATGATTGGAAAGAAACACTGCTTTTCCTGCCAATGCATAATTACCAATTAACAGGAAGATAAAATATCTGTATAGCAGTCATATCTTGGAGAATTTGTTAACAGTCAATTAAATAGCGAGTTGGTGCCAAACTGACATTGGTCAAGAAAGGTTACATTTAAGTTTAGTTTAAAGATACTCCCCCCTGCAAATGGTATGTAATGAAACCATAACGATGATAAAACTTTCAAAGTTTGTGTTACAATGTTTAATTACTGCTTAAATGTCTTTATGGCCAAAAGTTGATCATTTCTACAAGTGGTTAACTATCGTATGTGCTTTATGGAGGGTTTCAGCTTTAGTAACACAACATCTTTTCATTATCATGGCATAGACAGCAATTACCCATGCTTACCTGGCAAGGAAGTGTGTCCCCAAGTATTCTACCTGCTGAAGAGGAAAATTCACCAAATGTAACTGGGTAAGGCAGACAGCAAAGTCCCAAGGTTGGAGGAACAAGCTAGTCAGAGAAGGAGCCTACACAGAAAATACATAAACTGGCCTAGTTTGAGTCTAATTCATAGAATCATAGCATAGTGGGGGTTGGAAGGGGCATTTAAAGGCCATCTAATCCAACCACTCTGCAATGAGCAGGGACATCTCCAACTAGATCAAGTTGCTCAGAGCCCCATCCAACCTGACTTCGAATGTTTCCAGGAATGCAGCGTCTACCACCTTTCTGGGCAACCTGTTTCAGTGTTTCACCACCCTCACTGTAAAAAATTACTTCCTTATATCCAGGCTAAATGCAGCCTCTTCCATCATCCTGAATACTTTCACCCATTTATGCAAGTACGCTTGTACTTGTCAGGTTTACCCTAACCCCCTTCAATGGCAGTAGCAGCTCTTGGACATCAAAATCCAATTTTACCTAATCTGCTGAGAAGCCCCGAGTTACTGCACAAATTAACATACATAAAAGTGAGTGATGGTGTCTGCTCCATAATTTATTTCGAATGTCTTTGGAGCATTATGAAGATGACAGTAAAATAACTCAAGCTGTTAACCTTTTAAATATACCTGTAGCCCCTGCTAGTATGTGTGCGGTCAAGGTTGAAAAGGAGAATGAAGCTCTGTAGAAGCATGGCACGTGTAAAGTTGCTTGTATTAGTTAGCTTGTGCAAGTGGGAGATTAATAGTGTTGGCAGCACTTGTAGCTTTGCAGATGAGATGAGAGGTGGTCACTGCATTGGAGACACAGAGGAACATTTTCCGCTGTGGCGGTGCTTGTAAAGGGTCCCCTGGAGCTTTTAAACGAGAAAATTTCTCTAGAGACCGTTTTACATAGCCAAAACCAAAGTGCTAAACTAAAGTGTTGGGGCCAGTTTTGGTCCAATTGAGCAGGTACATTTATTTAGGACTGATGTTTTTTCGGATAGTGTGTACATCTGGTTTTGTCCTCCGAGTGGCCAGAAAATGGTATAGGGAAAAGGTAGAGCATCACTGAATTTTAATGTTAGGTTTTATTGCATTTTAATTTTTAATAAAATGTGCATAGTAAGAAACAGATGTAAAACTTTGAAGTGATCAGATCAGTTTCTTTGCTACCTCATACCTCTAAGAAGATTCTGATCCCGATGAGGTATGGATTTAATTAAAAATATGTTAGCAGATTAAAATAGTCATTGTGACAAGCTGGTGATTTTTATCCATACTAATACTTACTAAAAGTAGTAACTAATGTTTTTTGAAGTATGCAAATCGTAGGTAATTTTAATAGTGGAAAAAAAAGTTTGTGGGACACGTGTGTATATATGGGCAGGGTATATTTGTTCCTCATTCTCCTTTTTCCATCCTAATTTCAAATACATTCAGTTGGTGTACTTTGACTACTCTTAACCAGCATATTCCAAATTTTTATTTTTTATAAATAAACCACAACTATACTAGTTGACACTTGTGGCATTATCTCCATTTTACTAACAATAAATTAAAAGCAATTATTAATATCAGAAGTATCCTGCAAGTTTGGTACCCACTTTAAAATTTCTGTGAGCTGGCTCGGAGGTGGTCATCACTGCATAGCAATTTGTATATCGAAAAGCTCCTGTTAATTCCGGTGTGGGATGAGTGTGCTCAGCCCTTCCACACATCAACCTGCACATGTGAAACCCGGCACATGGAAAATGACGTAGACTATGTGGGAAAATTTGGTGTAATTGGCTAGTTTTTAGAGCTTCTGAGCATGGACTAGGGTAGACCCCAGCTGCCCTGGGCTTCCCAAGGCATTGCACTGACCTGCCTCTTCCCCAAGGCTCCTTCATCCCCTCACGGAGGCACAGCTTTATGCAGAGTACAGCTCCTAACTAGTTCATTAAAGACCCTGCGCTGTTTTGCCAATGCTTAAATCACAGCTACACCCCAGTGTAGGTACACTTCAGGCCTCAATCTTGGAGGTCAAATCAGTTTGCCTACTCTCAGGAGTAACTCCAGAAATGCAAAGCTGCCTAAGCTACTCATATGCTTGTAGATGACCTGGTGTGGAGACCTTGACATCTTCTACCTAAATTCTGCTGTGACCGAGAGACAGACAAGGAACCCCAATATAACTGTGAGAACCTGCTATACCAGATTCACTCAAATTCTTTTATACGACACTGAATTCAGCAAAAAAATCAGACAAAGAAAAGACAATAGGAAGAGAAAGACATGGGGGCCAACCAGATACATGGAGCTGGTCTGGCCTTTTTCTTGTATCATAGATTAGCAATTAAAATAATTGTAAAGTCTGAGGCCTTGAACTGGCTGCTCGTCTACCCCAGGAGACACTGAAGGGAGTAGCCAGGAAGCAAGACAGGTAACTGATTCTCCACGGTGTCTTCTCTGTGTGTGGAAACGTGAGAAAGTTTGCTGAGCTGCTTGCTCTTTCTGAAATGTTACCCTATAATCCATCTTTTTAATTTTTTATGGGTAAATCATTCCTTTTTGCCACCGATTACAGAAAAGTCAATGTATGACTCAATTGTTTTTTTATTATTATTTTATTTTCTCAACAATAACATTTGTCTTATTTGTTCACCAGTTAGTGTGATCTCTAAAGCAAGGACTTCTTTCTTTATTATTCTGTACACACATACTGGCACAATAAAACCCAATTTTTAGCTGTTCATGACTGTTACTATAATATGGATAATCGTGCATAAAAGTCAAGGGAAAACGAATTAAGCCTTCATTGATTGCAGTAACAATAACAAAATACTTTCCCTTCTAAAAGATGTTGTCATTATGCTTTGAGAGCTACATTCAGCTAGATTAACAGGCTGGAGTTGCATGATAATTCATAGTAACAGAGAGGTATCTTTAATAAAATATGGAAAAAAGTTTGTCAAGTAGAAATTTAGGGCCATCTTAAAATTGTATTCTATGCATGTATGCCTCAAGAATATATTAAGCAAATGTTCCCATGGCTGCATGAACTTCACATTGCCAATGTGCCTGCCTGCCTGCGTCGCTTCTTGTCCCCTGCCTGTTTCTGTGATGCCTGATTGTCATGTGTTGTGCTGCGACAGTCAGTCAGAGCCCCCTCTCCCCAACTTTCCTGTTGTGCCAGGCCTATTATTTTCCCTGCATTTTGTGTTTATCAGGATGCAATCGCATATTCAAGCTGAAATTACTGGGCTCTTGGACTTTGTCAATTAAGATGCATTGAAGCCTCTTGCAAATGTGAAAGGATATTGGGAAACGGTTATTATTGTAATTTTGAAGACAAGTTTGTAAACTAATTTCTGGCATATTATGACAAACAAATGTGATCAGACCGCTTCCCCCTTATCTGCCAATTTGTTATATTTCGAAGTGGAGTTGATTATATGTGGTGAAAATTCAGGCTTACAGGAAAACGGAGCTCAAGAGCTCTCTGTAAAGGTCCTGATCATCACCTGTTCTACCAGTTGATTTCACTGTTTGCTTGTCTGTTATCAGTGTTGTGACTGATAATCATTTGTGTGTTTTCAGAGATGATTCACAAGAAAAATCTGCTCCAGGTCTTGTAAAATGAATAATCCAATTTTAAAAATATACCAATGGAAGTGAATTGCTGTTTGTAGGGAATGATCAGTATGGTCACATCTTTATCAGATGCTAAAATACATGAACTAGAGAAGAAGGCTACCAAGCTCATGTTGCTGTGCGGCGCAGTGGGAGCAGGGCCAACTCCCTGCTCTCTTGGTGCACAGAGGGAGATGCAGGGACCCTCCACGCTGCTCCCGCTCAGCTATCGCTGGCAGTGTTGGTAGGTGGAGAGAAGAAGGGATTATGCCTTTGCATGGGCACCAGGTCATGCTCAGTTTGTGCCACAGCAAAAAGAGTTGTTCCCTGATTATGGTACATTGCTGAGGTGATAAAATTTGAGGTTAGATTGAGATGAAAATTGTGAAATTACGTAAAGCCACTTGTTCATATGTGAGCAACACCTCACAAGAGCCCGAGTCAGTCTTAAAGGGATTTCAGTCCGGTCATCCTTGCTACAAAATCCTCAGGAAGCAAAAGTGCAGTCCTTCACGTGAAGTTGTTACTCCTTGGAGTAGGGTTGTTCCTCAGTTGTGCTCTGCTGCATTTTATTACTGAATGGCATCCATTATTCCAGGGGGATCATGTCAATCCGGGTGCGATGTGGTACCATATTTTATAAAGCTCTTAAAAAAGAAGGAGAAAGGATGATGATTTTTAATTTCTTTAACAAAATATATGTGTTCGTATTTTATTTGTTTATCTGCTGCTTGAGTCTACCTATTTTTCGTCACCTACTGGACCTACTGTCATATGAATACTGACTTTTGCTTCTGAAAAGAAAGAAAATAGTGGGTTTAGTTCAAAACTATAACTTCAACTTATTAAAACCCTTAAATCAGGATTTTTTTACACTTCTCAAATGAATCAAGACACTGTAATTCTTGACTCATTTCAACCCTTAGGAAAAATAATGCAATTATTAAAATCAGTGCAGTTTGTAACCAAAGTAATTGTCTTTTCATAAGCCTAAGCTTGAGCTGGTTGAATGCTTGAAGGAAACAAACCTTCAGGAGAAGTCTAGGTGATACACAATATCCAACCTTATTGCAGGAAAGTAAAGATGTTTTGCAGCTGTGTGAGAATGTGTTGGTGGTTTTTTTTTTTGGTCAGATAAGGTCAAATTAAATAGCTGAATGTTGAAAGACCTCGTGTTGTTTTGGGAAGACGTGATGTTGGCCAGATCACCCTGGTTGAGTTCTAGTTTATTTAAATAAAGCTATTTAAATTATTACTTGACAACACTATTTTGGCAGCATTACAGGAAGTGATGAAATGTTTTTACACAGCAGATTATTAATAAAGTCTGTATTTTGCTTCTCTAACACTGAGATTTGCTATATGTCTGTTTCTGGAAAAACAACTGACAGATATTTTGTGACGCTGGAGTTATACTCCAGTCATATGGCATCGCAGTCACCTTGATGTTCTCTGACATGCTGGAAAGATGATGTAATTATTAGAAGGCTGAATCAATAAATGCTGACAGCATTAGCTATTAAGATGAAGAATATGAACATTAATGAAGTCCAGATTAAAAAAAATCTTTAAGAGGTATTTTATCTTGCAAGTCTTAATCTTTAGAAAGATTAAGTTTAAATTTTTAATTTTGATGTGAATAGTGAATTTCTTGAAATATTCCTTCTGCTTGCTCAGCACATATGTACATTGAGCTCATTATTTTCTCCATGTAAATGAAACTTTACTATTTTTAGATTTCATAATAAAGGTCTTGGTAGAGATTTCTCCTAGTTAACTACCTACTTAAATTTATCACTGAACATATAATCAGTAACGTGACAGGCACTAGTGACCACCCAGTAGTCATAATTTACTCAAACAGGCAGCTTTGTGATAACCTTTGCTTAAGGAGTTCAAAGATGTAATGCACTCCTTAAAAAAATCTTCCATCATAATCCACCAAGAGTTCAATCAAAATAAACTGGGATGTGCTTTAGCTGCAGTTTTCCCTGAGACCGTCAAAGAGGTGCATGCTAGCTTCTGACTGAAGTTTGGCTAAAGACTTAGCAAGAATACAGAATTCGGATTTGCTTTGAAGAATATATCAAATATGTGTGATAGTCTACAGGACTTTTTGCTTACAATGGAACAAATAAATGTGGGGTTTTTTTTCTCTGCTGAAGTACACTGAGCAGGATATGCAAAATTCAAGAACATTTTATATACTGATAAATATTTCTGAGGAATTTAGTTACTAAATTTTTCATGTTTAAAACCAGGAAGATTAAGGGTTTTCTTCTGTGTTTTACTCCTAGATGGATCTCCTCAGCCTATTTCTGAGGATCCTTTCATTAGGTACCTCATTTTTGCTGCGTATAATGTGGGGAACTTGTCTGGCTGGCTGAGGCATTCACGCACAGGCATGCCTTCAGGTGCCCTGTTTTGCAAGGACTGACACTGAAATGCCAAGTACGTCTGAAGATGTAATTTTCTGACACTAGCTGCTGCTCATCTGGAGGAATTTTGAAAAATGACTGTCATATTCAGTTAAGGCAGGGAGTTGTGGCAAGCAGCTGAGCTGGTCCCCTTGGGCTTCATTCCTGCTCTGGTGAGAGGCTGGCACTTTGGGGACAGACATCGTCTTACCCTGCAGTAGCCATCTGAACTAGTCAGACGACTTGTCTCCCAAACTGCTGATTTCTTCACGCTGATTTTAGTAGAAACCAAGGTGAGTAGCTCAGCTCTGGGCCTCAACACAAAAGTTGTAGATCTCTTTTTCTTCTTTATTTTATGGAACAATGTAAGACTCTAAAACACGGGGAATGCAAATGCTGCAAGGACATCTATACATTGTTGCAATATGGTATCAGTCATATTATTAATTGTTAGACTAGCAGGGGGGGCTTTTTTGTTGGAAAAAGCAAATGTGAAGAGAGCTGTAGCGGTGCTTGGTAGGGGGGATGGAAGATGTACAAGACGTAATATTTGCTCTTCAAGGCAAGTGGAACAGTGTGTTGGTGAGCTGATTAACCACTGAAGCAACAGGGTTGAACTGGACAGTTCCTGAAGCTTTGCAAGTGTGTGGTTACGTAGATACACTCAAGGAAGCAGTTGCAGTCACTTCACATGGAAAAAAGCTAAATTCAGTGAACTTGTAGGGGTGGGACAGATTGGCTCACACAGACTGAGGGACCTTGTAAAGTAGAACACTTTAGGGTTTTGATTTAATAGCATATGAAGCATTTTAAATTTAATTGATCGGGATGTTGCTTAGAAAACTAGCTTTTAAGATCTTAAAAGATCTTAGGAGATCATAGCAGAGGTATAAAGTTTGTTAGAAATGCGCAATAATCCAGGAGAAAAAAAGCTGTCTGCTTCAAGCAGGCTATGAGAATATTAATACACAGCAGTCAGTGGCCCAGTGTCTCTGGCCCATAGCAGAGGACTTCTGTCTGGTAAGTTTACTTTAATTAATAGCCAAAGCATAAATTTACAAACCAGCTAGAAGAAATGGACTATGGTGTTTGTCTGACTCTCCAGTAAACTCTGACTTTCCGGTAAGTGCTATTCCTATTCCTTCCCCAAAGAGGAGGTAAGGTTAGCTTACAACTGGTTAATTTTCTTTGGATTTTCTGTGACTGAGCTTTAAAACTTCAACATTTGTCAGTAAAATACAGAGACTAAAATTATGTATTTATGGAAAATTACTTCAGAAATTTTGGTATAGTTCCAACTTTGATTTATTTGAGTGTAAAGCAATCATTAAAATACAGTTTTTTACACTTAAGAAGGGAAGACAGATTTTCGTCTTCTGAGATAAAGTATTTGCAAAAGAAAATGGTGAGGTTTATATGAATTCCTGATCTCTTCCCTTCCATCTTTGTCTTTAGAAAAGTGGATACTGCCTAATTACAGTCCCAAGCAAAAAAGTTACCCTGAAGAGATTTCAAAATGCCAGCTGGGCCAGGATGTGCATTCACACATCTCGGAGCAGGAATATCCACTGGAGCCCCTTTATGCTCAGTCTAGGGTCAGATTCAACCATGCATACCCAGACATCTGCAGCAAGTCAAGGTTGCCTATGCCATTGCCCAGCCTCCAGCACCTGCCAGAGGAGGACATGGGTTCCCACGAGGTCTTGTATCTTCTGGATGCCTCAAGAATCTCAGGTGTCATTAGACAATACTGTGCAGTCGATACAGCTGATGGCATGCAGGGAATTGCTAAGGCAGACACGTGTCCCACACCCTGGGCTGATCAGACCTCCACTGGCTGCAAGGAGCCGAGATGCTTTGCTCATGCGCAGGCATGTCTGTGTTGTCTCTGTCTGGAGCTGAGTCCCACCCTGGCTTTTCTCCTTTAGAGACTCAAGGTATTGTCTGTTTTTTGCTAACCACTTCATAGTTCAGTCTTGGGAACAGCTGAAGTGCAGCTATGGTTTCCTTTAAGCATAGCTTAAAAATTACAGGAATCAACTTATTTAAAAAAGTAAATGAAGTGAAATTGTTTTTAATGTCACCTTGCTGGCACAGGTAAGAAAAAGGAGGAAAGGTTATGCTTAATGTAATCTGATTTTAAGCTTTCTGTGGAATTCATGCTATTGCAAACACTCTGAAATGCTTTCTCAAAAGCTGGTGTAAAGAGCCTCGCCAGGAGAAGTGGCTTTTTGTGTGTTGTTTTCTTGACTCACAATTGACAATTTCCCATGTGTATTTAAAGGCTGAATTCCAGTCCTAGTGAATGGCTTGGAAAGCGTTTAATTTTGAACAGAATTCGTTTGCAATTTTCAACAGACGCACCTGCCGACCGGTTGTGAGAAGGTCCAGGTACTTGAGTCCTACCTATTGTGATGTGTGGCATGCTTCATTTTGAGCCTTCTGTGCTTATCCTAGATATTTCTTTGTAAATGAATGAAATGAAATATAAATAGCTTAAAAAAACAGTGCCAGTTATTTAAAAAATCCCCCCTCATATATCAAAACTTGTTGAAAATTCATTCAACTAGTGCTTACTCTGATGAATCATAGCCTAGCACAAATGTCTTTATTTTCGTTGTCTTTTTTAATTGACAAAAAATTTTCTCCTTGCTTTACTAGTAAAAAAAAGAGTACAATTTTCTCTTTACTTTATCTGTCACAGAACAAAACATCTTGAAGGCAAGTAGTTGCACCAGAGAAAAAAATATGAACTCTGGAACTGATAAAAATGGGATATAGCTAAGTAGATATTTTCAGGGGAAATAATTGTAGGCATGGTTTTGTGAGTTCCACAAGCCACATGAATAAAATACCTTGTTTCACAAAAATTTAGTAAGAATCCTAGACACAGAGGAACTTGCACTATAACGTTAAATCCTCATCCATTTTATTTGCGGTTTGTTTTTTGAGGTGTTTTTTTAAATATAGTTCTACAATTTTCACAATAATTGAGAAACTATCATAGAATCATATCATGTTTTGGGTTGGAAGGGACCTGTAAAGGTCATCTAGTCTGACAGTTAATAATACAGTTAATAAATGCTAACCTCTGTTTTTGTGACTGAAGCAGTTCTTCCTACTCCTGTGAAGTGTGAAAGAATCAGTGAATATTTGTTTAATATCCTGGTAATTCTTATTTTTGGCAGCCTGATCTAAATACTACCTATTTGTACATGAACCTTGGTGTGAGTCCATTTAACCATGACATTTTCAGTGTAATTTGAGCTTTGATTTGAGAAAACTAAATGAATGAACAGAACAAGTTTCTGAAACGGAATTTCTGACATTAACAGAGAGCCTGAAAACTATGCTGCTTCTAAGAATACAGAATTTTAACTTCAGGGCTTGATCACAGTTTAAGCTCAATGCTTGTTTCAGCAATCCTGCAGTTTGGTGGGGATTGGTTGGTTTTGACACCTGACCCCCATGGTATTGGTGAACCATCCCCAGGATGGAAACTTTCAGTTCGGTCCCCAGTGCTGCAGGAGCCAGGACAATGATGCTGTAGCTTGAATGTCTGTGGATTTAAGCTCTGTCTTAAAGCTGGTTAGAATCGCTTTATCTCCCAAATTCCTATTGCAAAATTGTTTCAATACTTCATTTGCCTAGTGGTTAAAAAGGATCTCAATTACAGTAAATTTATTCAAGTCCAGTTTCCACACTTTGTTGTTATACCATGATTGTCCTTTAGCTTAAACAGCTCCTTTACAACCCTGTTATATTTAGCGATAGCAGTCATTCTCTCTCTAAACAAGACAAGCTTTTTCTGTCTCCTTTTATGACATATTTTTCATTCTTCCCATCATCCTACTAGCCCTTCTCTGCAGCTGCTCCAGCCTAAGTTAATCTTTTTTGAACACAAACGTTCATAATTACGCACAATAATTGAAGTGATGTCTTAGCAATGCTTTACCAGTACCATACTAATAGTCCCCCCATCGTTACTAGAAATAATTAAGCTGATACATTCTAGGGCAATGTTTGCCTTTTTTCACATTGTCAGACTGTGATTGACTAATGTGGATTAAGGTTTCTCCTCCTAGGTCATTTGTAGCTTACAGCTGAAAGTATTCTTGTCATTATCTAAGGTGCATGACCTTACACTTTCTACAAGAGGCAGAGAACCCACTTTGTATACTTTTTCCAGTTGTTAATCATACCGTGTTTAAAAATGTGCCTAATCTCTAATTTTAATGTCTCTCCTCTGAGCTTCCAGGACCTGGTTCTTGCTCCATCTTCTGTGGCGTGTCTGAAGGTCCTTTACTAGGTGATATTTTCTTTATGTTAGGATACTTATCTACCTAATAGAAGCATAGAATTCTTTGGGTTGGAAGGGACCTTTAAAGGTCACCTAGCCCAACCTCCCTGCAGTGAGCAGGGACATCTTCAACTAGACCAGGTTGCTCAGAGCCCCACCCAACCTGGCTTTGAATGTTTCCAGGGATGGGGCCTCTACTACCTCTCTGGGCAACCTGTGCCAGTGTTTCACCACCCTCCTAGTAAAAAATTTCTTGCTTATATCCAGTCTAAATCTACCCTCCCTTAGTTTAAAGCCATTACTCCTTGTCCTATCGCAACAAGCCCTGCTGAAAATATTTTTCCCCATCTTTCCTATAGGTCCCTTCAGGTACTGAAAGGCTGCGATAAGGTGTCCCCGCTGCCTTCTCTTCTGCAGGCTGAACAGCCCTGACTCTCTCAGCCTTTCCTCCTAGGAGAGGTGCTCCAGCCCTCTGATCATTTTTATGGCCCTGCTCTAGTCCCACTCCAACAGGTCCATGTCTTTCTCGTGCTGAGGACTCCAGAGCTGAATGCAGGACTCCCGGTGAGGTCTCACCAAAGGGAAGTAGAGGGGCAGAATCCCCTCCCTTGCCTTGCTGGCCACGCTGCTGGGGATGCAGCCCAGAGTACGGTTGGCCTTCTTGGCTGTGAGTGCACATTGGTGGGCTATGTCCACCTTTTCGTCCACCAGTACCCCCAAGTCCTTCTTGGCAGAGCTGCTCTCAATCCCTTCAACCCCCAGCCTGTACTGATGGTGGGGGTTGCCCCAACCCAGATGCAGGACCTTGCACTTGGCCTGGTTGAACCTCATGAGGTTCACAGAGGCCCACTTCTCCAGCTTGTCCAGGTCCATCTGAATGGCATCCTGTCCTTCTGGCGTATCAATCTAATTAGAGCAGCTGTGGCATTCAAGAAAGGAAAAACTAATAGCATGGTAGGAAGTTACAAGTAGTTTTAAAATTATTCTAACAAAGGGAAAATATAGAGTCTTCATAAGCAGACTTTGTATTTTTTGTGCCCTGAGGACAAATAATAAATCTTGAGTGTTACAGGAAGTCAAAGTAATGAAATGACCTTTTTTGAAAAACTAGGGGTTTGGGATGGAAAATATATGATCATACTGCAGCTAGGTTGCTATTAAAGTAAAGCACTATTTCACCACTTCATATGCAACAAGGAAGACACCTACAGCAACATTTATTTAATCAAGTCAGACAACATTAAGTTGAACTACTGTAAATAAATGCTAACTTCTGGACTGCATGCTGTCTTTCTGGTGTGTCAACTGCAACTCAGCTTGGTGTCATCAGCAAACTTGCTGAGGGTACACTCAATCTCACCAAGTCATTGATGAATATGTTAAACAGCACCGGTCCCAGTATGGACCCCTGACGGATACCACTTGTCACCGACATCCATTTGGACACTGAGCCATTGACCACTACCCTCTGGCTATGACCTTCCATCTAATTCCTTAGCCACTGAACAGGCCACCAATCAAATTCATATCTCTTCAATTTAGAGAGAAGAGTGCTGTGAGGGACTGTGTCGAAGGTTTTACAGAAGTCCAGATAGATCACAACCATAGCTCTTCCCTTGTCCACTGATCTAGTCATGCCATCATAGAAAGCCTGTAGGCTGGTCAGGCAGGACTTGCCCTTGGTGAAGCCATGCTGGCTGTCTCAAATTACCTCACTGTTCTCAATGTGCCTTAGCATAGCTTTTAGAAGGATCTGTTCCATGATCTTCCCAGGCAGAGAGGTGAGGCTGACACGTTGGTAGTTCCCAGGGTCCTTCTTCCTATCCTTTTTAGAAATGGGCACAAAGTTTCCCCTCCTTCAGTCACCAGGGTCTTCACCTGACTGCCGTGACTTTTCAGATATTATGGAGAGTGGCTTAGCAACTACATCATGCAATTCCCTCAGGACTCTGGGATGCATCTCATCAGGTCCCGTAAAATCACTTCTAAAATTCAAAATCACTTCTAAAGTTCCAGAAATAAATTATAGCCTATAGAAACTGAACTCTTAATTTTTCATAACTACAGAAGCTTTTTTATATGTAAGCAGAAGGTATAAAGCATATTAGCTTTTCTCCATACTGCAGCAATTTTCAACTTCCTGCTACAAATGTGAGCCACAGCAACAGGTATTCTTATAGCCTAAACTCTTTGTCCCTACAGGTCTGTGGAGGTTCTGTTTTGTTTTGGTCTGTTTTTAAGGTAGACTCGGTTTACCAAAGACTCGTATGACTAACCTGGCTCAGGATTTGTTCCCACTTGGCCAATGTTTCTATCATTCAGAAAGTGTTGCATTTGGTGATTTCAGATCTGCTTCCAGAATACTGATGAAAATGCCGACTAACAGCAATACTCATGAAAATGCTATTTAATGGTGATTTATAAGGGAGAGCTGGCTTAAGTGATTCAAGTGCTTAATGCCATAAATGTTTGGTTTGACATGGTTTTGGACTATTTTTGAATATAGGGATATTGCATTTTTAAGTAAAGTGCCTTAGGAAAAGCTAAAAATGATATTCTGAAACTAAACAAATTGAAATTGACAGTTACAATAAAAAGTTTCAGAATATTCTGGGTACACAAATATTATTTCAGTGAAAATAAATTCTATCATTCTCTGCTAATTAACAATGGGGAAGAATAGTTATTAGGTGAAATTCAGGCAGTTCAACAAGAATTCACTTGATTAATACATGCAGAATAATACATGTTAGTCAAATAATGTTTTCCTCTGAGATCCCATTAAAAATTTGATCAAAGTGTAATTACAACATAGGCTAGTTATGTTTAGATGACATTGAAAACATCAAGGCCCTTCAAATAACGGGAATGAAACAAAGGGAATCAACAATTGTTATGAACCAAACTGGAAGTCTGCAAATTTCATTTTCAGCCAAATGGAGTGCTCTCTTCATGATAACACGTTGCAACAAAAGGATATTTTTCATTATTTGTGGCCCATTTTAGTTCCAGAAGTCGCTTGAGTACTTGAGAGCTATGTCCAGGAGCTCTTGGATTTTGTGAGCACACCATTTAGAGGAAATCTGTGACCGAGAAACCCCTAACCAATGTACACTGGATTTCATGAGCCCCAGTGGTTTGCTATGGAATTAGCTGTTGGATATATTCTTGGCTGTATTCTGCAGTTCTCTAGCGATGATTGTCATTTGAGATTTACTTGAGGAAACAGGTGGAAGGGATTGGTTGTAGAGCAAATCCAAACAGGGATATTTGAGGTCTACAGAAAGCATGGAAGCAAGTAGAGTAAGAAGAAGAGGATGGTGGAGAGGTTGAGAGGAAGGAGGTTTGCTGAGCCTCATTTGTAGACATGAGAACAGAGGAACTAACAGGGAGAAGTAGGCATGAGGACAGTAGAACTAACAGAGATGAAGCTGTTCAAATCAAATTTAGCTGCCACTTCTTAGAAAAATTAATCCAAGAACTCAGATGTTGGGTTTGGGTGAGTTAGAACTAATGGTTTGTACAAAATGCGTGAAAGTTTTTAAGTCAACCTTCAATGCAAATTCACAGTCAACATTCCTGGAATGTGCTGCCATTTGTGGTATAACTACTTTTTTTAATTTAATGTAACGCAATCCCTTGGTGGTCCTTCAGGAAGGAGTGAAGAATGGGATGTTCTTTCTTTGAGTAATTATAGGGAAGAACTGCGTGACCACATCACAGCTCAGTAAAGCTCTATGGGAAGAACATAAGCCTCAAAGCAGAAGTACCACAATTCCTGCTTAGATCATCGGACCAAAGGCAGGCTTTTCCTCAGGAAATCTCATCTGCAAAGAAGTCTCGGAAACTCTGAAATATGACTTTCTATGATATACTGGATTTTAAGACTGATTTTATGCACAAAAATACTTGTATTGATGTAACAACAGGAGCTCTAGGAAGGAAGCTGTAATCAAACCAGTATATTCTTTAGCAGAGATCCAATTCTAACAGGTTAAAGATATCTTATACTGTACGAGCTTATTCATTTTTCCTGTAAGTAGACCCACACCAATATGCAGCACACATATCTACAAATATACTTGAGAGTTTTCATTATTTTAACTATTACTTTCTCGTTCAGATGCTCCAAGGCATTTCATGTTCATCTTTGAAAATAGTCATGCATTCATTACATCATGTTAAAATGATCCACTTCAGCAGCAGACTTGTTTGTTTCATAGGATATTTGCCTTGAAGATCATTTTCAATATAGCATCTTTTGTTACCTTCATAATTCAAAGGACCCCAGAGAGAACCAAACCCAACCTGTCTCACCCACCACTACTGAGGTTTATCATGACCTCTCCACTTCAGCTTTTTTTGCTTTAATGTTATTCTTTAAATAATCTTTCAGTAACTCTTACCTTTTTCCTACTTCAAAAGTAAATTAAATTTACTGAAGTAGCTATCCCTAATGGTATGATTCTCCTAAAACAATCCACCCACATTACACATCTCTGAAAAATGTCATTTTCACAGAGTCAGTAGAATTAGTTATAAAAAGATTTAAACTCTCTGAATGCTACATCTGCAATGAATACTGGGAATCTGTTTTGACTCGTAGACTGTGATCCCTAACAAGAGCCTTTTTTTTTGATAGTCAGTGCAAAAAAGAGGTGCCTGCTAGCAAGACCAAGATTTCTTTCCTTCATTTTCTTGGCAATAGCTGTATTGTAGGGCTAGTTAAGGGGAGTCACAATTGCTTTTTGTTGCATATATTATTTTTTTTGTGCTCTGTAATCCTTATTATCAATAAATGCTTGAAATTTTTGTGCAATTGAATGGGACATAAGTTATAGGTAGCCTTCTGTGGAGCCCATTACAGATGGCTATCCATCCATGTTGTTTATAAAAGAAGCATAATCATTTACTGTGTGAGGACCGGCTCATTAAGCATAGAAAGTGTGTTAGTTCCCGTGGTCTGGACCATACCTGTGGGAGTGATCAGGGGCTAACCACTCATGTGTTTACTCAGTTTTTGTAAAAGTTTCACAACTTTATATGTTCTTATCAGTAGCTGACTTCAGCAGCTTAAAGTTAACGTGGAGAGGCCCACATCAGCCGAATTGTCCAAAGGAGCGATTTCAGCCTAACCAAACTTGATGGTAACATAGATAGCTCAAGTGGTAGAAGTTGCTGATATGGGTTGGACAGATCTGGTCTTCGGTCACACAGTGTGAGGGTCTGTGTATTTGCATGTGATAAAATGCTTCATCTCCTTTATTTACTATTTTAAAAAATCTCATGCATGTATCATTTAAGAAGGAACAAGGAAAAAGAAGCTTTCAAATGCTGGAAGATAGTATTGCGTGGTTTTGGTCTTTCTATGACTATTATTTCTCTATGGCTGTCAAAATATTGCTGTCTAGTTAAAGCTTAGATGTAATTTCGAACAACCAAGCTGTACTGTACTACACTGCATAGAGCTGTGTAAGTAGTAATAACCAGCATGTATCTCCCCCCCAAATCCTGTATACACCTACATGCAGAGTACCAGCAGCCCTTGAGCTTTTGACAAAATGCCACGACAACCTGCAGCTCTTATTGTGCACTGCTAGTATTTCAAAATATTTGCAAGAAAAATAGATGGAAAACTAATTATTCTCAGAGTGACATGTGGTGGCTCATTGAGGTAAACTGCAAAAGAAAAACTGGGCAGTGTTATAAACACAGACTATACCAAATTCATTGCAGCCCCAATTAGTGATCACCAATGTTCTGCCATCAAAATTCTTTTGGAAAGCAGGACACGGAGGCATTTCCTGCTCCTCCAAGTCCTTGCTCACTTGTCAACACTGAACAGCTTCCTCAGAAGGCCACCACAGTGCTTTTTCTGCCTCATTCCAGTGGCTCTGTCACTGTTTGGATTTTTTCTTATGAAAGTAAGTTTAAATTTACCCATGAAGCAGCTTATTCAATACAGTCTCCTTCTTCAGTGATGGTTTGGCCACTGTGCTAAATAATAGTCTGTTAGCCTGCTTCAGGCTCCCTTGTTTTTCCAGACCAAACTATCTGGCATGTTTGGCCCATCTTTGTAGATGAGTTAGAAAGTCCCTCATTTCAGATTTGGCAAGCATATTATTTACCAGAAATGTCCTCTTTTATACTAGTATCTCTATCAATGGGGAACAAGGTCCAGAAGCACTAGCTTCCTTCATAAATTCATGGATGCTTTCCGCAGGCCCCATGTGAAACACAAAAACCTGTGTATCAGAATATACAGCATGGACATCTTGGAAAAAGGCTGATATTTGTGAGAGCTGATGTTATAGTGTGAGACAGCAAAGTTACAACTGCAAAGTATCTGGAAGTCCTAGCAAGAAAACATCTCAGCATACGTGGCAGGGCTAAGATTAATGTAAATTAGAAAACCTACTCATTTTCTGAAGTGCTAATCTGCCTTCAACAAGAAAAAACGTAGCTGAGACTTAGAGATGGAAAGTCGAATTTCTCCCTTTGTGACACCCACACTTTCCTATTGATTTCATCATATTGCAAAACCATAATGAAGGGGGGAACTTCACTGTAGGGCTGCAGCTCTCTGAGGTATTTTTCTTCTTAAGGGCAGATTAGCAGGCCACAAAACTAAGCCATGTTTTGATCTTTATATTTTTAGCCTTCTCTTTATATGTTAATGGGACTGCTGCTCCCTAATGCAAGTCCCTTGGGTGTTATTTTGACTTACTATGCTTTTAAACCCTTCTTAAAAATGCAGGGGTATCTTGGAAAACTTATTCTACTAACAGTCACAGTGACAGATTTTAAGCTAACTGTTCAGTCATGGAACTGAATCAAGCAAGTTTTAAGCCTGAATTCAAGCATCTGGTTCGAAGACCCGCAGGAGCACCCAGGGTGCTCCACTCCCCTCCTCCATGTAACAGTGTGGAGACCAGATGCTTTTCCCCACTTCTGTCCCAGATCCTGAAAAACAACTCAGACCTTTTACAGGTGATCATTTGCTTGGTTTTGTCCTCATATTGCCCTGAGTCTGCATGCAGCTTTCTTCTTTCCAGCAGAGCCGTGGGTCAGTTTGGAAGTCATGCGGTGGAGGCCCTCTGCACCCTGTTTCTTTAGGACACTTAATTTTCACCCACGTTGTATTATTAGCTGCTATTACATGAACATTGACCAGGCTTCAGATGTGAATATAGTTTGCTGCTTTATTTTTTTCTCCAGAAGTGCTTAGGGCACTGGCCACAGCGGGGGCTGCAGCTCGCCCAGATGCACGCAGCTGGAGTGGGGGTGGCGTGCACTGCTCTGAGGGTACAGCTCAACCCTGCCGCTGCACCAACCCAGCAGCAGCAGCTTCGTTACAGCACTCCCAGGACAATATCTTAAGATCCTATATCAAACATGAAATGACTGCAGAAGATTATCCTTTAAGATTTAGTCATAAAGTGCTCTTTTGAGGACAAAGACTTCAACAGCAGCAGGCTTTTTCCCCAAAGTTACTGTTTACATTGACTGATAGTTTACAGGAAGGTTGCTGTTCTGGTAGCTTGCTTTTATTTGCCTTTTTTATATCTGATCTGGAAGTGCCTTTGCATATTTGGAATTGATAATGTTTTGTCTAGAAGAAGTACCTTTCAGGCAAAGGAATGAAATGCAGAATTGCTTTCTTGTCTGCTTTCTTGTGACTCTCAACTGACAGTATGTGTTGTCAGATAGAAATAAAAGTGCGGTGTTACAATTTTCTGCCTGTGGTATGTATGTCTTAAAATATACCATATGGCTGGGCAGCATTGCACCAGATTTTTTCTCACGAGTGACTTTTTTCTCACTAGTGTTAGAAGTAGTAATATGGAAATGAATGAGTGAAATAATTTGCTTTCCTTCTGGGCTTGTTGGCTGTGATTATTCTTGCTTCTTACGGTGTGTAAAATTTTGTGTTTAGGCTTTGTTTCCTGAAAAGTTTTGCTGCTGTTCAGGTTTGCTAGCCTGTAACGTGTTTTCTGAGGAGTTTTCTTCTTCATGGGCACCATTCTGCTTCCAGCATGCTGAAATCCAGACTGCTGAGCATGATGCTCTTCTCTTGAGTAACTGCTTTGTGAAATACTCTCAGCATTATAGTCCATTGATGATCAGTGGGGGATATGCAACATAAAGTTGCAAAGAATCAGATCATGGCAGTTTTCAAGACAAAACAGGAGGCAACGTAGACTATTGCCCATTTCACAAGTTCCAAGTGCTTAAGTAATAATTATAGAAAAAGATGTTAAAAATGCATAAAGAATTAAAGCAACTGTTTGGGTGTTCGTACATAAGGAATTTATCGCCAAAAATGCCACAGAAGTCTGCAAATCACAGCTGATATTTCTGCTTTAGTGATGAAAGAAAGTGTGAGAAGTGTGTAACAGGAAAAGCTTTGATTTTTTAAAGTCCAATTTTACAGAGTATTTGAATATCAAAACTCCTGCTTCTGCACAAAAATAGTCAGTATTCCCCTGTGCAACTCTTTGGTGACAGCAAGGTGACACTGCATGCCAGGGTCTCATCCTGGTGGGGGGCCAGTTCAGCGCTGGTGGCCAATGCTGCTCTCAGCCCACTGTCATCGCCATGCTGGCTGTCACCTCTGGGCTTCTCCAATCTCATCTCGCTGTTGGTACCCAACACCTGCCTGAGCACGCACACACTGTCACGGGGATGCTTTAGCCCAGGCCAAAAGCATTGTCATCACTGCTAGCCAGACCATCCCCAGTTCAGTTCTACTACACTACAGAAGCTGTAAATATAATAGATTTGTGGTTACAGAGGAGGAAAATACAATAGTTTTTATCATGATACATCAGAACGTCTGTGGACCATGCAGGTGATGTGCAGGACTGTGCTTCCTTCCACCCACTAATGTGATCTGGGCAGAGATGCTGGTAGGTTTCAGCCAGTGGTGCTGAATCTCAGCACAGTTTTGAACTCCTGGAGACTGGTGATTTTAATTGAAATTCCTCCATTCAACCCACAAAACTATTCTTCCTCCCCTACTTCTCCCTTACCTCTCCCACCATCCACCTTGTTTGGTGGTTTCCCAGCTCCCTTCATCCCCTTGCAGAGGCTGAGAGTGACCGTGGTGCCCGTTAAGCAGCTTTACTTACTGTTCGAGTTTTTATATTTATGAAACCTGAGGAATTAGTAACTCTTTCCTCAACTCTCAAAAAGACAAACCACTGATCCTGTGGCACTAGCGTCAACTATTGAAAAAATGCAAACTTCTTCACTCCTGAACAGTATTACAGAAACTGTAACTAGTGTTCACAACTTTCACATGCTGTGGTGGTTGGTCTTGCTTAAGTGTATGAAGATAAAACCATATTCTGTCATTGCCACGGCTGGCTTCTCCCCTGCAGGCGTGTAGTTCCTGCACACAGTCTTTCCGGAGCAGATAGGACAGGCTTTTCTGAGACACCCCCACTCCAAAAATCTCCTAGAGGCTGTGCGACTGGCCATGCTGCAGGTAACTTTGGTGTCCCAGCAAGGGGACATGGGGCTGTAGGAGGCCTTACACAGCTCGTGCGGGCATTGCTGAGGTTCCTGTAAGCCAGGCTGTGGGGAGGGGATCAGGAGGCCTGGACCACCTCCAGGCCTGCTCCTCTGGGTAAAAGCTGCCTTCTGTCTCCAGTTCTGTGGAGATGCTGCAGCTGGTGCTGGTGAAGGACACACTGTGGCTTCTATACACACAACGCATGGTTTCAAGTTGACTCTCAGATCACGTGAGACAAAGAAAAGGGGAAGAGGACAGAATAACTTGCATAACAACATCACTCCAAAACAAGAAGAGATGTCTGTAAATGATAAATACTCCATCTGGAAAAAGATTGTCATGGAAGTCCCTCCGGTTTCATTCTATAGTTATCCTTATTTATTGGTTTGACTGACTTAATTTGCTTTGGAGGAGACTATCAGTTTGAAAACATCAGAGTTCACCAATGATGTCGATAACAGAGATGTAAAGTGTAATTAGGGATAGCGCAAGTGCAAAGAATACACCAGGCGCTGAGCACGTCCTTCAGCGACTGAGGCAGTGACAGCAGTGCGGGCAAAGACAAAATTTGTCTGTGGGCGAAGGATCAAAAAAAAGGAAATGTGTTACAAGGCAGACTGCTGCCAGAAAACATTAAGTTCATTTCAAATAAATTAAAGAGAGACTTAAGGTTTTGTAGGCAAAGCCTTGAAGCCATTATCCCGATTAGTCATACTAGGCTAAAGAAGAGCAAACAGGCTATCAGGATGTGTCGCCACTACCAGTGTAGCCAAAGAAGGGGTGTTGTCAGTACGCAAACCACTCAGCCCAGCACAGCTAGAGTCTGGGATGAAGACTAGTTAAATAAAAAAAAATTTTGGAAGCTACTGCCTTGGAAAGGATGCTTTATACATCCAGTCAGGATGTATGTGTGTTATAGATGAGCGTTGGGCAGTTAAAATTTTATTGGGCTGTGTAGTTGTTTTCTAGTTGTTGCACAGCCATGTTTCATTTGATGTTACTTGCACCACTAAACAGGGAGGCTTAGTTGGTTTGTGACTCTGTTTAAGTGAGCAGGTCAGCATAGTTTTGTCAGTTGAGACAGCTGCTTTGCAGTTTCACCTCTACCAAAGCAAATTCAGGTCAATTCCAGGGGCTCCAGTGCTGCCTTGGTGAATTGTCACTGCTGTAAGGAGAAGGATGCGGTTATTACTGGCCCTGAGAATGAGTCTAGTGGGAGCAGATGTCTGGCATGATAACGGGCTGGTCCTGTGTCGCATTTGTCACTGGTACAAAACCTAGCAAGCATCGTGTCTGATGTTTGGTTCCTGGGACACGTGCTAAGGTTTGCGAAGTGGAAAGATTCAGAGCAATGTGATATTTTTGGGAAGTTGTGCAAGAGTTGCTCATATGGATGAGACACAAGCCAAAAGCAATAACAGTAAAAAAAAAAAAGGTAAGTGAATACAAACCAGGGACAGCTGCTTTTCTGCAAGAGCATAAACTGGAATACATTGCTAAAATAGACCTACAAAAAGCTAGTACAGAATGAAGGTATCAGCCTAACAGGTTTCTGTAAAGAAAAATATAAAAGTTGCTATTACAGAACATGGTAGGGCTGTTAGGAAAATATTTTAAATAGATTTTGGCTCAAGCCTTTGAGAATATTTTTTTTTCTTCTATATTTCAGCAACACAGTAGCTTATTAACATTTTCTATTTATATTACTGCTGGTCCATATTTACTGTTACTAAATCTGTTTGTCTTCAGCACTTAGTACCATGTTTCTCTCTGTGGAGCACTTAGACTTCAGCTGTAGATTGCCCTCTCATCCTGCCTGACAATGGCCACCCTACAGCCACCCACATACTGCAGCCCAGGGTCTCACCACCCCCACCCCCCTGACTCATGCAGCCATATCGCACGTTACACAAGGGGCTCATTCACTGTCTTGGGGAATTATGCAAATGAAAGGGGATATTCTCCTCCCTGTACACCACGATTTCCATATGTGTAAGTCCCATTAGGTTTAATGAGACCGGCACTCATAAATCCCCGAGATGAAATTATACCCCTAAGTGGGTTCTAACAAAAGGCTGCTCAAAAGTTTTGATTAACAGTCCCTTAAAAGTAGAAGAGTAAAAGAGAGATTAAGCAAAATAATATTCTTTCTTTCAGGGCAAATTTTCATAAATCTGTTCATTGGGTGTTCATTCCTCCAAACCTGTGTTTCTAGTGAAGTGCTCGCTTCAGTAAGTACTGAAAAAATGTGAACATAAAGCACTGCTCTTGTTAGTTCCTAAATGCCCTAACCTGATCTGCTTCATACCTGGATCCCAAACTGTGAATGTATTTCAAATCTGAACTTGCAATGAATTGTTGTTTTCAGAACTATAAGGAAAACACATTCAAATTTTCTCTATATAGTGAAAGGATATAAATCCCATACTTCTAGTCCCAAGCGCGGGTCGCTTCAGCAAAGGGGGATCCTCCCAGGAATCAGGTTGCTGCATTCAGGCTCTAGTTGGCTCCTAACCACAGAAGGAGTTATGGATTTTAGTGACAGACTTTATTGAACTGTTATACACTTATCTGTTCTTTTTCTACTCTTCTTTATTAGCATGTGGATGGTGTTTTCCCCAATGTGACATATGCTGAAAGGGTCTATTATTTAATAAAAAAGGACTAAAAATAATGGTGAAATAAACACATGCCTTCAAGAAAGATAAAGATAATACATTGTTGGGTAGAAGAATGTATCTGATGGTTGCTGGTCTTTTCTTTCTTCATACTATTTAATAATTTATCAAACCATCCTGACCCTTAATTGATCACAAGGGTCACAAAGTGCTTTAGCAGTCTGTTACATTCTATCAAACGAGAGGTATTTTTCCTGTGAAGCAGAATGAAATCATCCCCTCAATGTAGTTTTAGCTAGGTGGGTGCAGTTATCTTAGGGCCAGATTCTGCGCTTTTACTCACTTTGAAAAGAAGTTGCATGGGTAATTCAGTTGCATTTGACTGGCTGCTTGCTTGAGTAGAAAATGCGTAAGCTCTTAATTGTACATTTGTGTTCGTGTTTTAGAAATTATAGTTACCAGTATTTCTTTACTCCCAACAGTCCTTTTTAACACAGACTACTGATATATTTCTTAAACATCTATTTGTTTTTTTTCTCAAAAAAACCAAACAGAAAGAAGCTTGATTTTCTTCCTACCACTAGTTCCCCACAGAATTTTAGGACTTACATTTCAAAGTCCTGAAAGAGGTTCATGACAGTTTAAGGATGTTGCTCAAATATTTTTCCAGTAACTAAACATAAACCATTATTTCACTCACTATATCATTCAGAGAAAACACTATTTCATTATCTTTACATGTGTTTACAGAAGGATCGAAAAAGTTCTTTAAACATCGAAAGAGACTTAGGACAAAGGGAGGTGCCTAGCTCTGAAAATGTGGTCTGAAAGTTGCAGCTCCAGCAGCTGTAAAATGCACTTGGTGTCTCTATACATTTGGTGAATAGACTTTAGCCTAGGAACTTCCTTAGGCCTGCACTTGGATTTCTGTGAGTTTGGGTCTTGTCAGCCACCTGCCCAACTGCTCCACAGCCTCTGTTGCTCCCCAGATAATGTAGAGAAGCAAGTGGCTTTCCCTTAACTTGCAGGAGGACCCTGGTTCTGTGGTGGCCGTGGACACCTGTCTTACAGAGGTTTTACTAAAAAGCCAGGCTCCTTGCCTGTAGCCACCAAGCTATGTCACTTACGCCAGCACACTTGCATCTGAGTAGTGCGGTCTCATATGCAACAGGAGAGTGGGGGTACCACTATATACAGCTAATCTTCAAGTTCGTAGAGAGGATGTGCTTCTGGGAAGAAGAGACTATGGGCATAAGCTCTCTGCCAAAGTGATTGCATTAAATCATAGGTTATTACTGAAAATGTAAACCTGCATCTCTCCATTTTGAAAATAAGTATTTGTCCTACATCCCCTCTCAGAACAGGTCCCTGGTGCTGCATGGGACAAGCAAGCTGCAGGCTCTGGTTTGGCTCCTTTAGCATGGAATTCAGCACAGGAGGTGTGTTGTGGCACAGTCCCATTTGCATCACTCCCTGCTTTGTAACACCAGGCAGAATCACGTGCAGCTTGTGGGTTATGGATCACCCTTCAAGATGCTAGAGCCTGGGTGGAGAACATAGGTCCCCAGCTTTGTTTCCTAAGGGAAAAGACTGTGCCTACGACTAGGTACTTAATTTTTATGTAATGCAAAATCTAATTTGAAGGTGTCTGTTTCTGACTTAAATTTATTATCTACTAATCAGTAATGATTACTTTCTCAAAGATCCCTTAGTGATTTGGATACTTACAGCTTTATTTTCTTGGTATTTCATCAATATTTTATACTTGGCATTTCGCTGTCCCTCTTATGCATAACTTTGAAAATGGAAGCATACAGCAGATAATCAGTTTAGAGGGAGCAACACCAAAATGTGATAATTCATTTTACACCTGTATTTAACATTAACCCTCTCCTTTAATATCACACTCAATTCATATAATAAATAGGAAATGGTAGACTACCTACCATCTGGCTCAGTGCTGAAAAGTCTGTTGAGACTTAGCCTCAGTGAAGGACTTACCAAGGACTTTGACGTGCAGGTGAGCTCCTTGTATAAATCTCTAGTTTAGGAAACTGTTTTCTAAGGAGGATGCGTCATGCTGTAATAAGGAACATTACATAGTTACCATATGTAAGTCAGGACTATTGCAGATGCGCATTTCTCAGCCTTATAAAGCAGAAAATGATGTGAATCTTACTGCATTTGTCTGCAGCTTTAGATGCTTCCCAAGCATAGCCAGTAGAAAAGACCATCCTTTGGCTTCCAGTGGTGCAGCTGGGAGAATAGTTCCTATCCCCTATAGCTCTCCCTTTTGGAAATCCAGGAAGAAGGTAATGATGAGTTCAGGAGCTGTTCTTGTGCTTATCCATTTGTGGACCACCTAAAACAGCATCTTCACATCTCGTTCACTTTCTTGTATGCCACCTTATAAAAGAGGCAAAATATTTCAATGCATTAGCGGCTACACCCCTATAAGTTATACTGATTAGAAGTAAAATAATTGTCTACAAGTACAGAAGGAAGCTATGTATTTGTCATCTGACTTTCTGTGAGATTTTCCATTCAATAATTTTTTGCTTTCCCTGAATTTCTTGTATTTAATCTATCTCTTGAAATCTACCTCTTCACATGCAAGTTTTTTGATTCAATAACTACAGGTAGTGCATTGAATAGAGTGAAGCATATTTTTAAAAGTTTACACAATATAACCAACTGCTGAGTTAAATCTTGAGAGGGACTGAGCATGTCTACTTCCTCCCCTAGCAGTGCTATTGGCAGGTACAAAGCATGTCTGGGGTTTAGGTGACTGCACTGGGACTCCTGAAGCCTCAGAAATTTTAGGGGAAGGATAAGCTAGGAAGTGCAGATATCTGAAACACGTCAGTGTGATAACTGCACACCATAAAAAACAAGTAAAAAGGAGTTCAGAGAAACGCTAACAACATCTTTGCGTGTAGCATGTTTTAGAGCTGTGGATGTGCAGCTGTCACAAACCTTAGAACATTTTGGTATTGAATAAGTGACATGGAAGCACTTGATTATTTACAAAAGTGTTTATAGAGTTTTATATAGATAGACCTCAGAATTTAACCTTAAGATTGTTACTTTTTTAAACACCAGACTTCAATGTGTATAGTTGCACTGGTCAACAGGACGTGCCAGGGAATGCCTGTAGAACAATGCTGACCTGAGGCAAGCATCTTGAAAGAAGGCACACTCTGAAGCTGGCTGAGGTGCATACAGAGTGCAGAATACACTTTTGTTCTGAGATCTGCTGTATAATCACGGTTGTCTTGTATTCAGCTGATTTTTCGTAGCAGAAAGTTGTTCCATATTTGTCCTTGGATTTTTTATGGGGCAACCATTCAGTCTGGGAAGCAGCCTGCAGGGTCAGAGAGGTGGTGGAGAAGGCAGGAGTTGCCTTCCATAGCAAGGGACTGCAAAAAGACTGGACCTAAGAGGAGAAAATAACATCCTTTATCCCTTAATTTAATGAGTTCTTAGTATCAATTACATCGCTCCATTTTTGGCATTTTTATGATTTTTCTATGCACATTTTCAGCATGAAACTTATGGCTTTAAGCGTCAAAAAGCTTTTTAAAATACCACTCTATTATTCACTGAAGTTTCAGTACTTAATTTTTGTGAAATGTTCTGAAGACTCTGAACTCCAAAATGGACTTGATGTACCCAGTAAAGGTCCAGCAGATGAGACGTGGTTGTTTTCATCGTAAAAATGGTCACAATAAACTATAAATAAAATATAAATATAAAATGATGATAAAGTGAGGAAATCGGAATTTTGAATACTCTCTGTGGAATTCATTGACTTTTTTTCTGCAAAAAAATGAATGAGTTGTTCTTTCATTGTTTAGAATTTATTCTAGTCACTGCAACGTTGTTCTTTTTTTAAAATTGTAAATCAAAGGAAAAAGAAATTCTCCACAGATGTTGTATGTGTTTGATGTATTAGACACATTTTTACAGTCTACTGCCTGAAACCTAGGGAATTCATTAACTCACAAGTTGCTGCCAAGGAGGGAAGCGGTCACATTTCCCAAGCTGCTGTGCCTGTCCCCCGGCTGGAGGAAGTGGTTCGGGTAGCCTTTGTCGTCCCTTGTATTTGACTGACTATGGAGAAAGGGGGATTTCTTCAAACTGAAGGGCTGATCCTGTTTCTCCCCAGACAGCATCTGTTATTTAATTAACCTGCTAAAGTCTGTAGCTGGCTCTGTTTCCCATTGTGCAGCCGGAGATGATGATAGATGAGAACTGGTGTTCTGCACCAGCCCTAGAGACCCCTTCTGTCCTGGTTTTGGCTGGGATAGAGTTAATTTTCTTCCTAATAGTTCATGTAGTGCTGTGTTTTGGATTTGGAATGAAAATAATGTTGATAACGTACTGATGGTTTTAGTTTGCTACGTAATCAAGGACTTTTCAGCTTGTTCTACTGTTCTGCCAACGAGAAGGCTGGGAGTGCATAAGAAGCTGGAAGGGGACCCAGCCGGGACAGCTGACCCCAACTGGCTAAAGGGGTATCCCATACCATATGATGTCACCCTCAGCATATAGAGCCGGGGGATGAAGAAGGAAGAGGAGGACATTTGGATTTCTCTACTACTGCTCTCCAGAAAACAGGCTCCACCCAGGGGAGCCTGAGCCTTCTCTGTGGCCATCCTGACCCAACAGGCTTTAGCATCGCTTGAGGATTTGAGCTGAAGAGTGTCAACTGCGTGGATGGTGGAAGACCTCATGTGTATGCTTCTGTGAGGAACTAACTGAAAAACCCTAAGTGAGAAGATTGTGATCATTTGTAAAAGATGCAGGCACCACTGCCGTCACCCACTGCCTCCTGCCATTCCTAGGACAGATTACTTAAACTCACTGTTGCTTCATTTCTCCACCCCAAAACTGAAGCTGTTTTAGAATTTAGTAGCCCTCAGGATAAATAATATACATAACCCTGAGCCTGAATGGGATTTCAGATGTTGCTTTTGATCTATAAAATGCTAAAAGGTTTGCGTGTGAGACGGTCCCTTCCCTGCACAGTGCCACTGGCATGGCCTTCCCTGGAGGGCACCAGCGCGTGTTTACGTCAGAAAGAATTTGTCCCCTCCTTGGTGGATATCTCTCCCTTGCAGAGTCCTTCCACCTTTGGATCAGTAAGGTGCTAAGAGAAATTGCCGGGTTTACATTTCAGAAGAATTACCATAAAATACAGTTGTAGAGGATTCTGAGAGGCAGAGATTGGTTTTATTTCTCTGTTGTTGTTTGAATTGCAACAAGTAAATAGAAGAAATACCAGCCACTACAATCTTTCTGAAATGCGGTCACCTAACAGCTAACAGTGACCTAGTCCAGCATGGAGATGCCTGCTACCATTTGCTTTTCCTTTTGATCCTGTGTAACTATTTTCTGAACTGAAGGTGCAATATTTGAAGTAACTCAGAACAAGACATTTCTTTCTGATAAGTACATTCAAAAGAATAGTTTCAACATTTACTATTCAATGTACTAAGATTAAAGGTGTAGTAATCCACTCAAGATTTCCTTACTTTAAGCCTAAGGGTGTTAGATGACTAAGTTTGCACTAATTTGTAGGAAACCGCTGAGGGGCTCTAAGGGGGAGAAGATTGATGTCTGATATTGTGTTTTTGGTTAAAAAATACAGTTCTCTTGTCTGATGATGAACTGCAGTGAATTCCAGAGGGAGGGATTAATAGATTACATTTAAATTCATCCACGTATTAGAGGCTGATTATTAGAGGCTGGTTAAAAAAAATCAAAGGAACGTATACTGGTAAAATGTCTGAAGATTGCTGCTTTTATTTCACATCAGAAGAAGAGTTCATGAATCTACAGTTCATCTGCTTTCTTCCAAGTAGATGTGCCTGTCTACTAAGACACAACAACTTTATCCAAAAGCTTCATTTTCCTTATTAAATCACAGCATTTTTCCTGCAGGTTTTATTTTCTTTTAGGTATGTAATGGTTGTAAATCGGGTAATGGATCAACACTGATTTACAGCATCTGCAATCCAGCTCCTCTTTAAAAATGCAGATAATTCCTCTGGAATATATTCTGGTCTCAAGAAGAGTAACGGTAGCAAAATACATGGAGCCTTGTGGTAAATACTAAATCAGCCTTGGCTCAGGCAAAGGCCAGCTCCAATGTTTTCATTGGCGTTAATTCTAATTAGTCAGTGGCGTACTCTTGGTTTTTTATTCTGTGATGACATGATGAAACACATGGCAGATACTTTTCTCTGTCTCTTAGCACCTTGCAAATGAGCCATTAACATGTGTTACTATTGATCTCCCCTGTGTCTTTCTCATAGGAATTATGTCTGACCACCAGTTTGGAAACCAGTTTATGTGCAGCGTGGTTGCATCACATGTGAGCCATCTCCCGACTACAAACCTCAGTTTTGTTTGGATTGCTCCACCTGCGGGGACAGGCTGTGTCAACTTCATGTACGTATACACACAATGCCTGTGATAAGACGATCCTTTTGGAGATAGCGAAATGACCTAACTTGCTTGCGCTAGGGCCTTATATCTGGATCAAGAAGTCAGTCCTGCAAATTGTAGACTTTAATAAGGAGTAGAAATATTGAGTTCTTCCTTCCTGAAGAGTTTCTGTGTATATTAGGACATTACGTTTCAAAGCATGGAAGAAGGATGTAGTGTTTTGTAAAGTAGCATGCCATCAGAGAAATAATGTACAAGTGCATCAAGCCTAGTATTTCAGTAGAAATTGATTCCTCTAAGTTATTAATCATATCATTGATCCTTTAAGTACACAGCACATTTGCATTGACCTAATTTTTTATCAGTTGCATTTAATAAGAGTTAGAACACCACACAGATGTTTGGTTCAGATTGTAAGCATCAACATAAAATACAACTATTCAAGAGTAGTTATACTCAAGTATTTACTGTTCCTAATAATAAAAACTTTTAACTTCTGCTGAGTTCAACTAGTTTACAACCTGAAAAAACCCAGGAGGTTATTCTTACAGGTTTTTTGATAATTTGTTTTAAAGACCTAAGTCATCATTTGATGATTTAGCACCATATAAAGTGCCAAGAAAATACACAGCTTAACATGAATTATTAGAGTATGTGTTACTATATTTTATCTTAAAGTAATTTCTAACTATTTGTCCCAAAATTTTGGTATATCGTATTAGAGAGAGAAAATACACCTAGAGTGGAGATGAAAGTAGAAAATATTTCAGGTTTGACCCATTCATAGAAAAAAAATTAGATTGCTCCCTAATTCGATAAGCAAACTGTTGTAACATTTCAGCATGTGAGACCTTTTCTGTGTTCTTGTGACAGTCCTGTTTGTCAAAACAAATCCTCCTCTGAGTATTATTCCCTTTCTGTCTCTACTGGGAAGCTGCAGGTAAGTGCCCCACGTAATTAAGTTGTTTTACTGTTTAACATGTTGCAAAAAGTAAGAAGTGAATGACTTACATCTTTGAGGACAGAAGCTGCTGATGGTGAACACAGTACCTGTTGATTGATGGATCTGTGTCTTTGATATTTCCTTTTTCCTACATAATGCACAGGTTTTTGCCTATGCTGTTACAGTATGCTATTTATTAGCTGCAATGACAAAGTCAAGACTTTTTTATTTCTCTCTTTTTCTTCTAAACGTCTAATGGTAAATTGGGAAAAAAATTAGTTCTGATGAGTGGTAACTAACTTCTGAGAATATATTTATTTCGCATTAACTTCTACAATGTACCAGAGAAGCTGTTTACAGTATTTAAGATTCCCATTCACTATTTGACAAAAGTCAAATTTGATTAAATATTTGAGGAAATACTGTCACTGTTTTGCTTAGATTCTGTGTCAGAAAAGTTAGCCTCGTAAAATAGTTTTATATACCTTGAGGAAATCTGTCAACTATGTTTTTTCTGTGGAAAATCTGGGAATTTTATACTTCCTTTAATTCCTCTCTAAAAATAGTTCCCTTTGTTGATCGAGTTGTAGCAGCTGAATTTTGTTCTTTGAGCTGCCTGAAAAAAATGAGATATGAGATGTGTATCTCTGCATACTCTATCTTACTCAATTTCTTTCTCAGATTTTTCTTTTCCTGGTATTCAAGAAATAATTGTTGGTCCTAGCTTGCACAGTGACTGTGAATATATTTATTTATATGAGAAGTGACCCTCCATTGCTAGTTTTGAGGTTGACTTATAAACAGTTACTCATTTTCCTGTGACTGTTTTTTGTGTCGCTGGTTTTGTATTGGGTTTTGTGTTCGTGTTTGTCATTGTTGAGGAAAAGCTGACAAATGGGTCTATACAAATACAAATACTCCTACGGCTGCTGATTCCCATAAGAGTGAAATTAAAGGGACATTTTCTAAGGCAATGAGTGCTTGCCTATCTTGAAATCAATGGAAGGTTCATCATCAGCCTCAGCATAAATAGTCAGGTCAGCACAGAATTGTTTTGGAAATCCAACCTGTAATTCCCTGTTTGTAAAACCCATAATGCACCTCTTCAGCACTCGCACCTCTTCAAGAAACACTGGTGGTTGCACTATGTAGTAAAGTCCTTAGCCATGCTGCAGTGTGCAGAACATACATAGCGGAAATGTGAATTTATTCTTGACAATGTAATTTTCAGCATAGATGTACACCTACATAAGTCAGCAGTCAGTGTGCAGAGACACAAAAATGGTCTTTCCTTGCGATCCATGAAGCTGGCAGGGCTGTGCAGTCTGATCCTACACTGATGAGCCCAGCAGTGCAGCTGCTTCCAGGGTCCCTGGCCTGGGTGTCCATCGGTCTCAGTGGCTTTACAGCCTGCCTCAACCCGTGTTGTAAGGATGTTCCATGGGTGATACTCGTTTGTCTTGGCAATGAGCAAAAATATGCAGTTTATATCAGTTTGCAGTCCTGTAGGACTAATTCAGACAAGAGTGGAAAGTCTCAGCTTCTCCAAAGTTGGTGTTTACTCCAGGGTTACACTCAGCTGCAGAGCTTCTAGGGAGATGTGATCATCAGTTGAAGGAAATGAAAGGAGGAGGAATATGTTTTGCCTCTAAACCTCCTCCTCAGTTTTTCTTCAGCTGCCCACACTTTCTTGCTTCAGCTGTTGTTTCCCCTGCCTACTAAATCACAAGTGGCAGTAAACAAATCTATTTTTTTGGTGAAGTGTTAGTCTGCCTGCATTACCAAGTTCTTTGACTTCAGGGCTTCCAGAGAGTTAACTCTGCCTGGTTCATATCCGTTTGTTCCTCTACAGCAAATAATTAACTTAAAGAAGCTTTTTTAGCACTTGACACGAACTACATGTCTAGTTTAAATTTAATATAAAATTAAAATACTTACTAAGGTACCTGGATGGTAATTTATACTCTCTGTCAACAGTGCAACAGATGTAAGAGCTTTGTACACTGTTGCCAATACAGCTGTGATTCAGATCAGCTCATTAGTCTTTGACCTCTCTGGGGATGGATAATAAGGTTATTAATCAGCACGAGCTTTGGTGGTGCGATTTTTGCAGTGTTGATAGCTCTGCCTGGACACTTCACAGGAGGAACTGGGCAAAGGTCACCAGGTACGTCTCCCATGGGACACTGCACTGCTCACTTTTATGAACTACATGCACTATTGACCTTCTCTGGCTTCCACTGGTAGCATGGACTTGACACTGGAAAGTCACAGCTCTGTAGAGGTCATGGTCAAAATTCCCTTTCACTTCATCCATGTCTTTTGGTGTGCTCTTCCAGAGCTCATTTCTGAAAAAGACTGAAGCCCTAAGAAACAAGATTTGTGTGGTTGTGCTGTCAGTTAGTCCTCCCCCATAGGTCTCGTACCCAGGGGTATCCAAACAAATGCGACAAAGGGTTAAGATATCAAGATACTAAGTCTCCTAAAAATCAGCAGCCAGGTAGAGCATTTATATCAGTAATTCAGGCAATCCCAGCAGCAGTCCTGCCTGCTACAATGTCTATAAACTGCCAGCAATTTTCCTGGAATAAATTTGGCAGTTTCCAGCTATGAGGCATGGCTAAGGAGGCTGGCTCCTGTCCACATTTAGTTAATTAGCAGAGCCAGCCATGGACACCCAAAGTATTGCCAGTGCTGCTGTGGGAAAGGAGAGCAGTGAATCTTTCATCCTCTGGGATGAGGGGAACTGGGAATGTGGGACTCCATTCTGCAGGGAGTTCCTGCAAGCTCCTGCAAGGAAAATTGGCTTATGCCTGGGGATGGGAGATGCAAAGATGCAGCAAACTGGGGGATTCACACCTTGAACTGCAGCTTGCCAGCACAGAACTCAGTTTTTTTCCTTCCCCGCTGGAAGATTCATTCTATGAATGAATTCTGCAAAATTATTCTATGGTTCTAACATGCCTCATCTCTGCAATGTGATGTAGGCCAGTTATTGATACTGCACACAGCACTGTGTCACTGCTGAATCTGCCTGTAACATTGCCTGATGGAGCCACTCATCTTTCCTCGGCTTGACGTTTTCCTTGGCAAGGCTTCTCGCTGATTTTGCTGGGGCAAGGGATGGTGCAGAGCCCTGTGCTCCAAGGGGAAAGGCTGCTGGAGCCAACCTGCTTCTATTTAAAATCAGGCAATAGACTTTTTTTTACACTGATCATGTGCAAACTGTGGCTTATTCTCTTTTTTTTTTTGTGTCCAAGAACAGTATTATGGCGAATAAATAAATATTTAGGAGAACCCTTTTGTAAAATATCCTTCTAAGAGAAAAACAGAAAGCCATTGGTGTCCCTCTAGTACACCTTAGTGTAATAATAAATGCTTACAAATATCTGAAGGGTGGGTGTCAGGAGGATGGGGCCAAGCTCTTTTCAGTGGTGCCCAGTGACAGGACAAGGGGTAATGGGCACAAACTGAGGCACAGGAAGTTCCGTCTGAACATGA
>Ga0065711_1002456_pt1 | contig 43950 bp, 30 predicted proteins | sample Hoacrofraction12_FD_59098 | JGI IMG/M metagenome (GOLD analysis project Ga0065711, IMG submission 59098) | Hoatzin crop microbial communities from Cojedes, Venezuela - Epithelial fraction 12 v2 (version 2) | ecosystem: Host-associated > Birds > Digestive system > Esophagus > Crop | place... | reverse complement strand
CCCCCCCCCCCCCCCCCCCCAAAGAGCACACTGAATGAAATATTTCATCTACTTCCTGCCTCCACATTCTCAGAGCCTGACAGGGATAGCTTCTCTTTAGGAAAGCAACTACTATTTTTCATGCAACTTGAGAAACGCTAACTGAGTCAAGAATTTCTCTGCTATGGCAAAAGCCTAACTGTGTAGAGTCAGCTCTATAAAGGTAATTAGACACCTAAATCTCAGTAGTATTAGAGAAATTAGGCATCTGAATAGTTTTAAAAATGTGGCTGTTACGCTACAGTCAGTCTCACTGCAGAACCCAGTTCCAGAGCTGAAATAGTGAACTGCTACCGTGGGATTTTTCAGCACCCATCTCTACTAAAGGATTTGTTTGTGACATGTTACTTGCATTAGGTGATAATTCATTTTATACACAGTTATAGACCTGAATGGAAGAATGTATGAAGCGCTATAGTATTTAGTAAGTTAAAAAACCCTGTAAATCATTTCTTTAGGAGAAGAAATATAGCACACTAAAATATCAAATAAATGTAATCATACAGTAAACCATTTTCACTACTGGAAAATGGTACTTTTTCCAAATACTTAACAGACACTTCTCAAAATCCAAAACCTTTATAAAATGACAGGTCAGAGCAATGCACAGGTCAGCTTGGATGTTAGGGACAGAGGTTCCTTTCAGACTTTGGGCTGTGGCTGGGTGTGCATACACTGTCCCTCACAGCTAATGCCCGAGTCCTCTCATTATTCCCTGCATAGCTTCTAGGGGAATTTCTTCTCCCATGGATACAGAAGGGATCAATATATTTTCTCCTGATTCGCAAGATAAAAGCTTGCTCAGGAGTTTCTAAAATAATTTTCTCTTGAAAGACTCCAGCTGGCAGATTCACCCATTTATGTGGTGTTCTGTGTAGCTGTCTGAAGACCTACAACCAATTCTTTCACATACTACTTCTCCATGCAGTTCACTCTTTCAAAGAGATGCACAAGCGGGATAGAATTAAATGTATATATCTTGTATATATCACAGGAGAGCAGCAAAGCCTTCTTCCCAGCTGTCTGCAACCTTAATTTCTCCTTCTGCTCTTCTGTGGTTAGAAGACTTAGTAAATACAAACAGTTGTCTTCAAATTAGGATGAGTGAAGGAACTGCCTACAAGCAATATCATTCTGCCCTTTGATCGTATCTAGTGAAAGGAGCTGGTTTGTAATGCCATAAGATCCTGGAAATGTGTTACAATTTGCTTACCATATCCACCAGATAACTTTGCAAAACTACATTCTCGTACTCCTCATTCATGCAACTAAATGAGGACAATTTCTCACTTGAAAAGTCCTTGTACTCCTTCTCATTTGTGGCCTGAAAACTACTGTGAAAAATGAAGTATTTCAGAAGCATTTTTTATCAGAAACAAAGTTACATAGACCCTATTCATTGCAAGGAGATTCATCACACAGGATGGTTTAAACCGTCCCCATTTGTCCTCAACATTTCTCAACAGTTTCAACTATGGCATTTTATCTGCTTTTATCTCCTCTGATTTTCCACTCAGAATATTTCCTCAGCTCATTTTACTCCCAGTACCATGTGTGTTCAGAGCCAGATTGTGTTTCATTCAGCGCCTGTGCCCTAACCCAACTGCACTGCTAAGCACAAGCTCCCATGTTAACACAACAACTGGTTCCAGCTGGCTCACGCTGGGGACTCTTGGAGGTACAGGCTGCCTGCGGGAGATGCCTGGCTGCGAGATCGCTGCGGCCCTGCATGATACGCTGCAGCTGCTGGTTTGCAGAGCGCGGCTGGGGGAGGCACGCCGATCCCCGTCCTCGGGAGGGAAGAGTATCCCCAGCACCACTCTCGGTAGGCAGCACAGCACGGCTGCACTGCTCTTTCCTGCAGACAACCCAGGAACTCACAGCTCTTACCAATAGCAGATAAGCTAGCTGCTATTGCAGGGAAAGAAAGAGAAAGCTGCATCTCTTTCTGTTAGGTTACTGAGTCTGACCACCTAATTAGGTAAACTAGGGTGTGATATTCAGTATCAGGGTGTGATGTTCAGTAAGGCTTTAAAAGGCTATATATACTCAGCCTCTATTACCTTCTGTTCTCTATCATCCCTCATTCTTGTGCGGTTCAGTGTTCAAATAACATCTTACAACCTTAGCTGATAATCAAACTTTTTTCTGTTCTTGTTGCTGTGTGTACCAATAGAAAGTTGTTTCTTCCAGCCCAAGATGGCTTTGTATTTTTTATTTCCTGAGAGTGTATTATTTTTCATTCTTTGGCCTTTTTCCTACCAGGTATAAGGATCTCACAGGAGAAGGTCAGATGTGAAGAAGCTTTTTCTTTGTTGACAGTGGGGTTTGGTGGGGGGAAGGAGGGGAGTACAGGGGCAGAATGATAGCTGCGAGGTATATCTCATCACAAGTGGGCTTCACCAGCAAGAAACAAAACCATTATGCCAAAAGTAACATGAGGGTGGAAGGTGGGGCTGTCTGTCACATCCCGCAACCTGATTTCTCCTTTAATGTGTTTTTGGCCAGCTGTCAGGGTTGCATCTCACAAGGCAACTCTGGTGTGCCGTATCTCATCCTCTCTCTCATTCATTTCTACCCCTGAACTGCACCTTCAGGGGAAAGAGAGGTTGTCTGTTTCTTTGTTTTAAGCAGTGACAAAGGTTTTTGTCACATAGCTGTTCTCTACGTTTTCTCCACAGGGCAGTTGTCCCTGGATTCTGATCATGGTCCAGGATGCTCACCTCCGCTGTGTGATCTAAGAAGTGCATGTTAGGCTGTGGTTTTTACTCACTGGTGGCTTCCTGCCTATGATTTAACAGGTGTCATTTTTTTCCTAAGAAAGGACCAGAATTTATTCACTGTGATAGAAATTATCACTATAGAAAATGGTACTGCCAGGTTATAATGGTACTTATTTAAGTAGATTCATACTGATGATACTCATGGGCAAGGGAAAGACATGCACATAACACAAGACTTCAGAGATTTTATAGAAATTCTTCTGCTCTTTTTTTAGTTATTAAAATCATGCAAGAAAAAAAAAAAAGGAGCGAGAGAAATACTCCAAAAAGGAATGCTCCTAGTATTTGCCAGAACTTATGTTTCCTTTTCTCATTTATATTTTGTGTTTGTAGCACTGAGTCTTCATTAAGTGACATGGATTTGTTATGAAGGTCAGGACATATGTTATCATTGTAAACAGCTGTGCTTGAACAGCAGTTGCTATATATAACCAATGGATGTGTTATTATGGTAAGATATGTGCTTAACATGTAATTGCGGTATTTTTTCTTTAAAAGCACTTCTCCAGTGTTAGGGATCTAATTTTATACCTTCAGTTCTAAGTAAATCTTTGCTGTTCCAAGGATCAAGCACTTAATACTCACAAACTGCTTTTCAAAATATTAGTGTCAGGAGCCAAGTAAGTGGTTTTCTGCAATTCACAGACTCTCCTACAAATCTAAGTTTTTCCAAAGCTCCTTTTCTGATGTTCGCCATCAATCCAGTAGCTTTTTTGCTTATCTGCTTTTGTTGAAATTATGTGCAGTAAGTTTTATCCTTTTAACTCGCTCTGGCTACAGTAGGGAGAGAACCACCTGTAACAAGCTATCTAATCCACAAGGAACGACTAATAGACCAGCTTTAACTTGCAGGGTGCTTGTAACATTTTATCTCCTGCCCCGTTTGCGCATGACTGCATGTCTTAGAAACATTTTCTTTAGTCTAGAAATCACAGGTAGAGATCTCAGCTTCTGTTACAAAGCTGCATTTAATGATGTACAAATGATATCTTTGAGGTAATGCATGCTCGATAAGCATGCTAAGAGTAGCTGAAAATGTTGGAGACCACCTACAGAGTACTGTGGAGAATACACCCATCTGCAGATAATAAGCAGTGGGACTCTACCTCTGAAAGATACAGTACTTAAAAGAACGTGCTGATTTGAAAACAGAAGTTGTTTGATCAGTTTAAGGAGTCCCAGAACGGTCCTTGATTTCTGCACTGAGCTGCAACAGTGTTGTACAGTGCATGGCCGTGTAAAATGCTTTCTTCTTACAGTCAATACAATAGAAGGTAAAACCTGCAAGTACAGTGAAGCAAATTTACTTCTCAATGTCTCAGTGAAACTTGAATTCACATTTCCATTCTAATACTCCATTTCACACTGAAACAATCAGCAAGTCTCACATCAAAACATTAGGCCTTCTCCAAGCTAAAGTAAAGCTAGGGAAAGTGTTCACAAATGTTTGCATGAATTCTAAATTGCTTTTCTATTCAAAAGTTTTCACACCCCTTTTGGAGATTAATCCATGAACATTTGTGCTAATGGACATCTGCCCACACAAATCTTTGGCTCTTCACTAAGTGACAGCTTATTTTATTTGCAAATAAGGTGTCGGTGTCTCAGTAGGGCACTCACCATCACCCAGTCGAAGAGTAGGAACAGTGCCATGTGATTTAGGTTACTAATTTTAAACAATAAGTTGTGAATAGGCAAAGATATAGTGGAATTAACAATAGAGGAATACCGCATGAGTAGAAATGTGCTCTGGCTGGATTTTTGGCACTCCAAACAACTAAAAAAATAATTAGGCTGTTGTGAAAATGGGAAAGGGGCTGCACCAAGTAAGCTGTTTCTGTAGTAGTATAACCTGTTACAGCTGTACTACTTTATCCTGGTTTCAGCCAGGTCAGAAAGTTGATGGCTTGAAGTTTTAGAAGAGAATATAAGAAAAAAAACCTCTTGAGACATATATACAAAGCAAGGACCTGATGGAGTTATGCAACTGGGTGCACACCTAGTATTAACTTGCAGGCACTCAGGCACACTACTGAAATTCTGAACCAGACTTCCCAAGCTATTAATACTTATTACTGGGTTCAGCAAGACAGCCAAAAGCCCACATACATTCTGCAGCTTTTGGCCTCAGAAGTGAGCTGGAAGTGCCAGGAAAGCAGGCTTCTGGTGGGTGTTTTTTGTTTGCAAGCTTGGCAATATCTCAGAGCTGTTTTCTTAGCTATTGATTTTTCAGGTGGCACTCTGTGATATTTAACCAGCAGCTTCAGGAAAGTGTTCTTTTCACTCAACTGACAACTAGAACATATGACGACTGTTTTAAGATTCTTCCTCTTTTCCCCTACCAGAAACATACAGCAAACCTGAACCTTTGCAACTTCTTTCTTCAATGAAGAGAAAGAAATGGAGTGAGGGATTTCTTATTCAAGCAGTGGAAATGGCTATTTAATTTGCCACCCTGCCCTCAGTAGGCTCTCTTTTGAAATGCAGCATTGAAGACCTCTCCAGCGGGCCTTGGTTACCTTGAGGAGTACTGTAAAAGAACACAATTGCAATGATAAGAAACTGTGGTCTGTTCTGTTGGTGTGTCACAGCTATGCTGTGGCTTAAATGAAACATTGAAGACTAGTAATGCGGACAGAACAAACATTGACTTGCTTTGAGAAGGTGCCACTGCTTAAAATGGAAACAAGCTCTACCTACTCAAATATGGTTTGCATGGCAGCATGGGCCAGCAACCTCTCTATACACAAATATCTAGCAATCTTTCTGTCCTTAAGGAGCTGGATATCTCAGTTTATATACAAGGCAACTCAAACTAAGACTCACAGGAATCCAGAAAAGCAGCATTGACCAGTGTGCCAGTCCAGGGGCACAGGAAACCGGCTGACTGCCTGCTCTCGTCTCTTTTGATAGTCTTTGCAAGAAAGGAAGATTTTAAGGAAAAACTTGAAAAGTGGTATTGCTGGACAGATATCTCCAAAAATTTTCTCCTTGGAGTGGTGAATAATCATTTGAATGCAACAGCTTAAGACTCACTTGCTCAATAACATGTAAGAAGCAAGCAAGTGGTGATTGCATACATGTCTGTGGGAAAACACCACATTGAAATCCTTTTCAGAGTCAATTTGAGACTCGAGTTTGAATTGTTCTGAACAAATGCATGCTCTGTCTAATCCATGGAAAGTGACCTTGTCTAGCAGCAGTTTTAGTTTCAATGACTCAACATCTTTGGAGCGAAAAGTATCTTTTTCATCAATGCTTCATCACAGAATTTTCAGCTGTAATTCTGAGTTTATTGGTCATTCTGTAAGTACATCCAACAAATAATAGCTTTAAAACTTATGATTTTCAGTGACCAGCTGTCAATGAGTACTTCTTTCTGAGATACACCAGATCTCTACAAATTTACAAACTCAAAAGGTTGCCTTACAGATACTCTGGTACCATTTTATTGTATTCTTGATTGATTTAAGATGTCAGGAAAGGTCAGGTCTAATCAGTACTTGGATGGGCAAACTCCCAAGAAACCTGACACAGGGGCAGGTTGTGGTGATCCAGCATACAGGACTTGCACCCTATGGCTGCCTCTTAGCAAGGACGGGGTAAGCAGAACTTTCTGTTCCAAGATCTTGACAGCTTGTAGTCTCTATTGCTCCTGCAGTGCTTTTTTAATCATTAGGATATTAGCTGTCAAATTTTAATCAAAATCCCAATTCTGGCCATGTTGAAATAGACAAACTGACTTTGGTGGAAGCAGAATAAAATGATAAACCATTATAAACCTAACAGTTCCTGCATAATTTCATTTTGATAGATAATCTTTTCTTTTTGTCCTCAGTCATTGGGTAGTGTTATGTTCCTTTAAATGGCTACCCTCTTCTACCCTAGAGGTAACTGCAATTCTGTGATATAGATGAATTTGTCTCTTTGCCGTATACAGCATATGACACGCTTACATCATTGCATGAGAAGTTCTAGGCTATTGTATCACCATCACTACTTGTATTGTGGACACAATATCCTCCCAGTCTGTAGCAGCACTGTTGTGTCACTTTCAGTTGTGACAGAATAGAAACACAAACAGAAGCTCAGAGAAAGCAAAGGTGTAACTACTTTTCAGCCAGACTGAATGTGCCAGCAACATTTGCAATATTTTGCTCAATATATTTAGCAGTGAAGTTGGTGGACTGTTTTGCACATTCTCAGTCCACCTCCATGAAGCTGCCTCTAGTATGCGTCTCTTTCACCTACTTATGTTAACATACACTAAAGGCTGACGTTCCAGAGTGTGACAGGTAAAATGGATGCTGGTCTAAGCCAGTGTGTCCGCTCTTGTGTTACAGTCCTATCCACAACGAGAGTTGGAGAAGCAGTCTTCTCACTTCTTCCTTTTTTGCCAACCCCCGTTTTGGTGGGTGTTCTTTGTAAGCTGTTTCTTTTCCTTCCTGCCCACTGCACAAACCCAGTATTGTGTAACGTGCCATGAGGAACCAGGGTAGCGCAGGCTGCTCCTGCGTGCCCCCTGCCACTCCAATTCTCTTGTTCATTAAAAGCTCGTATAGACTTTAAATCAGTTCCACAGGGCTTTGTGATGACAGAAATCTGCCCAGAGACAATTTAGCTGATTTTTTTTTCAGACTTCAAAGAATGTTGTGTTCGCACATGTAGTTCAGAAAGAATTATTGACAAAGTTGGAGTGGGATTAACAAGAAGTGCTGCTGGGGTCACGGCTGTAAACTCTGAACCTGTGATGTGTCATGGAGCATCAGGCTTTCTGTCTGGCCTTTACAGCTTCTCAAATCTTTACGAGTCTGAGACCAACTCATATGCATATTGTTTGTTTTCAGCTTTCTGCCCGTTTTAGGATTTCAGGTTTTACACAGAGATTTTTGTGTCCATCTTTTTCTACAGGAACTTCAGCCTGAGTATGCTCATCACAGTCAAAAAAGATAAATCTAAGACCTTCAACATGTGAGAACAAGCATTATCTTTATATTGTATCGTCTTTATTTTGTTATATGTAATAGTCTGTATATTATCTATGCAAGCCATTGCCATGTTCTCATAAGCTGATCTTTTTGTAAGCCAAGTTTCCTTGCCTGAATTTTAGTTCGTAAGTAGCATGAGCCAGATCAGACAGCATTTTACCTAGAGAAAGATTTTCAGCATCTGAATCAACAATCAAATCTGAACAACTGGAGTGGGAATAGGGGAAGGGTGGGATTAAATTACTTCAAAAATTCAATTATAAAATTAAAACTTTAGATGTTTCAAAAACAGTGAAATGGCACTTGAGCACTCTGAAGCTCTTTCGAAAATTTCTTAAAAGGGATATGCATTCACACCAATTCTTTCCCAGGAAAAAATTAGTTCCAGAGATCATAACAGAAAAAAAAATTCCTACAAAGACTTGTGCTGAGATTTATTCCTGAGTCGTCGGACAGATGATTCCAAGAACTTCACCTAGAAAAGTGTGACTTAAGGTTCCTTCTGCAGAGAGGATGAGAGAAGGAGCCTCCCTAGAATTAATAGCACAAAGTTCTTTCTACAGCTGGGGGAAATACAAGGGGTGGGGAAATCTTCTTGGGGTTTATTATCACCGAAGATTTTCACTGTGAAGTCTTGCTAGTTGGATAGCTTTAAGAGCAAGATTTAGTGTAGTAGCTGGACATAGTTTTGCACACATTTAGTTTAAGTCCACAAGACTTCTCCTGTGATGACATTTACATGGTTCACTTGAGTATTTCCAAAATCAGAAACTTCGGTTTCAGGGCCAATTTTTGCCCCCAAAATAGTTATTAAAGTAAAAACCTCCAAATGATCCCCCCGGCCAAGAATCCTAAAAATTCCCCTCCAACCCAACTCATATGCTAATATAGAAACTGCACTTTTACCTTAATGAGATATAATATATTTCACACTTAAATTTAAATAGCATGGCACATTCAAATGAGGCTGACAGCTCATGAGATAACTCCTTGTTTTAACTCCAGAGGTTACTAGATTCATCTAGCTGGCCTGGGCAGAGTCAACTCCTGGAAAGCCTGGTGGGGTGTTACATCCTTCTTCCTAACTACCTTTTCACCCCTTTCAGTCTGCCCCTACTTTTCACACCACCGGTGCAAATGGACACCTGTCCTGCAGCCTCTGGGCTCTCACAAGCAGGGGGGAGATGCTGGGGATAGCCCTCATGTGGGCTGTGCAAAAAGCGAGCCCCCAGACTCACCACTACTGCCTGCTGAAGGGAGGGGGTCATAATCCAGCCTGCAGCATTTTTAGCTACTGTAAGAGAAGCAGGCTAAAGAATTGCCATGCCCCTGATTTATAATCAGGTCAAATGACAACAGCTTGTTATTCTTTCCGGTGGGTGCTTCACCCTTTCATCCTAATACACATGTAGTGTGTGGCCTCAGATGCACGTTTCTAGTCCCCTGAACAACAGTAGCACAAAGAGGGTCTTAAGCCCCCTTTCATCAGCATAGTGTCATTATCAGAAACCCTGTGTGACCACTTGTGTGGCATCTAACTGTTCTGTCAATATCCACAACTGTTCACAAGCTGCTAAAAGTGTTTTGTGCTGATAAGGAATGTTGAAGTCCTTTTTCTTCAGGACTTTTTTTCTTGAAACTCTTTTTATTGCAAGTCTGTGTAGAGAGAGCTAGTATGCATTTACCTCTGAACAATAAGGTGAAAAACGCCAGGCTCGTTCCCACAGGATGACTTTCTACAGTGAGTTCTCCAAGTAGATACATTATGTATAATTAAAAGTAAGTAGAGATATTATGTATAATCAAAACTATGCACATTATATGTATATAAATACATACATGTATTATATGTATGTGTGTCTACATATATGTATGCATATATCTTATATAGATATATTTTTTGCCTTTTAAAATTTCTTTTATATATTATATGTAATGTGTGAATAAAAGTGGAACAAGTCGCTGACTCATGCTGTATCAGAGAGCTTCCCTGCTGAGCACAGCACAGTCATCATGAGGGACTGTTTCATATTAGGACCTTTGAAGACTCACGTTATAACATTCAGACCAAATCCTCAAGGACTAGAATCCACAGAGGCACTTTTGAGGGAACTTCTAGCACTGTTGGCATGCTGTACATCTCCCACTGCCCACTCCCAGGGTACCCAGTGAGCCACCCACCATGTGTGAGGGCTGGCAGCTGCCGTGCACGTGGGGTGCTCCCAGTGACGTTGGCAGCCCTCGAGGCTGGAAGCAGGACGCACACAGGCTCACCAGCACTGAAAATGGGTCCTAGCCATGTGGGACTCCTCAGGGCACCCAAGGGATTGAACACCTCCAAGTGGATGCTGCTTTCCTCTGCTGGCAGAGCACCGAGGGGCAGGAGGAAAGGCAACTGGCGTGCCCACCTCTGCGAGGACAGCTATGTTTTATACCAGTGCAAGTCTGTTTCTATCTCAGTTTCACGTCAGTTCAGGGAGGAGATTGCAGCCTTTCATACCCTGAGACAGGGCTGGAGAGTGTGTAGCAAGGTGGGGACAACTCCCCTGGCTTGGGATCTCCTCTTCAGCAGGAGTCTTACTGGTAAGCTGCAAACCACACCTACCAAAGGTGAAGCGCGCTGTACAGTGCAGCAGCAGTGCACAGCACACAGGCTGCCTGCCCTTTTTTCACATTCAGTGAATCTGGTAGTTTTGAGTCAGGACTCTCTTCTGTTCACAGGGAAGACACGGTGGAGATAAAGCAGATGAAGGTCTTCAGCAATAACTTGCCCCTTTCTGTTCATTTGTTTGAAGACTGGAAAACATACAAATAGTCTGTAGGTGTGAACTCTGCTGTGAGAGCCCGGCAGACAAAGACAACAGGGTGGGGAGAATCCAGCACCCACACATAGCCCTCCTCAGATGAAGTACAGTTAAATCCTTGGTTCTCCCTAAGACACATATCATTTGGCACTCATCTGAGACAGCTCTCCATTTTCCCGAATTAGGAGTGATGCCACCATCAGTGACTAACAGTGACAGTCAATCCTATCAGTGCCTATGAAAGTTAAGTTGCAGGCAAATGAAACTCGCTTCCATGTTGCAGAGTGGTGTTTCACTGAGATGTTGTTGGGTTTATTTTCCCTGTGTTTGCAGACTGAAGCATACAGATGACCCAGCAAACAGTTTACAAACACCAGTCACTTTGCAGCACATCAGCAAATTTTCCTTACGTCTGCTACAGATGCCATGTAAACCCAAGAGCTCCCCAGTTGGAATCTGCCCCTTTTGTCCTGGGGTACTGAGTCACTTTGATCCCTCTGTGACCACAACTGAGCTTAGGTGGGCCAAAAAGTCACCAAGTCACACAAATATTATACCACATCCATCCAAGGACCAAGGTCTCAAACACCTTCTCTCCTACAAAAACAAATTATGAAGCAACCACTATGGCCAGAGAATAAAGTAAGCTTTGTCTCAGAAAAAATTGGTGAAAGGATTGTAAAGTATCTCTAGGCAGCCAGTTCGTGCATGTAATATATTTCCTTGGAAAACAAGGTAATGCATTCCCTCCTATAATGAATTAAATTCCAGATAAATTAAATTCCTATGAGAATAAATTCCCATCAAGGTGAGCAAACAAAATCCAACCTCAAAGGAGTATAGACTTTTGTTGCAGTTTATGTACCTGGTAATGAAGATATAACACAAGACATTCCGAGTGATGCAGTGGCGGGGAAGTAAAAAAAATGATGTCATGTTTCAGCTGCGTTAAACAGCAATCTCATTGCACTGATTTCTGTGCAACTTGTTTCTAGGAAATACTGCTCCACTTCAATTTAGTTTCTATTTTATATCTAATTATAAAAAGACTAAATACACCTAAGAGGTTGCTTTTAGAAGGCAGCAATGAGATACAGTTATAAAATAACATAGAACATCAAAGCCAAAGCAACTTCTGATAAATGTCCTGATACAAGCTTTGTTTTGTTTTGTCTTAGTACTTGGCTAAAAACAAAATGTACTACAAATACACATCAAGCAGATTCTGTTTCAAAATGTAACACGTAATGAAAACTAATGTTTTTGGTACATATACAAATACTAAAGCCCTTTTTCTGTGTGCTGGTGGTATGTGAATTATCACACACTTCTTGAATGGTTAAGATCGAGGGTTTTCAGTTTGGCCTTTCAAAATTTATGGCAAAAAATTATTGCCTCATCACCACATTCTTAATAATTGCTTTTGTTCATATCATGCAAAGCTCACACCAGTGCTTTGTCAAAATGGAGGAGACACAAATTCTTCTCTGGCTTCTTTATACAAATAGTAGCAGATGAGTTAGTTTTCACAGTATTGTGAGCACTAATGCAAAGGTTTAAATCTACTCTTTCACACCATCGATTTGATAAATTGTTGCTGGTTTGGATGTGAAAGCAAGAGGTTTTGGAGCCCTCACAAAGGAATCAAGATGTTTCTAAGAGTGCAGAGTGGTGCTAACAAGGACTGGACACCCTTAAACGTGCAGGTCGTCAGATCCTGCAGCAGTCACATACAGTTCCTGTGGAAGCAGTGACCCAGTCCAGGTGGGAAATTGCTCATCTGGGTGATCTAAAACAGTTACATCTCCACTGTAGCTGAGCACTCTTCTGGCTTATGCCAGCTTTGTACACACCATGTTCAGCAGAGAATAAAATCAGGCTGACAAGCATCCTTAAGTACCAGTAAAGGAAATTACCTGTAAGCTTGCCAGCTACCACATTAAACACGCTGACCAATCATGCCACTGGCTGCAGCAAGTCTCACAGTGAGAAGGGAGGGTGATATCCACCAAAACACTATGTGTCACAGGAGGTGTGAGGAGCAGTTCCTCAGCTCATGTTCTGCTGCAGCTACTGGGCTGGGCTGGTGGGGTGGGATAAATTCCCTGGCCATCACAATTAGGGGTTGCCTATTCCTTCCCAGAAGTCCTAGCAAGAAGGATAACGTCAGAGCTGCTAGGCAGACGAAATGGCAGAAAAACAGTTTAGAGGGTCAAGAGATTGTGGACAACTTCTACAGATCTAATGTGTTTGTGTCTTCAGGCACACATGAAATGCAAGTGTGAAATGTGGCCAGAATGTCATGTTAATGAAAAAGTCTTGCTGGAAGTAGCTGTGTGAAGCTGAGCTATCTGGCTGTTCGGTGTATGTGCATGGGCAGTGGTTTCACACTACGCTTTGTCCAACCACACAAAGGTGTGAGGTCTTCCTGGGAAAGACATAGCCAGTATGATACGCCCATGGTGGCTTAGGACCACCCACAGTTTTATTCCTGTCCCTGACAGTGCGCTGTCACTGTCTCAGTATGTGGTGTCTGCCTTGTGCCATGAGCCTTTCTGATTCTACCTTGTGGCAGTGACCCAAAGGATGAGCTGGTGTGTGCTGAGCTGCAGCAGACGTAAACTGAAATGAAACAAAAATCTGAACTTGACCTAACAGGATAGTATAGGTTTAGCCATGTCTCTAATGTGGCTTATGACTTGAGTAGTAAATAATTTCGTGTCAGCCAATCATGCTTCATCAAATGAAAAGACAGAGCCTAAAGACGTACCTAAAGGATCATAGTCACTTGGTCAGTACAGAGAGCTGAGAAAGAATCCCAACAGTCCCCAGGATCTTGGTAAGACTGAAACTTTTTTGCCAGCATTGCAGATGGTATAGTTAGTCTATTAAGTATGGATATTCATCAGAAAACAGCAACATTTTTTTTCTTTCCTCCTTTCTGTTTTCTGTCTGATAATAAGCTGTCACCATTTTATCTCCTATTTATAGGAATTCAAATCAAATGTCAAGTACAGAAATATTTCTTTCCTTGTCACTGACTCGTTGCAAGTATTGTGGTAAATTACCCTCTGCTTTTCATTTAGTATAATCAGTAAAGTTAATCTGTGTCCTATGATAGCAGAACTTATCTCTAGCCTGAAGCTGACGCTTTTTATTTGTCTAATTGTTTTTAACTGCATTTCTGAATAAGTACAGTACGTTTCAAGTCCCTCTAATTGAGATACTGACAGAAGTCACATGGATGTCATTGATAAAGGAAAGTGGAAATACCTTGGAAGAAATAGGATCTTTGAACAGTAACATCAAGAAATGGCTTTTGAGGTGAAGACTGTGCCTGCTGTTACAGTGCTGGCCATAACTGATTGAATTTTCCTCTGGTTCTGGAAAGTTTTGAAGAAATCATGTGAGCTGAAACCTTGCTGAAGTTGTAGCTGATCTGCTAACACACTTTTATGAGGAAATACTATGTATGGAGTCTGGCGCTCCAAGAGGTCACACACTCCTGAAAATGAAGCAACGGATTTACTGGCCTGCAGCTGCCAAACAGGTCTTCTCAGTAGTGCTAATTTGTTGTGGCAGGAATAGTTTACATTACCATTGCATTATAAAGAGCAAGACTGAACTCTTTACTGCCCCTTCTTCAGAACAGTTGTGGTAGGGTGAAGTTACTCACCCACTGAAACTCAGGGAAGACATACAAAGTTCAGTGTGCATTTGAAGTTTCTTAATTTTAATAAAATAGCTTTGGCTTTTGAGTCTAAACATGACTAAAACTGGTTTTGACTAATATTTTTCTTAAGTGTTTCTTAACGGGTTGGGGGTGAGATCGATAGCCCAGCTCAAGTGCATCTACACCAATGCACGCAGCATGGGTAATAAACAGGAGGAGCTGGAAGCTGTTGTACAGTAGGACAGCTGTGACTTGGTCACCATCACAGAAACGTGGTGGGATGACTTTCATGACTGGAGTGCTCTGATGGATGGCTATGAGCTCTTCAGAAGAGATAGGGGCGGAAAGGGAGGCGGTGGGGTGGCACTGTATGTTAGGGTCTGCTTCGATTGTATAGAGCTCAACGAGTGTGATGACAACGTCGAATACTTATGGATAAAGATGATGGGGAAGGCCAACAAGGCAGACATCCTGCTGGGAGCCTGTTATAGACCACCTAACCAGGATGAAGAGGTAGATGAAATTTTCTATAAGAGGCTGGCAGAAGTGTCACAAGCACTGGCCCTTGCTCTCATGGGGAACTTTAAACTTACCGGACATCAGCTGGAAATGCAACACAGCAGAGATGAAACAGTCTAGGAGGTTCCTGGAGTGTGTGGAAGACACCTTCCTGACACAGCTGGTAAGTGAGCCTACTAGGGGAGGTGCCTCGCTAGACCTGCTGTTTACCAACAGAGAAGGAAAGGTGGGAGGTGCTTGGGCTTAGTGACCATGAAATGGCAGAGTTTTTGGTTCGTGGTGAAGTTAAGAGGGGGGCAGCAAAACCACCTCCATGGACTTTCGGACGGTAGACTTTGGCCTGTTCAGGATGCTGGTTGAGAGGGTCACCTGGGAGAAAATCCTGAAGGGCAAAGGGGTCCAGGAAGGCTGGACATTCTTCAAGGAGGAAGTCTTAAAAGGCACAGAAGCAGGCTGTCCCCATGTGCTGCAAGACGAACCATCGGGGGAAGACGATCAGCCTGGCTGAACAGGGAGCTCTTGCTGGGACTGAGGAAAAAAAGGAGGGTCTACCACCTACGGAAGAAAGGGCAGGAGACTCAAGAAGAGTACAGGGGTCTCGTTAGGTCATGCAGAGAGGAAATCACAAAGGCAAAAGCCCAGCTAGAACTCAGGCTGGCCACTGTTGTAAGCGACAACAAAAAATACTTTTACAAATATGTCAACAACAAAAAGAGGGCCAAGGAGAGTCTCCATCTCTTTTTGGATGCAGCAGGGAATATTGCCAACAAGGATGAGGAAAAGGCTGAGGTTCTTAGTGCCTTCTTTGCCTCAGTCTTTAAGAGTGAGACTGGTTATTCCCAGGGTATTCAGCCCCCAGCGCTGGAAGACAGGGAAGGAGAGCAGAATAAACCTCCCATAATCCAAGAGGAAGTAGTTAATGACCTGCTATGCCACCTGGACACTTACAAGTCTATGGGGCTGCATGGGATCCACCCAAGAGTACTGAGGGAACTGGCGGAAATGCTCACTAAACCACTCTCCATAATTTACCAGCAGTTGTGGCTAACAGGGGAGGTCCCAGGTGACTCGAGGATCACCAGTGTAACATCCATCTATAAGAAGGGCCAAAATGAGGACCCAGGGAACTATGGGCCTGTCAGCCTGACCTTGGTGCTGGGGAAGATTACGGAGCGATTCATCTTGAGTGCGCTCACCAGGCATGTGAAGGACAACCAGGGGATCAGGCCCAGCCAGCATGGGTTTATGAAAGGCAGGTTCTGCCTGACCAACCTGATCTCCTTCTATGACCAGGTGACCCACCTAGTGGATGAAGGAAAGGCTGTGGATGTTGTCTACCTGGATGTTAGTAAGGCCTTTGACACTGTTCCCCACAGCATCCTCCTGGAGAAACTCCTGCCCATGGTTTGGATGGGTGTACTCTTCACTGGCTAAAGAACTGGCTGAATGACCGAGCGCAGAGAGTGGTGGTGAATGGAGTTAAATCCAGCTGGCGGCTGGTCGTGAGTGGTGTCCCTTAGGGCTCAGTTTTGGGTCTGGTCTTGTTTCATGTCTTTATCAGTGATCTGGATGAGGGGATTGAGTGCCCCCTCAGTACATTTGCAGATGACACCAAGTTGGGTGCGAGAGTCAATCTGCTTGAGGGTAGGAAGGCTCTGCAGAGGAATCTGGACAGGCTGGATCGATGGGCCAAGGCCAACTGTATGAGGTTCAACAAAGCCAAATGTCGGGTCCTGCACTATGGTCACAGCAACCCCATGCAACGCTACAGGCTTGGGGAGGAGTGGCTGGAAAGCTGCCTGGTGGAAAAGGACCTTGGGGTGTTGGTCGACAGCCAGCTGAACATGAGCCAGCAGTGTGCCCAGGTGGCCAGGAAGGCCAATGGCATCCTGGCTTGGATCAGGAATAGTGTGGCCAGCAGGAGTAGGGAGGTGATCGTGCCCCTGTACTCGGCACTGGTGAGGCCGCACCTCGAGTACTGTGTTGTCCTGGGTTCGACCAGGACAGGGTTAATTTTCACCGGAATCCAGGAAGGGGCACAGACGGGCGGGCTGACCCAACCTGGCCAAACAGAGCAGGGTATTCCATACCATGTGCCGTCATGCTGGGTTCCAGCTGGGGGGAGTTGGGCGGCGGGAACTCACTCGTGGCTCGGGAGCGTGTGGTGGCGGCGGGAGGTGAGAGCGGCTCTCTGCGTTGTGCTCTTTTGTTTTGTGTATCCTCCTTATCTGTATCGTTGTTGTTCCTGTTCCCTTTGTTTGCTGTTCTGTTAAACTGCCCTTATCCTGACCCACCAGTTTCTGCCTGTTTCTTTCCATTCTCCTCCGCACCCCGGCGGGGGGAGGGGCAACCGCATGGCGCTTTTGTTGCCAGCCACAGCCAAACTATAACATGTGTTCAGTTTTGGCCCCCTCACTACAAGAAGGACATTGAGGTGCTGGAGCGTGTCCAGAGAAGGGCATCGAGGATGGTGAGAGGTCTGGAGAACAAGTCTTATGAGGAGTGGCTGAGGGAGCTGGGGCTGTTTAGTCTGGAGGAGAGGAGGCTGAGGGGGGGACCTTCTTACTCTCTACAACTACCTGAAAGGAGGTTGTAGTGAGGCAGGTGTTGGTCTCTTCTCCCAGGTAACTAGTGATAGGATGAGAGGCAATGGCCTCAAGTTGCGTCAGGGGAGGTTTAGATTAGACATTAGGAAAAATTTCGTTACTGAGAGAGTGGTCACACATTGGAGCAGGCTGCCAAGGGAGGTGGTTGAGACATCGTCCCTGGAGGCGTTCAAAAAATTTGTAGATGTGGCATCTGGGGATATGCTTTAGTAGGCATGGTGGTGTTAGGTGGATGGTTGGACTTGATGATCTTAGAGGTCTTTTCCAACCTATGATTCTGTGTTTCTGTGATTCTATGATTCCCTAAACCCATCCTAAGTTGTGCTTAACACAATAAAGGTGATCCTAACTTAAAGCAGGTATATCCTTTGTGTTAGATTTATACATAGCCATATAGGCTAGAAGGATTTAACATGAAAATTAACTGTAACCAGCTTTTACAAGTTGCCAAATGAATCATTTTTCACCTAATTTATCAGATTATTTTTGCCTCTTTTCATCATATTGTTTCCTCAAACTTATTCATGACTTAAACACATTAGACAGATGTTTTCAAACAATACATTGTGGATACTAAAACCATAATCTGTACGGATTCTTCAGTGTTCACCTCAGCAGCCACTTATAGGAAAACATTAAATTATGTGAATAACATCTCTCAGTTTGATTTTTGCTCCCATTTTCTCATTAGAGAGAGGCGTATATTTTGTACAGCTATTTGTTTTGAAAAGGTTTATGTTTGATGAATCTGTTTTTCCTTGAGCATTACAGAAGCACTGGTTGGTTTGTTTTGTTGCTATGTATTCTGATAGAGAGAATAAAAAAATCAGTGTGCACTTGAAGAAGTAAATAAGCAGTTTATATCTGGGGAAAACAATTTCATCTCCAGGTGAGTTCCATGGAAATTATTATTTCAAGCTTTACTTTTTCCACAGTAAGTAAATTTGCCAGACATCACTTTCATCTCAGAACATTGGCGGGAATTTTTTGAGTTTTAATATGTCAAACCGCAAAGACAGAAACTGAATCTAAATTCCAATGAAATTTTGTGGGAAATTTCTGAGATGCTTAAGGTTTAAAGACTACTGTCCAGCTGCTGGGGTCCACAAAAATAGTGAATGAAGGTACTTAATTCAGATCGAGAAATAGTGCAGTTTGAGAAATAGTAATTCTTTTTATCTCAAGCATCTGCTGTGAAATTCAACCTTAAGCAGACTTTCTTCTGACATTTATGCAAGTCTTATGGAAAGTCTTATAACATCATGGAGAGGAATGCGACTAATTCATGCGATGTTTGGGCAGACTTTTGAACCTTTACTCTTTAGTCACCCAGTTGTAATCCTGAGTCTGCCAAGACTGTGTTGCTAAGTGCCCACTACCTCCGAGAAGGGCGAAGAGTCTGCAAAAAGGGTCAGCACCTCTTGCCTGCGTCTCCTATGTTAGTCACCCCTCCTCAGGTTCTAGAGTGCTCAGGATGTCCAGCAGTTCTTGCTTCGTGGCTTATGGATGTATTTGAGCCAGAAGTGAAAGGTAGAAGAGGAATGAGTGAGAAAAAGGTAAAATATGCAAATCAGGTTTGCATAGATTGTCTGAAATATATAATGCAGATTGACTTGGTTTTCTAATCCTGCAACTCCAGCCCCAAAACTGTCCCTTTTTAAGAAAAGCTTTACAGGAACCACACTATGCAGTTTCAGTGGAGTCATTCTGCCAGTGAGTCGAACAAGAGAACACTTTTCTGACTGAGGGCTGTGAGAAGGCCCCAGTCTGCCAACAGCTTGTGGCATGGCAAAGAAGACTTCCAGCTGATTTTACTCTGTAGTTGTGGATGACCCCTGCAACATTTTAGTCTTCAGCTATTTGCTGCAGTTTTTCTCAGAGTACGTGTACACTGTCAGAGCTCCAAGCAACTGGAAGCAAATCATGACCCCACGCTTAAACAGTCTGCCTCTCAAGAAAACCTTTTGGTTGAGGTGCGGCATGATGTTAACCACAGCAGATCTGCGTCTGGCTAACAGTGAAAGCAAAGGTTACTGTCATGTAATCTTATACTAGGAGGGCAAACAGGCAACAGGCCTTCGTGTTCCTGGGTGAAAGATGTTAAAGAAAACTTCTACAGCACAGTTTATGGGAACCAGCTTCAGACATATGTGAGCAAAAAGGAGAACAGACTTCTTTCTTTTGACCTTTCCAGTAACACCTCAAGCATCTTTACAGCAGACTATCCCCACTCAAGTGCCTCCATCAGACAAAACCACACAAATGCCAGCTCTATAGGAGAGGAAATGGTAGGGCTTGTGCCTTTCCACCTCTGCTGCAACAAATATACAGGGCTTTGACTGTCACATGTGTTTGTACAGATAAAAAACATTGCTAAATGTGCACACAACACCAAAACACTTCTCACCACAGACCACAAACACCTCCTTCACCGCTAAATGAAAGAAAAGCTTCAACACACTGTCTCTCCACTTTCCAGGCTAGCTTTTCCTCCTCTAACATCTCATCTTTATTTTGTGCTCAGCTTCAGGTTTTTAATGGAGAGTTCAGCATAAACTCCTAATGCTCTAGGACCCACCATAGACACTACCCAGCTACCGTCCAACCCAGTCATGGAGCCACCGTAATTAATGCGGAGATTCCTATTTCTGGCTGTAAATGCATGAGCAGGCCTGGTCTGTGATCCAGATAGCATACAATCAAAGGTCTAAGTGATGTCACTCTCTTTGAAGATGCTTGTGAAGAAGCAATTGCAGAGGACAAGTTTCACCCTCTCAGCTTTCAGACCAGCGCTAAAGATTCTGCTACAACAGTTCTGCTTTGCTGGGTTATTCAAGTCTGTATAAAGGTGGTTTGTATCAACTGATAGTGAGGCAATCTGGAGGTTTTCTAGGCCATTTGTGTGAGAAATGTGCTAATATTGCAGACATTTGTGCCCTTTTAACAAGATTGATTTTTGTGATGTGACCTCATAATCCATTTAATCTAGCACAGTCATCCAGGAATTCCAGCTTAAAGACAGGAGATCAACATTAACAGAACATCTATTTACGATAAAGATATAGGACTGATATATTTTTTCTGTAGAAGGTGTGGCTTAAGAAGGAAGGTTTTGCTTAAGAAATACATGCGTATTTTTTGGATGAAAATACTGGATTTTCAAATGTAAATTTTGAGTTTTAATATAAATGACAGGGTGTGGTTGAAACGTCCGTGTGAAGAAGAAACAATGAAAAACATTCCTTATCTAAGAATCAATGCATTGTCAAAATTTCAATTCCAGTAGTCACAGCTGAATTTTACTTTGCTGATAAAAATTAACTGCAGCTGGGAATGTTGCTAACAAACTTTCTTACTGTAGTAGACAACGAGTTTAACTTTGCTCCTGAGGTAGGAAATTCCCTTCTCAACATCCACAAAGAGTTAGTTTTAGACAAGTGTTCTGCCTCGCTGTGAGAAGCCGTCCATGACTGCTGTGTACCAACATACCAAAATATCCACTCACAAAAGACGGCAGTCACAGTGGCTGACTCTTACTACTATAGACTGGCTTTCATTAATCAGCTGTAAAATGCAAGAGAGCAGTTAGTCAGAAAAGAAGCCCTGCCTCGCAGCTGTGACAGTCTGCCACGATGAATCTATCACGTCCAAGTCCTCAGTCACTATTTCTTTCTCGTCACCTGGCATAAGTATTTCATACTTTTTATGTCACTGTTTCAAATGAATTGACCTAGGCCATGTAAATATTCAGGTGTTCCTTGCCTCTGATGCATTTTGAAGGAAATGGCATAACTCAACCTTTCATTTACTTGTGTTTTTTCAAGGACAAAACAACTATTTAGGGATGTTTTTTTATGGTGACTGGAACAGCAGCAGCCTTGAACACCAATTTAAGTATTTAATAACAGTTATAATCTTCTTGTCATTCTCAGCACGCAGAGCGTTTACTGGATGCTCCACTTCGCTGTTCATGAAAAAGAAAATAGCTTTGGAGTTCTCTTCCTCTGACAAAATCTAACCACCTTCATCAAAAGAATGGTGGCATTGGTCTGAGAACTTGTGCATGTAAGGTTTTCTGATTTACAGCAGGTTATCAGGTTTGCCAGTCCTTGTGGGTCCAGTGATTACCTTCAGGCTCTTAAGAAAAATCTACTGTAGGGTCAGTGGACATGAGAGTGTCAAAGGAACTATTTGTCTGTAGAAAGAGGAAACATTTCTCTTGAGCTGTAATACTGTCAGCATCTGCTTGTTTGTTCCACATTGTTGCTGAGGTAACCTCTGAAAATAATTGATAGTAGTAAAAAGTAGCGTCCATAGTTGCAACATCATTTAGTGTCTTTCTGTTTAATGTTCATTATTGCTTAATGCATTTGCTGTCAAACTGATTCAGGAAGGCAGAGGGAATAGAAACTTTCTCAAGATGGTTTTATTTTCATCTGAAATACATCCATACAAAAGCATGGAAGTGAGCCCTCACCATGTGACAAGTCTGTGGAGAAGCTCAGTTGAACTTCTTACAGAGGAATTTTATGATCAGAGAATGCCATCTGTGAAAACCAAATCCTGTTCCTGAAACCCCGCTTTATTTTATTACACTAAGCATTGCACTTCTTTCATTGCCCCAGCTAGTTACGTTAATTCTGTCACCTGCAGAGGGTGTTAGGAAGAGCCTGCTTACTCACACATGCTGTGACTAACTACTCTGCAAAGAAGCAGAAAAAAAAAAATCTTTTGTACTGGTAGTCAATCACTGGGGCCAAGATGAGAGGGAAAAACGTCCTTCCAACATCTTCAGGAATGATGGCAATACCAGAAAGAGTCTAGTAATCTTCCTCTAAAGGCATGAAGTTGTAGTGCCCTGCTTTGAGGAAGGACTTAAATGAAAACAGACAAAGAGAAACAGGGCATGGAGACGAGTTACAAGAAAATAAAGAACACTCAGTGTTATTACCCTTTAATGTAACATTCACATAGAAATTTTCTCCCTTTTCTTCCAAAGCATACTGCACTTTTGCAGACTGTTTTAGAAGAAGTGAAGATACATTCTTACAGAAGCAATTACAATAAGCACAGAAAACAAGAAGAACCAGAAGCCATTGAGAAATGAAGCTGCCCAGTATGAAGTCCAGCAGGAACTGGATCTCATGGAAGACAGAAAGAAGAATGTGGAGGTATATGCTTGACTTTTTTTACTGAATGCCTACTATTTTAGCCAGCAGCCATTTTAAAATAAAGAAGGCAACAGCAGGGAACAAAAATTCAATAAGTGGCATGACAGCATGAGTGCTCCTTGCTATAAATCTCAGTGAAAGGGGAAGCTGAATACATGTGGTGCTTTGGTAAGGAGGCAGCCCATGCACATCTCCCACCCCAAATGTTTTACAGTAGGAATGACACTGAACAGCAAAACCTCAATACTCAATACTGCACTCTACAGTATATCTGAAAGGAAGAGCAAACATAAGAGAAGAGGAATATAGTTTAGAGTAACTTTATTCTAAGGGACCAGGACAAAGTTCTGCCTTTCGATTTTGATTTTCAGTCAATATTAAACTAATAATGCAGACTCTTCTTGCATTGTTCAGTTTTCATCCTGGCTCTTTGATTCAGGTTTTGTTGAGACAGAATTTGTCCCACTTACGCAAAGAGTACCAGATGAAAATGAGGTTCCCCATGTTTGCAAAGTGGTTTGAAAATTCTTCCTGCTTCCAGAATGAAGCTATTCTCCATGCTGCGTGGAAGTTGTTCTGCAGTCCTGACCCAGGCAAAACTTCTGTTGATTCGAGTTGTATCTTCCTGGCTGTGGGTTGCAGTTCTTCAGAATTTTTTTTGTGTATATACTTTTTCTTAGCAGGATGTGAAGCACAGCTGGATAAAAAAAATAAACAGTTTTGAAAGTACGATTTGTTTTCACGCTTGAAAGGGCAGCTTCAGCTAGAGTATAATTGTGTCTGTACATGCAAGCATAGTCAACATTTCTTCTGGTGACTTAATATTATATTGCTTTTTTAAGTGTCTTTTAAACCGATTGATGAAATCATCTTAATTAGATGATTTGCTTTAGCATCTGCTGCTATTGTCATTCCATTTTCAGTGTTTTCATTTGGTGAAAAGATTTTTCTTTTCCATCTCGCAAAACAACATAGTATCTGTGTGCCCATATGTAGCTATAGAGTGTAGACATGTATTTTTAGTACACTCTGTTCCTTCAGCTGTGCTTGGGTAACCCGGTAAGGTTCATTTCCTTGTTTCTGTATGATCATGATGCACAGCATGGGGCGACTTCTGTAATGTGATAAAAGAGCTGTGAAATCTCGCATTTGCTTGCCGAAATAGAAAAAAAAATCTGTCTCAACACCAGCAAAGAGTTTTATGTAGGCTCCAAAAATTCTTTAAAATGAACACTAAGTGGGGAATGGGACCACAGTCTACCGTAAGTGTAAGCAGAATTAATGTAAACTTTGAGTAGAACAATATTCAGAACTTTAAAACTGCTTCCTGTTATTCTCCTGGCTTCTTTTCAACCATCTTTAGACTCAGTCAGCTGCTGAGATGTTTCCTTTGTGTGAGACTTTAGTTTTTCATGAAGAGCTTCTCACAGTCCAGCAGCATTCATTGGAAGCAAGTCTGGGAGCTGAACACCAGAGGAACAGATTGGCTGGAAGGCAAAAGGCTGAGACTATTCTGTAAGCTCAGGAAGTGCTAACTGCTTTTTTTCTGAGAGTAAACAGCAAATTTATGAACAGATCTATTATATATAGAAGAGGACATATAATGAGGACCTGGACCTCACTTTCTTTATAGTATGAAGGGTTTGCTTCTCTCTTCACCCCAACTTCCTGAGTCAACAAATAAATTAAAAACATAACATCTTACTGTATCTAGACTTGCAGAGACCATACAGAGGAAAGGGAAAAAAAGCCACATGCTATCATGTGAATTATTCCATTTCATTTATTAGATACCTCTAGATGGCACTTCTTTAAGAAAGGAAATTTTGTGTTTACTTTTTAAAATTAGAGTCTACAGAGAACAATTTGAGTAGACTGCAACAGTGGGAACTCTGGTCTTCCGCTGGCTTTCCTTCAAATGTTAAACTAGATGATATATGGAGTCACTGTTAGGTGTGAATGGTAATCCTTTTACGGGCAAAAGTTCCCCACTGATTTTAATGGCACCAGAGTCTGACTAGTGATAAAATACTCACTGGCTTCAGTAGTTACTGAGCTGCACTGGAAGACTGGTTGTGCTCAGACAGAAATGGTATGAAAACAAATTAAATCTAAAATAGAATCTTCTCAATATCTTTAGACTGAGGAATGAGCTATTACATAAATGGAGACTGCTTCTTCTCAGATGCCACTGCTGTTTTTAAGTGAATGTGGCATTTTGCTTCAGCTGCAGTGTACTGTGCGAACCTTGGGCCCGATAACATCTCCTGTGGGACTCCACCATGGTGGTGGGCAGAAGAAGAGCTGCTCCCAGAGGCTGACAAGACATAGGTGCAGGAGAGACTCCAGGAGAAGATGACAGCACTTTGGGCATCTTCAGAGGCACAAGTGCCTACGGAGAACTTACTGGGGAGAAAAATAAGAACTTGTGGACTCAGGTCAAGTATACTTGAGTCATAACTGGGGTGGTAGAGTGACAGGAGCCCAGTTCCTATCTTTGATTAAAGATACTGCAGTTCTTTGCAGCTTACACTGATTTGGAGAGAATCAGTCAATACACTTGAGGGCAGAGCTGCCATTCAGAGGGAGCCAGAGAGAGACCGAAGGCCCTACAGCAATCTTGTGAAGTTCAAGGACGACACAAAGCCCTGCACTAGAGCGCAACAAGCCCCTTGCAGTGATATGGGCTGAGGACTGTCTGGCTTGGTTGGATAGCTGTGGAAAAAGCCCTGTGAACCATAACTTTTATTTGTAATGTATGCCTCAAGTAATGCAGAACAAAATTCAGCCCTTAGGAAAAATGCCTGATTGGGAACATAGTGTAATCATTTCCCCCAGTACCGACCACCACACACTGTATAAATAAAACAGAGCTATGTGGTCCTAATTCTACTATTTCATTAAAAGAAGAATCATATTTTCCCTCTGGGGAATGCAGAGCTTTACTCTGTTTTCAGGGAGAGCTCAGATTTTCCAAAAGGAACATGTTATATTACAGGCTTGCCATTCACACTGTTTGTACCAGCAAATACAGAAAACGGTTCAACTATGAATGTACTCCCTTCCCCCTTCAATTTAACCTCAAGGCAGTTCAGTACCTGTTTTCATCTTCTCTGCATATAGTAGCTACTTGTAACAATGTTTAGTAACTGCGTGCTAAACAAAACAAGTTTACAAACAAAAAACATTGGTTTTGTTATCTTCTCCACAGGCACACATATTACAGCGATAGATGGGGTTTTGGGTGGAGTTCAGTTTGGTTTGTTATTGCCTATGGATCACACAGCTCACAGATGAGTATGGCACTGAGTATATAACACTAATTTCCACAGAAGACTAGAGCTCCACGTGGCTGATGTAGACATTGCCATCTTACTATTAAACAAGTTTGTTCTATCACTGTCTTACTTAAGAGATGTGTGGGGATCAGCATGGGCTGTGAAAGTCTTTTCAGGACTTTGACAGTTTCATGTTACCAATACTAAGCATGCACTTAGGAAATTTGTCCCTGCTGAGCTCTGTACTGCTCTGAATGCTGCTGCTGAACTAAATACAGCAGATCTATGTAAGCAGCAGTGCTCAGAGACACTGGACAAATAGATTGAAAGAATCTGTCTTTTTTTTCACCATTTGTTCCTACTTTCAAAAACATGCTCAGTTTCTCCAGGACTCCTGACACAACTTACTCTCGTTCCCTCTTCAGGAGAATAATGAGGACCTGAATATCCAACCACAGAACCTTCACAGATCTCAATCGTCCTTACTGACTAGAGATCACCATTGTGATTGCCATCGCCACCTGGCACCTATGAAAACTGTAGCCTAAAAGTCCAGTCTGGGAGTCAGTAAAGAAGCAAAATGAGAAAACAGGACATGCCGTTTTTTGCTGTACCTAACCCCCACTTCACTGGAAGAAAAGCAGAAGCAGGTGTCTATCCAGTGAGAGGAGGTACACTGGGAGAGGTGGAAGAGGGGAAGGACAGCAGAGAGGCTCTGTGCAGCACACAGAGCTCTGCAGTACTTTTCCTTCTGTATGACACGTGTATACATTCTACCCTTCTGCAGAGCGGCAGGTTTCAGGCTTTGGTTTGGAGGGGTTTTGGGATTTTGTGTGTGTGGTGGGTTTTTTAGCAAAATGAATAGGTGCAGAAATGTGGTTCTTTCTTGTGAAGGACTAACTCAAATTCCTGAAGCATTAAAAATATTTTTTTATTACTGCAAGGTTTCACAGATGACAAACAAAGTCGATGCTTAAAGTAAAGTACGTTTTGTTTCATCTTGGTTTGCTGAGCTGACCATAAATGAGACTCCAAGTCTAGTCTAAGGATCTGAGGATTTCAGGGAGTGATGAACAGATGTCCAGGCTTGAAACTATGCTGAATCTTCATAGAAGGGAATAATGGCTTCAGTGGAGAAGAGATCTTGTGAAAAATGGAAAAAGATCCACGGAGTTGAAGCAGGCTGTGAGATAGTAACAGCAAATTACTTTAACCAGAATGTCTAAGGGCATTTTACATTTTAGATTAACATTCTTAATGGGGCCGTTACCCATATGCTTCTCTGTCAATACACAGTGTTTTGGTTAGTAATTCTGCAGAAGGTAAAACTACTTCTGTAATGAACAATTCCATTCCTTTATAAATGTGTGACTGAGTTTTGTAACACTTGTCACTCAGTTTGTGTACAGCCTGTGTACAGGTATAGTATAGCCTATTTTCACAGTCCTTTGCAAGTCTCACTGACGCTGGTTTCTTCACACTTTTTCATATAGAGACTGTCACTGGACTGTGCCACATTGCATGCATCTGAAACTACCACAAAGCCACACGCACAGGAATTTAGTAGTCCCCAACATTAAACACAAAGAAAAGGTTATCTGGTTTGTTTTATTCCTTCATGTCAAAATTATAAACTACGCTAGTAAATCAAACTGGTCACAATACAACATGAATCTTAACATATTTTGTATGCTGGCCTTTTTATTGATTATTATTTCAGACATTTTTCTATCTGGGCCTCTTTTCTAGCCCAGAGACATCTATAGTGAACTTTCAAGATTAGTAAAATATCTAGCACACAAAGCCAGTAACAGTCTTTCCAGTAATAAAATGGTTGTATTATGCATTATAGTGATTTCCTCAGACAACATTTTGATACCAAATTGTTAGGACCAGTAGTTTGTCATGGTGGGTTTAAGATGGCATGCTAATCCTTAGCTTTGTTCTTTTGCTGTTTCCAGTCTTCACCACATAATCTCTCTCTAAACAATCCAAATTTCTCCCTGTTCTGCCAATGTGTGCTAAAAAAGATATAAGCTATTTTCAGTTTCAAGTACTAGAAGTCAAAATAGAGAAGCTTGTTTCTAACATGAAGGTGAAGGAAAGTTCAGCAGAGAAGGAGGATGGCTGATGTGGTCTGACAGTTCAAGTAGGCATTAGGAGAGGAAAAGTGTTAACAGTCACAATTTAAATCAAAGAATTAGAAGGAGGTGAGACTCAAATATGACTTCAGACAATAAGTGAATGGCTGGCTGTGATGTGATGCCTGCTCATTTCTTAGTGACAGCAATGGACTGAGAAGTCACTCTGAGAAATCTGAAGAAAGCAGCAAGAACTTACTGAAACAGACAAACTGCCTCTGCTTTTCTGAAAGATCACCCCCATGCACAGTAGGAGAAAAGTAATGATTGTAAAATGCACTGCTGCAAGTGTCACAAAGTAAGAAGACCATAAGCTGAAGATAACAATCTACAGACGTAGACAGACTTTGAACTAGACCCAAAACATGTCATCTGTAAAACTTTCAAAGATGAAATCTGCTGATCGTGATGCAAAAGAGAACACAAGGAAAGTGTCGGTATTATATGTGTCAGAATCTCTAGTGGCTAAGGATAACGAGAAAATGGTTTGGGGGAATGTGGTGGAGAAACCTTTGCCAATGAAACAAGAATGAAAACCCTTGTTTTCCTGAATGTTTCCATGTTTATTGCTGGTGTGCTTGCTTTTGACAGCTTGCTACAGGCGGATATCACTCCTGGTTTCATCTGTGTGATCTAAAACCTGTACTTGACAATAACCACAGACTTGTCAGCGCCATGTACCTTCTACCCTCTGGCTTCATGCAGCATTTTTCATTTTGTAGACAAATTATAGCTCTTCCTTTCTAAAGCCTTTTAGGAACGACAAGATAAGTTCAGTAGCTAGGTGGAGACCTTGACTTGCCCTAGGCAAGAAAGGTCAGGTAGTGTTTCTGCTGCTTCAGAAATGAGACAAGTCATCTGCCTGTTGCCTAACCATACTTCCTGTAAGGTGGCTGATAAAAGCCTGCTGTAAAGGCTTTCATGCCTAAAACAGGTTACTAATCTTGCAAGTTATCAGAAACCGAACCCATGAAATTCAAATGGTGATGAACAGGCCAATCACATGTCCAATCACATAAAGGATAAACCGATACAGAGGAATCATGTGTAGGATTATCCCTACATGTGTTTGGTACTATAAATTAAAAATAGATTTATGATGGTAGGTTAGTATGGGAAATGTGCCTTCTCGTTGGGGAATGTGATACTGACTTGCTAAACCTGATGGATAGTGGGTAAGAAGCATCACCTGCATGTGCTGCAAATACCACATTGCTGGTGCTGCTGTTGTTGAGGGACCATGCAGGATCACGTGATTAGCTCATGAAGCTTGGAAAGGCCTGTGATGGGTTCTTACAAACTACTAAGGTTTTTTGAAACAACCTGATACTTTAAATACTATAGGATTGCTATATAAATGTTCTACGTTAACACAGGCTTGAACTACTAATTACAAAATGAGAGGAGAAAAAATATACTACAACATAGGATAATGCATCAACAAATATAATCTAGTATTTACAGACTTATTTTATTGGCAATTGTAAATGAAATGGCCATTTCATTATTGCTGCATATTTTTAGTTTAATGCTTTACCTCCGTGGTATGAATGTTCTATTTGACATCTTAAACAAAAATATAAAACATTCAAGAGATTTCTTAGGAGACAATCTTTGGCCTGAAAGTACTTTTCCAGTGTCAGTAACACAGTTCTAGTAAACAGGGCACAGATCCAGCCAGTCAGCTCTAGCTGGCACAAACACTGCAATTTCTGTGAATTTCTTTCTCTGTTTTAGCTCTGAATGTGACAGATATATCTCCAAGCACTGACTACACAAATTTGTGTCAAGAAATGAGTCAACTGAGAAAAAAGCACATGCAAAAGAAAATCAAATAAAATGTTTTTTCGTACAACCCCCCCACACATTTACAAATCTGATGCATGAGATTCCGGTATAACTGAATGGAGGTTGTGCAAAAAAGTGCTCCACACATCAGTGCAATGCCACCAGGACTCCCCTGACATTTTACATGGAATTTAGCAATCTGCTTCAACTGCACAGGGAAAGCCTTTCCAAAATGGCAAAGTGGGAGAAACATGTTACAAAGAAAAATCCTTGGACATGCAGCACCCTCAACTATTCTCATGAGACATTTAGCTGATTAGTCTGATTGGTTCATACTCCACCAAATATAGGGTTAGAATACTTGGTTAGAGTCCTTGACTGTCTGTTTTTGAGGTCAGTATTTGCTGTTAGTATCAACAGAAGGCAAAATGAAAGCTTTCTCTGAACCGAAAACTGCTGTTTTGCGAAGAAGTATGTTGCTTCTTCTTTCTAACTTCTCTCATATATTCAACACTTTAATTATATATGGGTAATACAGGCCGATGAAAGTCTATGTAAATGAGAAGATGGTGGTACTGTGGCTGCTAACAGGTAAGAAGAAAAGCTCAGTGCTGTGAAAATTTTTCCTGCTGATGTCCACTTTCCACAGTAATAGGTGTAGGACAAGAAATTAGGTGTGTAACAGGATGACGTCTCAGATCTGATTGAGAGAGGTACCTTAAAAAATCTGAGCAATTTTGTAGTAACTCGGAACCAGTGTCCCCAGGAGAATATAAGACAATGTATGTGAAAAGGTCACACAGGTAATTTAGAGATGTAGAAAAGGGTGATGGGACAAACATTTTTTAAATAAATGGTTTACTGAGAATAGGGGAAATAAAACTATTCTTTCATTTGCTAGAGGAAAAGATGAAGGAAAAAGCTGGGACAAGACAAGCAAGGGAGAAAACTGGAAAAAACAGAAAAACTTTCAAGAACCAATGATAAGGTAAAAGTAAGTAAAGCTTCTACAGGGAGTAGGCAGAGTAAATAATTAAGGGAGTGAGAGGGAAGTCAAGACGGAAGCCATGTCTTTGCAAGGACTTCTGAACAAAGTAGAGAAAAATACAAAATGAGAGAGAATATAGAACCTGCTAAAGTAACAGTGGCTGAAAGGGTATCCTCATACCATATCTTAACTGTCCTTAGGACAGAGAAGGAGCTCTCAGAGTACGTGTTATGAGTTTGTCACAAACATTTCAGCACATCTGCATCATGCATCTTTGAGAGCGAATGTAAACAAAGAAACCTTTAAATAAACACCATGAAAACCACTCTGTTTTCCATGTATCTGGAGGTAATTTTCAGTTCCCCCCACCGAAATCTCTGAACACAGATTGTCTATAGTGATCCTTTTCGAAAATACAACATTCAGGCTTTCAAACTAACCAAGCAACATTAACTCCTAAAATTCTGTTCTTTCTTTGTTTTGAAGAATAAACAATGGACCATATATCCATGACAACACTGACTCCTGTGCTAACTCTAAACTGAAAACCAAAATAACTTGTAGTTCCTTGTGATTGATCATTTTCTGACCAAGTGGTTAAGGAGGTTTCTGCCATTAACACTTCTGCATGCCCACCATGCCAGCTGTGCTTGTTCATCTGTTTGTGAACTCTCTTTTCCAAAGTAGAACTGTAAAATTCTCAGGTTATAGCAAGTCACTTCCTTCATCAGCATATGAAAAGAGCAACCTTTTCATAAAGTGAGTTCAGAGAGTGGCCGCTTGAACTCTGCTCAGGAAATGGGAATTTCACCTACTGAAGGATTTGCAATGAAGAAATGCAGCCTGGGATTCCTGAAAGGGTTGAGATTCAGCCTTTCGGTTCTTGTGGTCTGCGTGTGCAACAGAGGCTCCAGGTTCAGGTCTCAGATTCCCCACAGACTTTGTAGAATTCCTGCAAAGCCCTTATTTTCTTAGCTGGATTTCTTGCTAAGTGAGTGTTCCACAATTATGAGATTCTAGGTACTGCATGATGTAAATCATACACAATTTGAAAGATCATAATGTACGTTGATGAATTTCTGTGGTGGTGATCTACAGACCCAGCAGCATCACAATACATGTTTCAAAAACAAGCTAAGCTTGTAACAGTAAAGACAACTATAATTTCCTACTTCAGAAGTTAGTTGCTGTGTTTTCTAGTTTAAGAGAAAATACTGTCTAGGGGAGGGAAGTGTAACTTCCAGGATGTTTGTCTCCAGATTTTCACTTAAGCAGATCTCAACCATCCTCCTCTCAAAAAAAAATCCCATTACATTTGCTTGCAAGTACAATAAATGATTTGGTTTAAGTATATTTTTCCTTCTTTCTTGACAAAGAGTCTCAGCATGAAGGATGACAAATCATCTCCAATGATACCTAATCTTCAGAAATTATTTACAACAAGTCAATGCTCCCAAGAATAAAAGAAAGCTTGTAATGTGGCAGACCATGATGTAAGGGAAGCAATAAAAGGGAAACGCAGCTTGAACTGTAATATCGCTGGGTACTTACATCTCCCTGCTGAAGGCAGCAGAGTTGCAGTTGCCGAACGGCTAATCTGTTCTACAGTTTTTTAATCAGATGTTGGCATTAACTGCCACTAATTGCTTTTTCATTTCCACTTCTAATTATTCCATTGTATGTTTGTGGTGAGAAGCTGAAAATGAAGGAGATCACCAAGAAAGAATTAATTGTTAATGAATAATCATCAGTAGGAAGCCAATTTCATTATCTTCAAAGAGGTAGCCAGAGATTAACTACTAACTGGGGTTCTCATACCGTCAGTGAATGACTGTAAAGTAATAACAAATAATCACACCCTCCAAATTCATCAATTATTTTCTATTACATGAATTGATACCTATTTTTTGTTTAGTTGTTTAATGTTAACGGCAGTATTCAAGCTGGGGAGTGCTAATTGGAAGGTGTTATTCAGTGGTCTTCGGCCCTAATTATTAGAGCATCTTTTCCATTAGCATGTGATTCTAGGAGGGATACATAGCGGTAGTTACTAAATTTAGCCTGTTACAAATGCATTATATCTATCAATAAATTTTAGGCAGTCATTTAAAATAGAATGCTACATGCAAAGCTACTTTCTCAACATGTTTTCAAAACATGCCATCGTTAACTGTTTATTGATTAATTCTCTTTAAATCAACTTATCAAAAACAAAGGCTGCTTGGAATTTAAGCAATGAGTATAATAGTGACAAGGTCCAAAAGAAATCAAATAGAGTATAAAACCTGTTATATACTAAGCAGAAGTTAAAAAAAATTCCAACTGCCTCATCATTATTGCATAGATTGATGGTCCAGTGAGAATTGTTGACTCTCAGTTTTCCATGCTTTTTCCATGCCTTGCTACCGATTTTTTGTTCAGTCCTCTATGACACCAAAAGCAATCATACAGAATAGCTCTGCTAATGTTTTTAGATGAATTCTGTATTACAATTTTGTAGAAATAATGCCAGCCGTAGGATAGATTAGATCTCTGTACACTGCTGCACTCACTGAAGCCCCTAGTCTTCTCCATGAGTGAATCTCTGATAACCGTGGAAACGCTGCCTGTACTTTTTCCAGCTTTGTATCTCTGCATGTGAAACTTCCTGAACTTTCACGAAGAGAACAGCTGTCTCCTGTTAGTTCTCCTCTGTATTTGAACCGATTTAAGACAAGCCAGTTTTTACACACAGTTTTATTTTTCCCTGGAGCAGGGGACATAAAGCAACCCCACCACCTGCGTCTGAAGGAACAAATACATTAAAAGTAGTTTTGTTCATGATCCTCCCCAGCAGCCTCATTAATCCTTTAACCGAGAAGAATGATAATATATCAATGTTCTGGAAACCTAAAGAAATACCAGTGTGGAAGATGAGCTCTTTATGAATTCCAAGTTTTCTGTAAAATAAAGAATGGAACTTTTGCACTCCTAACAGGCTGCCTGTTCCAAGAATGGAACATTACAGCAATCTTTTGCACTCCTAACTCCTAACAACACCACGGATGGTCAGTCATAAACGGTTTCTGAAAACCATTGTAATTAACATTTCTGTTTGACCTTTACTGAGAAGTAAAATTTGGCCTAAGTGGACTTTACCCATCCAACAGGACCAGCAATTTAGGAAACCAGACAGTTCCATTCAACTACATGCAACTTCATAAAAAAAGCAGCTAATAGTCACTTCAAACCCCACAAAATATTGCAGAGCAGTTACATTGGTCTATTGTCAATGATATAACTAACCCATGCCACCTCTGCAAAGTAGCAATATGTTCCATTCTGTTTGAAGATTGTATTCTATGTGTTGTGACAGAGCTTGGATCACTGTAGTAATTTTCAGCCAAAACAGTCAAAAGCAGCAAAGGTAATTCTTTCTTTAAGGCAAGATCTTTTTCTCATCTGTCATGACAAAGCATGGTGTGCTGATGTCACTGCTGCCACAAAATATTCTTCAAATTGTGCATGTTTGCATTCAGAGTAGGGTGGCTTCTGTTATATTTCTGTTTTGGCACAGAATCTGGTGATCTATTAAATAAATATTAATCCCTCGCTGCCTTCAAAGCTGTCTCTGCCATATTAAGACTTTAAATATCTTCATTAATTGCTTAACTACCTTCTCCTAAATTCCCCATGGGGCCCTTTGATAGTAGTCGCTGTAGTGTGTTACCATGTGATTCATGGCTTCACTCTCCTGTAACACAGAACATATTTTCAGCCAATTTTGTTTTACAGATGTCTTTTACAAAATGAGAATTTAACATTTGCAGACTCCAAAGGTAAGCAGACCTAGAAAGAGCCATTATAGTACTACATTTTTAAAAGGGTAGAAAGCAGTTCTGTCTCAGTTCATGTTTGTGGAAAACGCTTGTAATCAAAACCATTCCTTGGGTAAATACCTTCGGTTTGTAAGCCACACAGAACAGGTTAGTATGAAACTGGCAAAAGAAGTAATAGGAAAGGTTGATTATTGAACTATCTGTGATAAAATTATTGTATGAGGAGATTATTCACATGAAAATGTTCTTGCTTAAAGTGAAGGTACAAGAGCATAAAACAGGATCATAAATACTAGATCACTCTAATTGCTTACACCTAGTGCAGAAGATCGTTTAAAGCTGAGATTTTAACTATAGTCCAAGATCTTAGTTGCCCTGCTACAAAAACTAGTAGACAACTGGCTTGTATTTGTTTTCTAATTGCTGCATGTTACAAGTTGAAAAGATTGATAAAAAGACAGTAACGATACACGACTTTTATGTATGTTCAGAACGTGATGATGTTCTGTATACAGAAAAGGTCTCGTACTTTAGCCACACGCCCAGGACAACAGAGGTGAAATGTGAAAAAAACAAACTGGCAACCAGGAAAAAGCAGCTGTAGTTTATGATAGTCCTAGAAAGATCACTCCTGAAATGTAACAGGAGAAACTTACTTTCAGTAAAATAATTTTGGCAACTGCAAACACAGTCACATGTACCAAAAATTTTATGCTTATGTATTTATGCATTCATACTTTTGATGCAAAGGTCTGATACACTGTCCATTCATGTATCCCCCAAAACTGAAATTTCCCACTTCCTCCAATCCCTGGCAGAGACCAAGTCATACACATTTTCCCATAGGATAATTCATATTGAAATCACCACAATATTTTATGAGCAGAGGTTGCATTACTTGTTTTGTTATTGTCTCTTCTGCTTAATCATCTTGTTTAGGGGGAACAAAAGATCTGATGAAGCATCTCCTGGCTCCCCTAATGAAAGATTTGGGTTCAGTGATGAGAATACTGATCTAATTAGCTATGCACATTGTCTTGCAATTGGCCAGGACAAACTGATCTTAAAGAATATTTTAGACTTTTTTTGAGTGTCTTATTCTGTGGTATTTTTGACATGCTACGGACTCTGAAAAGAGTATAAGAAATTACACTTGATTTTTCTTTAAGAAACAAAACTTTGGTGACTGTTCATCTGTTGCTGGGCCTTCTCCTGTGAATGTCCCAGGTTTTGTTTCTGACCTTTCTTGCATTAAAGGAGGCATTTTAATTTGTATTGCTAATAGCTAGCTGTCACACTTTGCCTGATGTATCATAGACACAGATAATACTGCAGGCTTGGGTTTCCCTTGTGTTTAGCCTAAATTGAAGTTTATATGAGAACACTTTGACTATAGCTCACTTTGAAATGAATGTGATGCCTTTATATTAAGAAAAGTGTTTTGAGAAAGTGACATATTGATGACTCAGTGGGAGATAGTAGGAGTGCCATCTTTTTGTTACAAAGATTCATAGCCAAAGGGTCTTCAAGACTGGCTGGTTTTTTTGTTTCCAGCAAGGAAATGCTGATCACAGTATAAAGAATTCAGAGGTAGGTTCGTAGTCCAATGCTAGGTAGAATTTTTGTTATAAGAAAATGCAGCCTTTCTTTTGGATCTGGCTCTCCATCAAATTGTGTAACTCCTTCATCATAACCAGACTGGATTATTGCAGTAAGCCTCTACATAGCAATACTCTTACCTATTCATCTCAAAGTTTCAGGGAGCAGACCATAAATTGGCTGCCTAGTTGGCTTATTTTTTGTAAATGACTTTTTACAGCTACTCAGAAAAATACGTTAATAACTGTTTTATCTCTGGATGTAAAATAGCTTGTTAGTATAGATGACTAAGCACTATAGAGCTTATATCCTATTTTCAAGAAGTGAAATTAAATGGGGTACTTGAATGGCGAGCGTCCATTTTGCGAGTCTTCTAGAAGACCCTGTAAACTTGTAACTTGACTTAATTTTTAACCAAATTGTAGGTAATTCCTGCAAGTATGTATTAGAAGGAAGGAAACTTCTCAAATTTCATACATGATGTAGAAGAGGGTTCTGTAGTCTACCTATAGAATTCAATGATAGAAAACTCCTACTAGATCAATCATCTTGAAAAAATTGTAGAGCCTGAACACAAAGCATCTTTATCTTAGCTGTTACCACCAAACAAAGGAAAAACACTTCCTTAAAACAATAAACAAAGCAAAATAAGGCATACACAGGAGTAATTCAGGTTTCCAACAGCACAGAAAGATGTTTGCTCCATCACTCACTATAAAGAGGAATTTATGACACTTTCGGTATCTGATCTTATTGTCTATTTACCTATAATGTAAACATGCAAATTATTAAATCACTATAGAGTTAGAGACCTCTTGGATCTACCACATAAATTGTCATGGGTCATGTTATAAAAGCCCAGTTACCTTGGGCTTTAAGGAGAGTATTAGGCATTGAAAGTCAAGCAAAACAGTTCGTGATTTGTGTGGCACGTTATGAAAACAAATACCAACCAGTATGCCACTTCTCTCTATAATCTCTGCTTTCCTTAGCTGGATTCTTCACACCACAATCAAAATGACACCAGAACAAACACAGAGCATTTTTAGGTTTATCCAGGCACACCTCAGCTCTTAGATTGACACGATGGACTGTGACAGCTATTTCAGAGGCATTCCAGTCCATCATGTCCTGTGTGGCTGTTGTTCACGTACACAAGTCTGTGCACTAAAACTCCTTATGAAATATTTATCCCCAGAAAGGTAATGTGCATTATCAGTAACAACTTCCCCAAACAAATATAAGTTAGTCATTTGCCATTTCCCCCCAAAGCACTGAGTGTGCATCACAAATTAATGTCTTCAAATCTTTAGCTAAAAAAAAAAAAAGACAGCAGGAGAAAATATTTATAATTTATAACTGCCTGAATAAACTAGGTGAAAATTTTATGCCTTTTGAATGGGCCAAACAACCTGCTGCAAAGTGGAATTTATTATTGGAAGCAGTGACACGCTATACCCTACAGCAGCATCAAGAGTACTTTTATAATACTGTCACCTGCATACAGCATAATTTCATTTGGCAACAAAGTCCTTGTATCAGCCACTCCTGAAACACACTCAATTCAATAATGTAAAATACACAGTCATATTTTTGCATTTATTTATAGACTTTATTTTTTATTCCAAAAGAAAATTTCAACATAGCATACATAATTCGGTCTGGTTTTAGGGGGTTTTCATTAAACTATAAGTGAATTGCCCTTCTGGCTGAAAATCTGTTTTCCTTTGCATTCCCATCCCTCCTATGTGCTACATTCCCTCTTCAATTCCACAAGGATTCTATAGATTTTATTTAAGCAGGGCCAAGTTGCATGAATAGATCTGCCCTAGAGAAGTTTGCCTCTTTTAGCATGCAACCCACCACTAATGCTCCTTTTTCATTTAGGTTTTCAATTTGGATGAATTCCAGATTTTCATTTATTCCAATAGAAACGCAACTAATTACACAAAGCATCTTAATAAAGAATGGAAACAAGATTAAAAAAAAGCCTTCCACCTTCTGGTGTTCCAATGTGTGGAATTTATAAAATGCAGAAAGGTGCTTTAATTTCAGTTGTTGTTAGGCTTCCTAAAACAATCTTTTATCTGGTGTTTTAGTACTAGCCAAGTAGAAAGGTATTCAAGTTGAAGGCAAAATATAGTCACCTTATATGCATTTGTTGCACAGGGTTTAACCTTACTCACTATGTTTTCTCAAGATTTGCAAAAAATAACAGACAAGGTCTTCACATATGATGTCTTCAAAGCACCTATTCTGCCCTGGATAATTCTATGTCCTGAGAAAGATGTTTCTGTCTTCAATACCTTTGCACACTATGGAGAGATAAACAAGTATGTAACTGGAAGTAAAAACAACAATAGATATTTTACAGGTCAGTTTGATTCACTGCATTCAAAACACAAACTTGTAGAGCCTCTAAGAGCACTGTCCAGTTGGATAAGACAGGTTTCAGACAAGCACTTCATGGTTACACAGGTGTAACCATCATAAGAAGAAAGAAGAATGAGGCTGGAAATAGTCAAATTAGACAATAATTATGAGAGATGGAGAAGAGTAGGGAAAGTAGGTGTATTTAAGGAAGATAAGTGTTACTTGGGTGACTATAAGGGTAATACTGATACCAATAGAGATGTGAAGATAGTAGCTGAAATCCCAGAAAGAAACAACACACTCTGCAAGTGGGCAAGTCTGATGACAAGGTTGTGGACTTGAAATTACCCAGTGGAAAGAATGCACATACTAGGAAGGCCAAAGAATTGATTTTTCCCATGTAGTCATTTCCCACAGTCAAGCCCATGTAATTGCAGATCTGTGCTGGCAAGAACAGATTGAGAGAGTATAAGTGAAAGGGGTATTTCCTTCTGCTACCTCCTCTGCACCAGAAAGAAGCTTTGGCAAAGGTCACTTCTGCAACGCTGAACAGTGAAGACAATCCCTGCATGAAGGATCTCTGTTATACCTCTGATGTGATCTGTTGAACAAAATACAGTATTGGTGGTCAAGCAAATAGAAAAAAATCTGGGACAGAACTAAATAAGAGAGCTGGAACTCAATGGAAACTTGTGGGAATACTGGAGAAAGTTAAAGTTAGACATTAAAATGGAGTAAGGATGTACTTTAAATCAGGTAATACCTCACTCTGAACCTTCGTGTTGGTAAGAATTTCCCATTGACTCAGAGGCTACTTGTGAATGGGTGTTATAGAAATTTACAGAATAGGACAGGAAAATTATCTAACCAACCAGCAGGGCCACTGCCACTGCTAGCCCTCCTCCTCCTGGATTCAGTGCCTGTATGTCCTCTCCCAAAAGCACAGCGTGCTGTTTGTTTCTCCCCTTGTCAATTGTTCAGATCACGGTTATACGCAGCTTGGTCGAAAATAGCATCTCCTCATGCTGCAGCAAGTTAGCATGTAAGAATGATTAAGAGGTCAAAAATGGGATGTTGCCAGGATTGCTTGCTTCATCCTGTATTTAGTTTTCAAAGGGATCACCGTGGGAAACTAATGACTATACAGAAGAGACTTCCAGATCTCACTGACGGAGCTAGTGAGATTGAACAGGGCGTCATACATACATACATGCGTACACACCAGTAAGATTCATTATGCTCTCTGGTATACACTCACTACAGCAACAAGCATCTGAAATACCTAAGAGCTCAGGAGTACATCAAAACCTTCCCAATCACGTTAGTCAATCTACTGCTTTTAAATCTTTGAAAGTTTCATTTACGTTGCCAACACATAGGGGGAAGACAGTGCAAAGCAGAATTCTATTATTCTAGGGGAATTTGTCCTTCACTCTCAGCACAAATGAAAGGATAGAACGAAACAGTGAAAAGGGTCTGTTTATCTGTAGAAGGTAATAGTTATTTATATCTTGTCCTTCACAAGCATCACTTCCTCAGATTTAGGGCATGGTCAGCTAGTAAACAGCCATTTACAAACCAGCTCACAGTACTTTCTGGTACTAAACTCCTGACTGGTCTTTGCAGTGCTGTTATAGATAGGACGACCAGAAAATCCCACGATCTAACAGCATGAAGGTCAATAGCTGGGAGTGAAACACAGTAGAAATATGCCAGAGGCCACAGCCAAAGGGTCAACTCGGTATAGAGCCTCGGCTGTTACCTTTCGGTTCCCTCTCCCCAGCAGCTTACAGAAAGCATGGCCTTTGTTTCCACAACCACTTCCTCGAAGCCTCAGCATCCCCACTCTCCCCCTCTATGGTGTTATCACAGTAGACAGGATATAGCTACTAATAACATTGGTACATAATTTACAAAAGTGGAGCAATTTTTGTTCTAATTCATTATATCAATATTCAGTGATAACACAGTTCTCAGTAGTCTCCCTTACAGGCAACAAGGAAACATCATAAATGCTGTGCACATCTGCAGCTGAGTACTTATTTAAGAATACCAGTGCTATATGCATCTATACTTTTTATAGTGTGTAAAGGCCATCTTCATAAAACTGTTTGGTTTTTCTTTGTAAGATCTATGAAAACTGAGTAATACTGCATCCCTCTGCTCCCGTTGGGCAGCTCTACATAACTTTATATATTTTAAAGATCTAGCCAGAATTTATAACTGAAACTTCCATCAGCCCTGTTCTGCAAATTTTTCAAGTAAACTCTCACCAAGAACCTGAAGAACTAAGCACCCCCAGAGCAGGGTGCATATTCAGACCACCAGTCTCTTAACTTTCACGTCAGTGGCTGTTGCAAAAGTATCTGTTCTTTGCAGGTTCATCAAGCTCCCAAGACAGTGAGAACTGACAAAAAAGTTTCAGTAAGGACATGTAAGCTGGAAATAATAAATGTTACAAAATAAGGGCAAAAGATGAACATCACTGTTCTTGGATTTTGAGATATAGCAGTTTCTTTAATTTCCCTGTTATTTCCAATATTGTATCAACCGGCTACCCCTGTCATGCTTTCATATGGAGAGACTTTAGGTAACACAAGTTGTCCCAAGTGCTTCTGGACTTATCCAGTGTTTGAAGCGTATCAGGAAATACTGAACAAGAGCTGACTAGTGCTAATACATTATTTTCCTACAGCAATTTCTGAGCTATTAATTATTTTACATGAATTAACGAAAGTTTACATGATCTAGTTGCATGTTAGTTCCTTCTGTCTAAAATTAATTTTAAGAAATATTTCCTCTGTGGGAAGAAGAATCACATTTATGAACAATTACAGAGATCTGAAATTTGCATCCATTTTTACTCTGTTCTTGAGCAAATATCAAAACCTCACCACTTGATCCAATGTTGTAGTAGTATTTTAATGATGGATCTGCATTTTACATTGAACTTGGAATACATCTTATTTCTTTTTCAAAGTACTCAGATTTTACTTTGGTAAAACAAAATTAAAGTGTGTCACATATCACGAATATCTCCACCGAGTTCTGGTTAGTTACATAGATGCAGATTGAGTGAACTGCACAAGTTGGGTTCATAAAAGCAATTAAGATAAAAGGAAGTAGAAGTCTTTGGTGAAGGTAATGTTTTAGGAATGACCGATACAAGTAGGAGAGTATACACGTAGGACTGGGTTTTCACTCAATGTGTGTGGCAAAGCTATATGATCAACGGTCACTACCCAGTGAATGAGATTTCAAAAAACAAAGAAGGAGGAAGATCCTTGGTTATTGTGTAATAATAGAAATAAAATCTCAAATTTGAATAGTACATCAAAGGCTTCTCAGCTATTTTATGAACCAAGACATCTGTGAATGTGTTAAACTGTCCAAAGACAGTTCTCTTATGCTGTGTTAATACAGCAATACCCTTATAATTGCTCTGCTTATTGCCCAAGTCATGAGAAATCCCACCTGAAGAGTTATCTCAAAAGAGAGAGAAAACTGCACTACATGCTGATTTGACAATCAAGTAAATTACTTCAATGACTTGACAATTTTAAGAAAAATTTATACTGTCAGAAGATTCTGAAAACTGCCACCGGCCCTTTCCATGCTGAACGAGGGAGATGGCACGTTCCTGCCTGTGGACTGGCTAACTAAAAGACTGTCCAAAACCTGTGTTAAAGCTGTCAGGAAGTAAGAAGCTGGGAAAGCCACAAAGACCAAGAAGCTATCAGCCAGCATGTGTAAACTGTCTGTGTAAAGCAACATGGATTGATTCCAGTGAGCTGCTAGTTCCTGGCAGTAGGATCACAAAGGGGAAGTTTATCAAAATCATTTAAATTCTGTGAATGTAACTAGACTGCAGGTGAAGCAGTGGGACAGGCCTGGGGGAGACAGCATGCCTCTGTGTGCTTTGGAGGAAGCTACGAACACCAGCAGCATCCCAAACATTTTTGGGACATCATTGCATGACATAGCTCCCTGAGAAGGATGCTCAGAGGAAATATGAGTAGTGGAGCTGGCAGTTAAAGGTACTAATATTACAAAAAGCAGAGGAAAAAGCAGCAACAAGGCAGCCTGAGGAGTGATCATTTTGTGATCTAACAACTGTATCTCTAATTGTTTCTGTTCACTCTGTCATCTATGCATGCATAATGTAAAATAACAGGCATTCAGGTTGTTAAAATTTCTTCCCCTGCTAACTTTGTACTAAGGGGTTAACTCCTGTTCTTCACTTGTTCACGCAAAAGGAGAGCCAACAGACTTTCTCTTCCCATATCGATTGGGGATACCCTGAAGACTGGGATCACTGTTCAACCTGATGAACAGCCTGATGGAAGGGGCTGAGAAGCAAGATCCTTCCTCTCATCCCCTCTGAAATGAAAATGTTAATGCAGAGGTCCTTTGTAGATGTCAGACCTAATTTGCTTCTCCCTAGCCACTGGGCCTCTGGGTAAAAGAAAAAAAAGATGCAGAAGTTGCTGTTGATATCAGCTACCGACTGTCCAGCAGGAGCTGAGGATGAACGGCTGCAGCAGGTCCAGATGTTGCCAAGAAGAATGACTTTCGTACACTTATCAAGTAGCTGTGCTCGATGCTTTCCCAAACCCTTCAATACCACCACTTCACCACTTTATTCTACCTCACCTCCCTGTTCACATTCCGTTTCTGTTATCTCTCCTCTCTGTATCCCTTCCTCTACCAACAAACCCATTTCTCTTTGAACTTCATAAAAGTACAAACGGAAGTGTTGGGGTATCAGCGTGACATCTCAAAATGTAACTATTTTGTCTGGTTTATCCTCTCCTGCCCAAATCCTCTCCCTGCTTGCCTGCTCAACTGTAAGTTTTCCTAGATGGGAAGTCCCTATATGTCGTCTGACACAAAGTAGTGTCGTTGTCAGCTGAAATCGCTTGGCAGCACTATAAATGCTGATGTTAATAAAATCGTTATCCTGGACTTCACGGAGTGTCAATGTGTAACACCAATCAACTCTTTTAATTAAAAAGTCTCTCATACTCTCTCATTTTTCACTTTCTGCTCATTACTTAAAAATATTCTATCAAAAACAGCCTGTTAAGTTATTTGTCTCCAAATCACAGAATCACAGAATGGTAGGGGTTGGAAGGAACCTCTGTGGGTCATCTAGTCCAACCCCCCTGCTGAAGCAGGGTCACCCACAGCAGGCTGCACAGGACCTTGTCCAGGTGGGTCTTGAATATCTCCAGAGAAGGAGACTCCACAGCCTCCCTGGGTAGCCTGTTCCAGTGCTCCGTCACCCTCAGAGGGAAGAAGTTCTTCCTCATGTTCAGATGGAACTTCCTATGCTTCAGTTTGTGCCCATTGCCCCTTGTCCTGTCGCTGGGCACCACTGAA
>Ga0065711_1028067_pt1 | contig 43952 bp, 19 predicted proteins | sample Hoacrofraction12_FD_59098 | JGI IMG/M metagenome (GOLD analysis project Ga0065711, IMG submission 59098) | Hoatzin crop microbial communities from Cojedes, Venezuela - Epithelial fraction 12 v2 (version 2) | ecosystem: Host-associated > Birds > Digestive system > Esophagus > Crop | place... | reverse complement strand
GAGGCAGGGGCGCCCGGCAGCCTCACGGCCCGCATGCCAGCTCCTGCCCCGCAGCAGCCTCGCCGCGGTCGGGGGCCCGGGCCCGGCAGCCCCGCGGAGCCCCCGGCCCTGCAGTTGCCGTTCCGGACCCAACAGGTGGCAATCGCAGCTCGGCCTCCGCCGCCACGGAGCGCCTGCGAAAGAGCCTCTGCCTGCCCAAGTCCTCCGAACCCGGCAAAGCCGGCGCGTGAAATGTAGCCTCCTCTGAACAAGCTGCCGCTTTCAGGTTTCAGGCCATTTTCTGAGCCTGATACAGCGCTCTGCTCCGTGTCAGAAGTCTGGAGTACAAGCAAGCAGGAGCAGGCTATGGCTAAAGCCACGGTCTCTTCTCAGCGACATTACCTGAAGTCAGATGGACGTCCTCAGGCCTCTGTAGGTTTTAGCCTGATGCAGGATTTGCCCGTCTTGTTATATTTTCATTTTTGTATTTGTTCCAGCAGTAAGAAAAACAAACAATCTCAGAAAACGAAGGGCGGGGGGTGGGTGGCGAACAGTGCTGTTCGCGAAGCTGAAGAGTTCACTCATTGCCATGGAAACATTCACATCCTAGCAACAGCTTATTGATAGCGAGATGACATGGAAAGACAAGAGCCGATGCTGTTGACTCATGGGAAAACAAGCTATCCTGGATTTCTGCCTCTTTACCCCCTTTTCCAAAAGTGCATAGTAGTTTAACATAACCTCCCCCCCTCCGATCAACATTTTATTTCTTAATTGTTTGTGCTTTTGTGCTGAAACGTTGCTTGCTAAGAGAAGTTGATACAGTTGACGTGTTATCATCATTGGCTATCTGGCCAGAGAAATTATTAAAATGTAGCAAAGAAACCCAAAGGCATTAAACTATTTTTTTTTTCTCTGCCTTTAGACATTTAGCAAGATGTTTTTGGATTAACTGAAAACATCTAGAAGGTCAATGCACCATTTTCTGTCCATGTCCGCACTTGCCGGAATGTTTGCTGCAGCTGACATTGCTGAGACGTTGTTCAGCAGGATGCAGGGTGGAGTTGGTTGTGGTAAGGTCTGTGTTGCTCGGGATGCCCAGGGAGTGCGTGCGCCTGTGCTGGGAAGTACTGAAAAGCTTTCTCTACTTGTGTGCCCTTGGGCTAGGGTGGTTAGAAGAGCACTCGGGTGCATTTGCTGATGAAGTGCGTTTCTGTCATTCTCCTGACATACAGTGGTAGAAGACACTTCTCCTAGGTGAAGGTAGCATACCACAGCAGTCACTGCGTGTGAAAGGATATATCTTTTGAGAGCGAGGATCAGACCGTTGTTATTACTATTATTGTTACTATTAAATACAATAACATTGTGGAGTCCCAGTCCTAAAGCAAGATTGAAATGTGATTTGTTCCACGCAGACACAGAAGGTCTTTTCCCTTAGGAGCTTATGATCAGTTTGTTTGCCAATTCATTGGTAGGAAGAAAACCTCAAAATTCCTTTACTGCTTGTTTTTTTCTTTTTTGGTGTGGTGTACAGTTGTTGGAAATGTTTCTGTCAAAGTAGGTAGTCCAATAACCGTTTTGGAAAACCAAGAAATGTATGATATTTTTTGTACACAGCATCACTAAAGTGTAAACATTTGTGTAAGAGCTTTGCTGAACTGGGTCCATATAAAGGACTCCCTGAACATTACATTTATTGTGAGAAGAACATTCAGTCATAATATTTCCACAGCTAATAGAAACCACTTTTCAGAAATGTGACCCTTCATCTGTACATTAATTAAAAATGGAGCTTATCAAATATCCCAAGAGAAATCAGTGATGTTTACAGAGTTTATAAACACTGGTTATTTACCTAACCTTTTAATAACAAAAATAATCTAGATTTTCTGAATTTTTTGTTCCATTAGCAGTATTTTTCCCTTTGGAGATGAGGACTGCTTGGCTGATCAACAAGCCAGGTTGATGTTCCAATACTACCATTGCATCAGATTTACAATAAATGAGGTAACTAGTGCCTGCGGAGCCACTGGAGGACAAGTTAGAATCATCTGAAGGAGAGGCAGAATACAATCAGAACATCACCAAAATAACTGGAGATTTTCACGCCTGCTGCTCAGATGCAAGATTTCAATAGGGAGAGAGAAGAAGCATCTAGAAAAGGCTTATGACAATTAAAGCAGGACTTAGATGGACTTTAGGATGCCATACTCTGATCACTATTTTCACCCTAATGCCAACAGCACTTCAGATAACTTAATACTTTCTGTTCTGCTGTGGAGGTCCCTTCAGTGCCGTCACTGCTGCGTTGCTGCATTTCCAGAGCAGGATCTACATGAGTTACAAGGCAGAGGACTCTAGGCAACACCTTACTTGCTTCCCAACAGTAAGCAATAAATCAGAAATAATCCTGAGAGCAGGAAATAGACTTGTCCAGTTGGCACAGACTTTTGCATGGTCTTTCCGGGGCTTCTAGCTATGATTTCTGTTCCAGGTCTGTGAAGAGTGGCAGGCACAAGACGTGGCAATTGCCCTAAAGGACTGTAGTGCATCCTCTCCCATTTCTGCAGTCCTCGCAAGGCAAAGCAACAGACACTGTGAATGGTGAACCAGGGTCTGCCGTGACTTTCACTTACTCCTTTGTGCATCTGAAATTCTTTTTCCCATTCCCTGTTCCTGGATTAATTCCTCTTACAGTTAGAGGCAAGGGAGGAAATGGTAAAACAAACTCTTCTGTCAAGGGTGGGAAGAGGGTATCACTATGGGTGATAGTATGTAATCTGGTAGTTTAGGTGAAAATGCATTTTCCCTCCACTGAACCTTTGGGAGTCTTTACAGGTTTGAAAAGATACATGTTTTGGAAAGGAGCAGGCAGGCGAGGAACAGATGCAAATTTTGCTGCTCTCTCTCCAGAGAAGAATCAGGAAGCAGTTCTGCATGTCAAAACTCATAATTTCTCCCTCTTACTGAAGAATAATATGCAAAAGTTACAATTCAGGCTTTTCAAGAAATGTCATCAACAGTTTAACCTTTCTGGTAGGAGGTGGGAGAATATTAACTTTTTGGATAGATTTTTTTTTTTTTTCTTGATTCTAGTAAGTCACATTAATTCAGGGCCTGTGGTACACATCTAACGCTTCTGCTATCCTGATTTCCTGATTTCTCTTGGTTGACTTCTTGACTGATGCATTGACTGATGTAGGAAAATGCTCCTTTTTTTTTTTTCAGTTGAAGGTGTGTTACCTGTTAATAGCGTCTTGATTAGTCAACATTAGCACCCGGGAATGCCTTTATTTTTATCACTTCAAGCAAATATGTCTACAGCTGGAGACATAATTATATGCATTACTGAAACACATTTTTGCTATTCTTTAATTATATTTTGACAGAAAAGAAATGTCAAGGGAGTAGCACTTGCTTTTTAGCTCTGAAACTTTTATATCTGCTGTACACATTTGTCTCTGCTTTGTCAAGCTATCCTTTCAAATCTTACTGTTGCTGTCTTGTAGTTAGTGTCTTGCCATTGTTTCATGAGTTAATGCTAAGATTTTATACAAAGATTCCATAAAGAGCAGCTACGGATTTTCTTCTCTGAAGCTATAGGCTGTCTTCATTCAGTTGCAAAAGTATGAAATCCAGTGGAACTTTGGTGATTTATGCTGCTTGCAAATCTGGTCAGTCTCTCTAAGGTTTCACTCCTGGCACATGCTCCTCTCTGTCAAACACCAGTGGAGTCTCTATCCTGTGTGACCAAAGTGAGAGGCATTAGTCAGGGTTACACCTAATCCTGACTTCAGGATTAGTGTAAGCATTTTGATTCTGTTTTTCTGGTATTTACTCTGATATATATCAAACAGCTGGGAAGAAAAGATTAAAAAAAAACAAAAACAAAAAACCCTGGAAATCGCAAAAATTAATTCTGTCTTTCTGCTACATAAAAGGTAAAATTTCTGTCTGTGTTACTTCCCTATGCAACAGCCAAGGACCAATTTTGTCTGCAAGCATTTGTATACATCTGAAACACAAAGCAAAACTTAGTCTGGATTTGTACCAATTTCTTACTGAAGGTAGAGTTTGTCCTATCATCAGTAATAATTTCCATGTTCAAAGATGAATTTCTAAGAGGAAAGCTCACTCTTAAAAAACATCCAAAGTCAATTAAAAGAACCCAGCTATAAGAGGATATGGGACAAACTGTCACTGAACTTAGGACAATAAACACCAGCTCAGTAGCTGTCACTGTATCTCAGCTGCAAGAATTTACTAACGGATCTCTTAAGTAATATATGACCTTTTTTTATCTAAGTTGTACTGAGGAGCTGATGAGAAGGACACTGTGTACCATGTTGTTTTCTCGAGGTGTTACATTACTTGTAGTTGAGGAATACTCTAAGGGAACGATACACCGTCTGTAAGTGATGCTGATGATATGGGTGTCACATTTCCCATAAAGCTATTACTCAGCCAGAGCTCCGATAAGATCTTAGGAGACACTGTGTTGATTTGAAGAATTGTCATACAAGGCACAAATGAGGCACGAACTTAAGGATCCTGCTGTTTATTGTCCTTGAACATGCTGCTGTACTTTTTAAATGCAAACAGGCATTCTGCTGAGATTTCTGCATGCATAACCATGCCTTTTTTACCTAATATCGACCTACAGTTCAGGTTGACTATGGAATTGCTGCTAATTCTTTTCTAAATTATCTTCTTTCTAGCATACAATTTAGAACCACAATTCAGAAAGGTCTTATATTTACCCTACTATCTCCAGCCCTATAGGGACTTAAGATCATGAAATCTGCAATACAGAAAAGGTACACAAAACCCCAGCTGAATGAAGCCATGCCACACACTCTGTCGACAGTTTCTTCTCTCCCTCAAGTTGAGCTCTTTCACATTTGTTTTTTTCAGTCTCTTTTTCCTGGACCTGAGAAAATAGCTATTAATGAGAAGTTATTTTAATAATCTTCCCTTCTCTTTGCAGCTTGCCTTCAGAAACAAATGGTGATTTTCTTAACTCTACTGACTGGAAAACATTTAGTAATGCTTTGCATGCTTGTGTTTTGTCTAGGGCCCACCACTGAAATCAACCCTTGGTGGACTGGATCAACTAAGGTTGCACACTACTTCATGGTGCATTGGAGCATTTCTCTGGAACATGAACTTTTGAACGTTGCATCTTGTGAATGAAATTTCATACTAAGTTCTTCACAATGGCAGACAGAACCCTACTGAATTGAGAGGAAAGTAGGAGTAAAGGAGGATTGAGAGAAAGTGGAGACACTTTTATCTCCTGTTGTGTTTTTCTTACTATTTGTTTGTTTTATTCAAGTAGCCAAACCGACAATTAATGACATCCATGAAGCAGTCCAGGGCTTCCTTCAGCATCATAGTTCTTGCTTTCCCTCTTTACTCTGATACTACCACCTCAGCTGAGCAGGGTTCAGCGTTGTTTTCCCCAACCTCACTGTTCTTCACCTTCTCTGAGAGAAGGTGCACTAGGTCTGTGAGCAACCTCAGAGGAGCTGTGAGATGGAGGAAACAGGGAACAGAAAGGTTCAAGTACACAGGGAAAATTTTGCCTAGCAAGAAGATGCAAACAAAGTGGGATATGTGAAGGAGGGGCTACACACAAGTCCTGGCGTGAGGAAAGAGGACAGTGACAAACAGGAATGGGGAGAGCTTCTGCGTGGCAATGTGGAAAATGGAAACATGGGACCATACAGATGAAGATGAGCTGGTATGGAGGAGGGTGGAGAGGGGAACCTCCTGGATGACTTAGAAACAGAGGGAGAGGGACAGATGGCATGCAGGGAGCTGAGAGGATAAAGTGGAGGAAAGAAACAAGCTCCTGCTCGTGTGACATTTGCTCAACTTTCAGAAGCAGTGAAGAATGTGATCTTCTAGGGCTGGGACCCAAGTGACATCTGACTGTTGTGGTCCCAGGATAGCGTGAAAGCTAGCTGATTATAATCAAATTTCCAAGTAAATTCTTTTGAACGCAGAGTTTTAAATCCACTTACCTCATGTATTCAAGGATGCATGTCTAAATTTGCTTTCTACAACCAAATTATGCTGTTGAAAGTCAGTTGCTCTTTACCTTGTCAGCAAGAGAACTTTCAAGAAATGGGAAAACACAGGAAGTCAATTAGCATAAAAATCTGAGCAAATACTTGGTGAATTTATGACTTTTTTTTCTGCTTGCAGTGCTTGAGTAAAGCCTTTTCTATGCTTGTCAGGGACTAATAAAGAAAACTGAAAGAAAACTCAGATATATTTTTCGTGTCTTTGGGACATCTGAGAAAATGCAGTGGATTGTTTCATTGGTATTTATTTCATAACTAACTATTTAGCACGCCAATGATATATTTAAATTTAAATAGATGAGAAATAGATTTTCTGATGTGGCTTTGTTTATGATTTAGGTTATCATAATACTTTTATCCTAGAATGCTTTTAGGCCTTTGTAGATCTGAAGTCTGAAATTTCTTTTGTAAGTCAACACTTTTTGATAAACCATTCATACCAATGAATTGATTATCAGTTTGCAATGGGAAGAAAAACATTCAAGTGCTGTAGCATGTGAGGCCACATGGAATGGAAGACTTGTATTAAGTTTGCTTCAGTGTGAATTTCTGAGTTGTTTTGGTGCAGGGATCAGACTTTAATGCACAGCTGAAATATACTCTTGCACTTAACACAGACTCGTAGGTGGGAGGTCGCTGTCCTTATCCCATGTACCTTCAAATGCAGCTGAAGAGCTTGTTCACCTCTTGGGCTTTGCTAAGTATGCATTTGAGACCATGGGGAGAAAAGCAGATGAGAATAAAACCACTTACAGAGATTAAGGCTTGGTCTAACCCACACAACCTCAATATTGTATTTTTTTAATACATGTAAATATGGAAGTATGTTTATGTGTATGTGGGAAGGGTGTATGCCTGTTACAGTTTATGTAACTTGAGGGAATAATTTTTCAAGTCCATTCATTTAATATTTCCTATATATTGTTAAACCTCCAACCCCGAAAGAAGACTCATGCAACCAAACAGGTTAAACTTGATTTTTCCCAAGATCTGAAAGCAAAAGTGATGTGCAAATTAGATCGCACATATGACTTTTATCCTTCAAATACATTTACACTTTAGTTTATGCAGGAAAGATACAGCGTTTGATACAGTGTAAAAAAGTTGGGGAGGGCATTTTTCCTGATTCAGATGCATAAGCTCAGTTTCAGTATTTTCCTCTGTAATACTGAGTCTTTGGATCTGTGGTTTTGGTTTGGTTCATTATGGTAATGAACCAAGCAGGAAATAATAGGTGTTCAGATCCCAGTAGGGATTTCTTCCTCACAGCTTCTCCATGCCTAGTCCATCATTCTGCAGCTCTTAAATAGTGAGATTAATCTAAAGGAAGAAAACATTGCCATCCTGCAAAAGGAAGCACAGGGTTTTAATGCTTCTTAGATAAAGGAGAAACTAAAACACAAATTGAATCATAATGCACAATACAGAAGTTTATAGAAATTTTAAAGATGTATTTATTGGAAGAACTAAATCCAATTTCACATGTTTTTCACTTCTGGGGGCACCCTATATTCCAGATGAGCAAGGATCTTTTTCCCTACAAAATCTTCATGACAACTTAGTCTCTTCTGACTCATGTGAATTTTGTACTGAGGATCTTTGTTTATTTGAGTTTAAGCTTGTACTTTATGCAGCTGGCCAGAGATGGTGCTGAGTGCTCAGGTAGCGTGGAGTGAAATGCATTGGGAACTTGAACAGAAGAGATTCGGGGCATTAATCATAGCTACACACAGCTGCCATGGGTTGTGACTTTGAGTCAGAGAAAAGCACCCTGCTTGTAATATTTAGCCAAACAGCAACAAATCAAAAGGTTTTAGAAAATGAGAAAAGGGTTGAGAAGCTATAACACTCAGAAGAAAATTTATTTGTTTGGTATATTTGCTGATATTTTATTGCTCAGTGAAATAAAGGTAATCTCCTGGAGGTGAATTCATCTAGCCTTCATTGGATAGGTAGTGGAAATGGAAATAAGCTCGATTTACTAGTAGCATCTGTAGGTTGCAGCTCATTTCTTACTGTCTTCTCTTAATTGCTCTCTGATTTCATGTGTCTCTTTTATTCTGAGAGGAAAGTCTGTACAATATTGTGGCATTTAGGACATATGAGGAGTTGCACCATAAGTGGAGGTCAAACTCTGCAAACCTTTCCTTTGTTACAAATTCTTATTCAAGATGAACCCTTCTGTAGTCAGTGCCAGGGCTCACTGGAGTAAGGACATCTGAGGCTTGCTGAGATGAGGCTGGAAAGTTAGCCTGCTTTGCGCTGCATACTGGTCTTCTGCAGCTTCTTCTTGCCTGTTGCTTTTGTGCTCTGATAATGCCTTTTCTGATTCGTGTAAATATCAGCAGAACATCAATACAAGGAACAAACAAAACCAGCTGAAAATTCTCTTTCACAACCTGATTTTTTCCCCAGTTTTTGTTCCATGTTTGCTGCTGCTAGCAGCTAGATCAAGCCCTTCCGATGCTGGTCCTGTGGTATTAATCTTATTCTTTAATAACTCTAGAGGCATGCTCCTGTGATGCAGCTGGAGGGCATTCTGATAGATTAAGGAGGGCTTGTCCCCACTAAGCTCTTCGTTGGTGCTTCTGGATAGCTCCAGGATGTCCTCCCTGCAAGGGCAGGCAGATATACCTTAGATCCTGGTCCCCTGACTGTCCAGGCAAGGAATTTGTCTGAGTAGGCCACGATGCCTTCTGGCTTGTGTCAAAGCCAGCTTGCCATGGAAACCAGTGCGCAGGGAGAATGATGTGTATTTGAGTTTAGTCCTGACAGAGCCTTGGCTTGCTGCTCTGTCCCATGGCATAGACATTGCCTAAGGAGAAATTATGAGGCTGTTGCAACCCCGTTCCTTTCCACATTCTCATGTTTTTTTGTGTGTCTGTTATGCCCTTACTTGAATTCCTTTTGACCTTATTTACCGTACTACAGGAGTAAAATTTTTTTTTTCATTAAGAATGTTAATTAAGATCCTAGATTTAGTCTAGAAGCTTGTCTGGAGCCATGCTTTCTTCCTCAGTTTACCCTCCTTTTCCTGTAGAGAGAAGGATCTCCCTACAGGTAGAGATTTGCAGGTTTGTGCTGTTTCCTTCTCATTGAGTATGACATCAAAGTTCACCCCTTCTCCCTCCTCCCATCCCATGGCTTGGGCTGCAGTCCTTCTGCAGGGATGCTCCTGCATCAAGTGTTCAGGAACATCCAATACTCTGACTCTTGGACCGTGAGGGCAGTTTTTCCTAACAAAAGAATCTGGACTGCCATTGAGTCAGAAAGTCAGCCAGGACTGTCAGGAGACTGTGGGAATTGTTGCAGTCAGAAATCAAGGCGATATTTGCTCACTCTCACATCCAGAATATTTTCACTGGAGTAATTTGGGCCATTTTCTGGTATTTGTGGAAGCCATCACACAACGGGATGAGTATCTGGGATCAGGATTTCTTATGACGTCACTGGCTGTATAGGTAGTGGCCATACCAGTAGCAACTGTGCTGACCTCATCTATCACAGCTGATATGGTAACGAGAGGCTTCTCTCCCATACTAACAAAGCTTTCGGGGAAATGTTACAGAGGTGCTCGCTGAGGTTTCCGACTGGGTGCTATTTCCTTCATTATGGGAGTTTTGGTGGAAGGGATATTCCAAACCTGATATGTTTGTACATGTGCTTGGGAATAGGACAGGCAGAAGAATTCAGGAAATCCTAAGTGATACAACGTGCTTTTTATGAGCTCAGTGTGCAGATAGTACTGTCATTAATACCTGATCCTGAGTTCACTGCAGGATCAAGCAAAAGGAGAAGATGGAAAATGGGGAAAACCCACTCATATTAACTATCTGTTCTTAACTGCTACTGAAGAATTGGCCAATATTAAAAACCAAAAATAAGCAATAAAAAAGTGCAAAAAACCCCTAATAACATTTTGGTTGTTCAACAGTGGTATTTGCTTTACTTAAAACTGACTTGGTCAATGAAAATCTTTGAAAATGATTTTCCTAATTCATAGGGCAGGCTTGATGTGATGGAACTGTAACTAGCTTTCTACCCATGAATATTTGGAATGAGGGAAAGCCTATTCTACATCCGTGTTGCTTTTGGGAAAATGATAAATTTAAAGCCTTTGTGGACCAATAAAAGTGAGCACTTCTTCCATCAACCACTTGCCCATGCACATTACTTGCTCAAAATGCAGAACCTGAAGAAAAATAAGGCTTATCCCAACTCAAATACCCCCTTGAGGGGGACTTTAAATTGGGAAATATTTGATCTACTCACAGTCTCTTGAAGATAAACAGGGAACAGAGATCTTTATTTCAGTCCTGAATCATTTACTTCACCTCTCAAAATGAATCATAATTGGGCAGATGAGTGGAGCAACATGATAATGAAGTGCCTGATCTGATCGCACTCTTTCTGTTTGTATTCTGTCCTGCACAAATAACAAGTTAGTATCACAAATTTGTACACGTGAATAACAAGTTAGTAGGGGGTAATTATGACCTAAAGGGTCATGTTTTGTGGGCACAACATAGAAGGCTTTTTGGTGCTAATGGATAATCCAAACCATTTCCTGCTTTGCCAAGTGCATCTTGACACCTTTTAAATCCAGGTTTGCATTCCTTGGCAGGCATAGTACTGGGTACCAGATAAATAATACATGAATCAGTCATGTTGTTTAGACATGTGTGAGATAGATTAGGGTATAGAGGGAAAATAACTATGAATTAATATATTCAGTGCTCCATTGCATTCAAATAATAGCTAGAAAGACCTTCCAGCTGTCTTAGAGTATGAAAAACAAGCCTGTTCTGAAAGCTTCTGGAGTAGGTGTCCCTGTAATTCACTGTTTTCAGTGTCTCGGAGGTGTTGGAATATGCTACAAACAGTGCAATAGTGGCCTGTCTCACCTGTCTTTCTGAAGCTTTGTAAAAATTTCATTACTCTACTGATTTTTTTGTGCTGAGCTGGTGGGCAGACGTGCTGTTTGTTTGTTGATAACAATGTCACTTGTCAAATTTTCTCTGATATGTGTTTTCGTGATTGCTTGTCCTGTTGATTGTGTCTCTGGCCTTTTGTCAGAGCAGAGCATTTTCCTCTGTGATCTCTGACACTTGGGACGCTTCTCCATACGGCTGTCATCAGCCTTATTAACTTGCCTGCTTGTTTTCATCTGAAGATATATCCTTTTCCCTTGAATAAATTTCAGAATGAGAAGGAGAGCACATAGGTTAGATTCCTAGTCTGAATCTTGGGCTCAGCTCCTGCCACCACCCTCCTCCATGCCCAAGGTGTATTTTGGATGTGCATTTTCTTACACAGCCACCTCTAGCCTGCTGCAGTGCGAAGTAAATTAGATCAGTCTGTCAAAAGGCCCCAGCTAGGGGCCTTGGTTGGCCATAGCCTTTCTTTCTCTCTATGTGGTCCAAGGAATGCTGGCAGAACTGTGACATGCCCATACCTGTGATATATCTGCAGGGGTCCTCTTGTCCACACAGATTTTTCCAAAAGGCAGTGACAGGCATGTGAGCGCGTAAAATCGTATTGTCCCGCTGACTACAGGTGAGACGCAGATGCGTGAGGCTACCCGGTTTTGTAATACCGGGAAAAGTGTTCAGGACTGAGGTGCATAGCACAAATTTTTTAGGAGGAGTTTTTGTGGCTTTTCCTTTATTTGATGGTGAAAGCCGGTACAGTTTTAACTCACATTTCCAGGGGGTGATTAAGGCCTATGTGCCATAAGGGAACAAGCTTCTGGGGAGAGGCTTAAAGAAGCAAGCCAGGGTGCCAATGCACAACGTTATTGACTGTGATGAATAACCACCCATGTTCATGCTCATAGCTTCTGCTAACCGGCCGCATCCGAGAGGCGAGATAACTCGTGTTTACGGCCATGCCAGAGCACGCACATGAGCAGTTAGGCTGCAGCGGTCATGTTGTAATTTCAGGCCCTTGTTTACCACAGGACAAATTGTCTGTGTGTGCCTGAGGGCACCCGTAATGGGTCTGAATTTGGTCATTGCCAGCAAAAACAGATGCCTTCAGTTTTATGTGTATGGAAATGAAGCAATACAGTTCTTTTTTAACAGAAACTGGTTCAGTCATTGTTAAAAACAATGCTTCTGCTTTAAATTTTTTTTGTTTAAACCTCTTTTTCCTGCATGTAGGTAACTGTACGTAACAAAAATGTTATTAAACTCCTGCATTAATGTGCAGTCTCAGGACCTGAAGTTAAAGGAGCATAGGCCTCCACAGGTTTTGCTATTCTGCCTCCAAAACAGAACAGTAGTAATTTGTCACGTGGTTTGAAGGATATTTGTTGCAATGAGATTTGTTTTCACAGCTTTTACATATGCAGCCCTTATGAATAAAATTGTTTGGAAAACAGTGTTTCAGTCTGGAGGAGAAATAATAACATTTCATGAAAAGCAGCATGATGTTTTAAAAACTGTATTAGCCACACAGAAGCTGGAAGAAAAAATATGTTTTGCATTTAAATTTTTTTTAAAAAAATTGTTCATGACTACAATCAAAATACAACCAGTTGTAAAATAAGAAAGGAATTAGAAAAGACGATTGATTATCTTCTCCCCTTAGCCAGTTCCCAGAAAACTCACTGAACTCTCTTTTATGTTATATTGTGAAGTCAAAAGGTGAAAACAAGAAATGCAGGGAAAAGATGAGTCATTACTGATGAACTAGATGATAACTGCCTGTTTCTCTGTTTTCCATTTGAACTAGTGACTTTATCACCTCTGTCTTCCCAGAACCCTCCAACAGTACAAGCCACATTTTGTGTGAGATTGTCCGATTGATTAAAATTATCATGCTAAATATGGAGCATTTATTCCTACCTAGCATTTATATTTGAAGGTTTCCGCTTCTGGTTAGGTTCTGAAATAGAGCTTGTGTTTTTGGCAGCTTCTCTGTTTTTTTTTAACAATAACAGCCGGTCCAAGAAAGGATGTTACCACTTTTCACAAACTTTGTCACATTTTAAATATGTAAATTTTTTAGGGAAAGTAGATTTTTCTCATTTTGATGCTCTGTATATTAGGCCAAATTCTTTCCTGCCTGAATATTCAAAGCTAATCTGAACCCTTTCTTTTTCCGTCTTGGAGAAACAGATTTGTTTATTAGCATACCAGTATATGATACACAGTTAACACTCAGACATTTGAGACATGAATCTTGAGACAGAAATCCTGGATTTGTCGCGTGACCAAGATGATTTTTCGAATCAGAAGGACAAGACGTGCAAGGATACACAATGGCTATGCTCTGTGGTAAACTTTAAGCCTCATATGTTAGTGCTGCGATTATAACTGGTTGGCTTTTATTTCTCAAGAGCTGTTTCTTATCTGGATTGTGGTATTTCTTTTCTCAGCTGGCTGGAGGCCCCCTAGCCTCACCTGAGCTTGACAGTGCTATCATCCCATGTGAGTGACAGTGCCATCCCCAGAGGATGCAGTCGATGTCTTGCCTCCGTGGGAGGAAGGAACTTCCCTCACTCCAGTCCTGCCAGCAAGCGCATGTGAATTTGCAGGGCATAAATACACCCTATGAACCCCATCGGTTGGGAGCTATCCACACATCACACTTACCTGTGTGAATCAAGCCGCATGGGTTGCTGTCTCTCTGGGTGAAGATGTAGCTGGGGAAGGTGCAGGATCTCTAGCTACAGTTGCTATGGAAACACCCATATTTCACTTATTTGTCCAACTTTCATTCCCATTTTCAAAAATGTAGCTAGCTACATTTAAAGGGAGTAAATGAAAGTAAAAGATTAGCTAACAGGGATTATTTCCATGTGGTCTAGGAGGAGAGGAAGTAGCTGCATGCTGGACACCTCACAGGTTCAAATCTAGACACTCTGTCTGAGCTCGGAATAGGCCGTGATGAAATATGATGAATTTTTTTTTTAGAAGAAAGGATAGCATACAAAAATCCAACAAAACACATTTCTTTAGCTTCATCTTTTACCTGTCACAGAATCTTCAGTACTGATTTTTGTTGTCATTGCTGATGACTTCTACAAAATCAGTGACTTCTTTCTTAAAAAAAAAAAGTTTTTGCTATTCTGATAAGTTTTCTTTATAAATTATATATTCTCATAATTTTTCAGTACATTGTTTGCTTCATGAACAATAACTTCGGGCAGATTTTTTCTTTATCACTTTTGCAGTCTCCTTCATTTCTGTAAAATTTCACCTTTTTTGACTCTCTTCTTCCCAAACTAATCTAGTTGTGCTGTGCACTAAGAATCTCTGCTATGTTCTCAATAAAGCTGTTTCATCAATGTAATTTGCCTAAAAACTATTTCTCTGAGATATGTATTTTGGGAGGTTTTGATGTATTGCTCTACATTTCTTTAAAAAAGAAAAAGTGAAACAAATGGAAAAAGAGATGGTAATTTTAAGATCTGATCTTGCACTGTGTACTGAAAGGATTGCTAATTTAGGTGAGCAAAGGCAGCAAAATCCAAGGGTAATATCATTAGTTATACTTAATTTAGGCTTCTTAATGACCTTTTCAATTTTACTTTTTGATAGCTGCTTTAAGGAGCACTCTCAAAACCAGATCTATCAGCTGTGAAGACCAAAGCAGGAGGACCTGCCAGAGACAACAAGCAGCACATAGTTATTGAGGTGCCCAAATACCCTGTACAAGGAGTGAATTAGTCAAAACCTATTGTAAGGCATTTTGGTGCCACAGGAGGGGTGCTGCGCGAAGAGGCAGTGGGGGCTGTAGCCAGTCCAGAGGCTGCTCCTTTGCAGCAATGTTCAGCACAGCTGCTAAAACCTAATTTTGAAACCTATGGAAGAACAAAGGTTTTTATATTAGCTGCATCTGGTAATTTGGGGTGGTTTTCCTCTACTGCAAGGGACAGGTGAACTTGCTTTGTCCATTATGGCTACTTGCAGACATTTTGCCTGTGTAAGTCTGACATGGATTCAGGTGGTGTCCTCCTGTGCTAAGAAAAGCTGTGAAATGGAGAGGCTGTAGAGGGAAGAGGAAGGGCTTATCAAGCTGATGTTAAAAGAGTTCCTGGTAACATATCAAACAGGTGAACAAAAATCAGAAAGAACTGGAGGGAGCAAATGAAGAAAATGAGAGGGGACAGGGAGGAACAAAATTAGCTGGCTGTAGTTGATTCACTGTGTGGATGCTACAGTGTCGCAGTGTAGGTTGACTTGTCAGGGATCAGCTGTATCTGTGTCTACTTCACTGCTTCTCCAAGTGGTGGATGTTAAGGTGTCCCCTACGGGGGACCTTGTCAGGAGGCAAGGAGCTGTGGCAAAAGTTAAAAAACTGGTGCTGAAGGCTGGACAGGGCAGACAATGATTTACTGACACACTGGTCACTGCAGGGCCATGGTCTGGAAGACAGGAAAAGGGGAATCTCAGGGCTCTATTAAAGCTCTTGGATAAATGGTATGAAACCTCTTATGTTCTGAAAGTGGGGAATACTATGAGGGTCTTAAACCACCATGGACTTTTTGTTAGACTTTTGACTTGTCCATGTGGGTGGTTTGGATTTCAACATAAGGATGAAAGGAGAAATCCTTTCGATGCAATGGACTAACCTGTCCAACAGTGAGTCTGTGCTTCAGGCTGCTAGAGAAGTGGTGGAATTACCACTCATCAGATGTAATCAGAAGCCCAGTTTCTAGGAGTCTTTCTGCAGCACATAGTACAGAGATCTTTGCAGGTAGAAGGAAATTAGGTATATAAGTTAATCACAGTTTACATTACTGGCGAGACAAATGAACTCTCATATTTTGTCAAATGTTTTCTCTTCAAGTCTTCAGCCTCAGTAGAATCAGTAAGGTTTGTTATATGAATTTAATTAACATGAAAATCTGAATATATCACTTGGGTTAAGAAATAATTATTAGAAGTAATTCTACATCATCACTTATGCATGAGTGCCCCAAAAGGAGCAGAGGGGCTCTGAATCACGAGTGGCTATAATTGCTCTATCTACTTGCATATGAACTTCCAGCAAGTGCTCAATTTCTGGCACTGTAAGTTGTCTTACCTTAAACGCTTAAAAAAGAACGTACACAGGAGAAGGTCACCTCATAATAATAAAATTTAGCAAAAAGTTCCTGGTAGTGATGAAATATCCTACTGCGGAAGAACACACTAGGATTCAGACTAACATAATCTTTGAGTTTTTCTACAGTTTTGTCCCTGAAATGACTGCAGCTAAGCCCTTTCTCCCTCAGGAAGTTGATGGTTTTCGTTAAAGAAAGTAAGGAAAGCTTGAACATATGTCTAGAGAGCCTATCATGAATGAAATGTTCTTTCCAATGCATAGCAGTCCTGGTTTTATGAAGTTTTCAAGGTTTATGATTTCAAACTTTTCCTCTTTGGCTTTAGGTGACTCTGAGGTAGAGAGCCTGCTGCAAATTATAAGTTGAATTTTGCAGAAGATAATAAACATATGTTGCATTTCTGCTGATGAAAGCTTTCTGCAAACACCAATGAAACTTTGCAGCATGGACTGCTTAGCAGAAGGGAATAGCGAGCTTCCACCTCTGCTGCTCAGTCATTGGGGTAGAACAGCCAGGCTGTTCAAAAGTATGCAATATCACTGTATGAATCTCTATGCTTGTTAGAGAGGAGATTGGTGCTCTCAGTATGGCTGTTGAAAGGAAAGCCATAAACACTTGTGGTTACAGAAACCCAGGGAATTTTTTACAGGAAAGAAGGGAGTGCTGTTTCCAGTGTCCACTCCAAATTTCAACCTACAGAGTTCTTGTTTGCATGGCTAATGTCTTGTGCTTTCATTTGAGTGGTATGTCTGTTGCATACTATCAGTAAGTTCTATGAGTGGATAGGTTGTGCTTGAGGTATTTCTTTGATTAATGAAATCTGATTCATTGGCTATTTTGTTTATGGACTTCACTGGTCATGGCACAGCCATAGAACACAGTATGTTAATCACTTACGGATCTGCTGGGCCAAGAGGCAGTATGTAAATGTAGGATCATCACAACTGTTCTCTATATGTAAAGCTTGATTAAACCACTCGCACACAAAGATAGAATGACAGAACTAAAATAATGCCTCTCAAGCTAAGCTAAGTAATTAATTTAACATTTATTTTGATAGATGTGAAAGGCCAAAACATTTTCAGAAGCCTAGTTAGGTAAGCTGTTCCCCAAATTCAATACCTTCTCTACAGTCTTTTGAAAAAATATGTTTCAGTCAAAATTACTTTCTGAAATTTTTTCAGTAAGCCATTCCCAAAGAATCTCTTTTGATCGCTTGATATCCGTCATCTAAGCTATGCTGATTAAGTAAGTTATTGTGTTATTGATTAAGGTCATAAAGTGTATTTTCATTACTTGGCTTGTTCAAAGACAAAACTAACATGAGCATCTCAGAGCTTGCTTTTTTTAAACACTGTAATATTTCCCTCATAGTCACTAATTGAGAAGTCAGTGATTTTGCTAGTAAATGTTTATCTGGAAAATTAACAGGAAAGTTAACAGAAAATCAGCTTAAGCCATATAGACACAGGCAAACACTAGCCCCCATATTCTGTTGTTTATTATATGTCTTTAGCTGCAATATCACTCTGTAAGGTAGTGTACTGAAATCACTTTTAAAAACTTTCCTTTAGCAATTCTTAAACATGAAAACAGAAGAAAGAGCTTTCAGAGCAAAAAAAATTGAAAGGAATGTGACTAATCACAGTGATTGAAATGGCCCCTTACTAAATAACAGTACAGAACATGTATTTTAATTGTCAATTGTAAATGGAAATGCTGACTATCAAATTATATATATTATACACGTAGGGACAAAAGGGATTTAAAAAGATTTAAGGGGAACTGACAAAAATTGTTGCTTTAAACTTTTCTAGATTATGTTGTTAGATATATGGTATTGCATCCCGGTGTAATCATAATTCAAGGTCCACTCTAACCCCTCAGGAATTCCTGATATTAGCTCCCTCACCTCCATCTAGAGGGTTCACTTAAGAAAAACTGGTCATAATCTGCTTTTAGACACTTCGACATAGATGATCCTGCCTCTAAAAAGTACTTAGTACCTGGAAATAGTAGTGACCTAATATGATCAGTCAGTGCAGTCTGTAATAAAAATGTTAATGTGATCCTGGGATCTCTAAGCAGGTGAGCAGTGGGGTGATTTTTGGGTCAACATACAGCAATGCTGAGACTGGAATACTTAGTAGAACCTTGCTGTTGTCACTATAAAAAGACCTGGAAAATTTAGAGGGAAGGCAAAAAAAGGTGGTGCATGTATGAGAGCCAGTGAAAATGCCACTCACAGTAGAGAGCTCTCAGTCTGCTAAGGGCAGTGAACTGCGATTCCTTCCTTGAGCGTGTAAATACAGACCTAAAAGGCTACTTACTACGGCCTGCAAAGGCACACTGTGAATTCATGGCTGGACCTAAGCAACCTGAGCAACTCAAGAGTAAAAATGAGAAACCCATGTTTGACTGCGACAAAGTTCAGCAGCTAAAGCAAATGACCAAGAGGAACACTAAAGGCATGTGTCGTAAATCCTGATTTAGGATCCTGCCGGCTACACCAATTTGTCGTGAATGAGTGAATGAGTGATTTAGATATTGCTTAAAGAATTACTGTCAAAGGTATTAGCAAAAGTGGTTTCAATATGATGTTGTAAAAGTGTGACTTAACAAAGTTGGATGACAAGATTCACTCTATGAATTACTACATGGAAGAAACACAAAGCAAAATTGAGTTACACTGGAGTTAGAATGATTCACAGAGAGACAAGAGACAAAAAGCATAAGGAAGACCTTACCATTGAGTCATGAGTTTCAGAAAGGACCCCCTTGCCTTCTAAACTCCTGCTCAGAGAGGAGTCTAGGCGTGGCTGGATCCAGACTTAGCTCCAGGCTTGATCAATGGTTTATGTCTAAAGGATTGTATATGAATGTTTCATTAGCATCAATTCAACATGAAATCGAAGTTGCCAAGACAAAATCAAAGTTATCATACTGCAAGGTTAAGTGAGATATCGGTCATTTACCATTACTCTGCCTTGAGGAGTAGCCTTGAGGGGTGTCCCAGCTCAAGGGGAGATCACCACCATGCAGCCATGCTGCCTAGCAGGGAGAGTTCAAAGAAGGCTCACTTAGGCTGTCATATTTATGGGATAAAGTGACTGGCTTATAGTGAAGTTACATGCCGTATGAAAGCTGTGTAGGAGACCCCTTGTAGCCACAACTTACTTTGTTCCTTGATAAAGGAGTCTTGGAAAAGCCACCTGCTATGCATGAGTTAATCTCATGATCGGTGTTCCAAGCTTATATGCATCGATGCCTGCTGTGTCACTCTGCTCCTTTGTGGGTTTTCAGAGAACAGATTGGAACTGGAGGAGTTCTTGGCCTGGCTATGGCTTAGACCTTTACCTGCAACAGAGCCTGCACCAAACCACCGCTAGTCTGGTCAAGGGGTTGAGTGCACCCATTGCAGCGTTTCTGAGGAAAGCTACTAGATAGCTGGAGAAATACTTCAAGCACAATAATTAAGCAAAAAGAAAATGACTGTAGAGAAATTTAGATTGCGTGTTTCCTAGACCATATTGACTTTGAAATATAGGCATCTCAGACTGTAAGCCGCTTATAGAAATATCGTCCTTTGAAGCAAACTCATTCATTGGTCATTATAATTTTGTCACTCTAGTTTCTTAATCAACCAAATATTAGTGACTGTCATGTATTTTATTATGAGCAATGTGTAACCCATAAAGCATTTTACCAGTGTGGAGCATCAGTCGGAATTTTACAGAACTTAAGAGAAAAAAATATTGTGATTCAAGTAGTAACTTTTGCTATGCTTCCTTCATATGGGAGTCTGTTGATAAATGAAGCTCATCTGACAATGATGAAATAATGTTAACAAGCTGGCAAACTGCTGCAGAACAGAGCTTTGGTTAGATCCATGTGGCAGTTAACAATAAATCACTAATTAGTTTCCCCTCTGGTAGTTTTACACAAAGCAATAACTTGGACCAAATTAGAAGTCACTCATATGTCCACAGGTGGAGAGGATGCAGCCACTCCTGTTCATCATTGTTGTACTGAGAAGCTGTAGTTTGGCTGCTGTGCAGCCCTGCAAGCATCGCAAGTGTCTCCAAGAAGGGCTGCATAAAGTGAAGAAACAACCCTGCAAGTTCTTGGGGCTAGGGTGTTTGTACAGGAAAGTGCTCACACATTCCCATGGACGTAGATAGATGAGAGAGCACCTCCTAACACCACTGACTATCCGCTGTGCTGTCACTGACTTCACTGATAGCAGGTTTTATTCCAAGCACACTCTGAAATCTTAGTCAAGTGTGTTCATCACGGGCTCAGTTTCCTAAGAATTGTTATTAATTGTCCAGGAGGAAGGCTGTAAAATGACCCACAAAGTACACAGTCCTAAGAACATAGTGTTAGATGTCACACTAAGCCCAGTTTCAATCCATTGTTTCTCTATTTCTGAAATTTTTGGCCAGACTTGTGACAATAATCCTAGAAGCCAGAGCAATTAATGAGGGTATTTTGTAGTGTTTCGTGCACTCACTAGGTTCTGAAACAGAGAACAGTTTTTGTTTTTTGTTTTTTTTCTAGTCTAGGAGAGGAAAGAAAAGAACCAGAAATACTGATTACTAGACAGATTAGACATCCCTACGTAACATTCAGTTGCAGATGATGACTTTATACAAAACTAACCTGTTTGGGGAAGATGATTAACTGTCTTGCAAATCTTACAAAGTAGAATAGCAACTGGACTTCCCCCAGCAAGATGACAGGGAACAAAACTCTGCCAGTGCTTTTCTTCGTTTGCAGCAAAGAGCTTTGTTCCTTGATGTCAACAACTTATGAAATGGAGGGAAGCCACTTAATCACTGACAATGTGTCTACTTATTACGCAGCATGTAGAAAACATCTGTGAATATTCTCATCATTGGCTTTGAAAATACCCATTATAAAGTAAGCTGTGCAATTACCTGTTAAGGTGACAAAGTGCTCAAGAACTCATATTATTCCTGGAAACTGCATCTGAAGAGTCTTTGGTTTTCCAGAAGCTTTTCTCCCATCTCATAAAATGACATTATTAGAAGATCAGTTAGCATTTATCAGCTGTGTCCCATCATGATCTTTTCAAGACTTATCTATTTGAAGTTAGTGGCCGCCATTATGCAACCTTAATGAAAGTACGCAGGTCACTGCAGTAGCAGACACTGAGTGCACTACAATGCAAGTATCTTTATACAATATTATTATATAAATAAGTACTATATAGTGCCTTTCAAATACATTTCAAAGGAAGTTGGAGGAAATATTAAAAGCTGAAAGACTTGAGAAGAAAGTACAATATCAGGCAGGAGTTTGAAATGCGATACTCTCAAACATACACAGATGTCAACATCTCACAAAGACACTGCCAGGTTGTCTAGGTGATAAGGGAGGTAAGAGTTCCATGTCTCAGGTAAGCGTGGTTATTTGTAAGAGACTGCTGACTGATTCTAAGAGGATGTTCAGAGAAAACTTATTGAAGAATTTCAGTGTGAAGGTTCTCCACAAAATAATCCTGTGCAAACTGCAAGGGACAGAATGCCTCTAAGCATTGTTTTGTAGGGCATTTTGTCCCCCAAGTGGAATTTAGCTGAAGGTAGTGTCACATTTCAAATTGTATCCACAAGAATCTAATTAATAGGAGATAGTTTTTTGACAGCATATTTTTGATCTTGAATATTCAGCAGCTGTTTTTACCCAGACCAACTGAAGTGCTGAAGATAAAAACTGCAACTACATTTAAATAACATATAACTACTCTCACCCAGCTACTTTGTTCGGTCAGTGCATGAGAGCTAAACTAATCATCTGCTGGCTGTTTGCTGTTGACATTTTGCAGTGTTTGAGGGGAAGGTATTGAAATTCTAAAGCTTAGAAGGGTCGAGGTGAACCTCAGCATGTGTTTATGTAGTTATAAATTCCAATAAATCACTTCCCAAAGGAAAACAGAATTGTATATGTGTTCTACTGGTTTTCCATAAGGTGGCAGTTAACCCATGGTACTATTGCTACTTCAGCCTACTGGGGAATCATAGAATCACAGAATGGTTCAGGTCAGAAGGGACCTTTAAAGATCATAGAATCATTAAGGTTGGAAAAGATCTCTAAGATGATCAAGTTCAACCATCAACCCATCACCACCATGACTTCTACACCATGTCCAGAAGAGCTGTATCTACATGGTTTTTGAACACCTCCAGGAATGGTGACTCCACCACTTTCCTGGGAAGCCTGTTCCAGTGATTCACAACTCTTTCAGTAAAGAAATTTTTCCTAATATCCAATCCAAACCTCCCCTGATGCAACTTGAGGCCATTCAGTTCCAACTCCTTGCCATGAGCAGGGACATCATTCACCAGATCAGGTTACTCAAAGCGCCATCCAACCTGACATGGAACACTTCCAATGATGGGGCATCCACAACTGCTCTGGACAGTCTGTTCTAATGCCTCACCACCCTCATCATAAAAAAAATGTCTTCCTTGTATCTAATATAAATCTACCTTCTTTTAGTTTAAAACCATTACCTCTTGTCTTGTCACTACAGGCCCTGGTAAAAAGTCTCTGTGCATCTTTCGTATAAGCTCCTTTTATGTAAAAAGAGGCTACAATAAGATGTCCCCAAAGCCTTCTCTTCTATTCAACAGCCCCAACTGTCTCAGCCTTTGCTCATAGGAGAGGTGCTTCAGCCCTTTGGTCATTTTTGTTGCCTTCGTCTGGACCCACTCCAACAGGTCCATGTCTTTCTTGTGCTGGGAGCCAGTCAATATTAATAATATTGGTAATTCAAGCTATTACTGTTTTACAAAACTATACTTCTGTCATTGTAATTGCAAACATTTTTTTAAAAAATTGATTTTTACTGCATCAATATGCAGGTAACTCCGTGGATGTCAGATATTCTCTGTATTCATCCTCCTTCCCACTGTCCACAAATTCTAAGCAATAAACAATAGGGTACAAAATGTTTTACAGATTTTTTTTTCGCAAAGTGTTCTGTGGTCCTTAGGCTACTGTACTGAGAAACACAATATCAAAAGATATGTTGACACTTTGAGTATGTAATAGCAGCAAATGGAATGGTGCATGTGACTGAGGAGGGAACGTTCATGGCTTCAGTTTCTAATATTCATGCTTAATAATTCATCAATATTCTGTCTATTAATAAAAATGCCATATATATACATTAAAACCTTACTAAAATTATTTCTACAGTGTCTTCTAGCTTACTGGAAGTGATATTCTCTATATGCCACCATTTTACTGCTGAGTTTTTCCCTTTGTGATATTTTGGTGTGCTTGTTGATTAAGATCTGGAGTTTTGTAAATAACAGACTCAGTTTATGCTTCAGAAAAAGGGTATATTTGAGAAAGAAGGAGAAATTTTATTAATTATATCTAATATTGTCCCCTAATTTAATTCATCTGCATGGCATGTGTCTTCAGTCCTTTTTTATAAATAGAAACTTTTAAACATGTTTTTTTTAAAGATTGTTTTTTTGAAAACATTGTCTTTGGAGGAGTGAGGGTTAACAATATTTGTGACAAATGAACTTTATTTTAACCTAGAATCATTTGAGGATGACAAACCTTGTGCATATGGCTAGTTTTTATTGATGAGTTATACGTATTAGCAGTAGAGCTGACCAGGAGGCTGTAGTTCTCTCTTGTAACCTACTGAGGTTTCAGTGTGTGTTTATTTCAGACTGACGGGGAAAAAAAGATCTTATTATTATTTTCATGAAATAAAACTGACAACATGCCAGTTTTTACATTGCAAGGGTCAGACTTCTGATTTTAAATCAGTCTCCCTTAAGAAATGGCCAGCAACTCCTGCTCCTCAAAGTCTTCCCTGTAAATCATGTATCTAAACAACAAAAAATCTGCTTCTCAGGACTATCTGAGGTAAAAATGCACTCAGGCAAAAAATAAATGTGTTGCTTCTGTTTCAAACGTTGAAGATTGAATGTTGAAGATTTGCATACTTGAAAACCTAATAATTTTCTTCAGTTTTATCAGTAGACTCAATAAAACATCTCTTTGTAAAAACCCTGCTTCTCTTATGGTATTATTCTTGTGCTTACAGAGGAACAAAATAGCTAAGTTGAAATAAGAACCTGTCGACTTGCAAGTATAGTCATATTCTCACTAGAATCTGAATTGGTACATACACTCATGCTTTCCTGCTGTATAGCTGAAGTAACTTGAAACTGCCGACATGGCCTGTAGTGCTTGGGTATTGGTTTGACTACAGTGGCACATATTGAAAATGAGAAAAAATGTTAAGGAAAACCCTCATCTTGAAAGTGCAGAGCTTTTTAATCAGACATTTACAAGAACAGGTTATATTATTTTTTTTTTTCCCCCAGTTATAAGCAAGTTCAGTAAAATATCTTCGGTCTTTGTTTCCATCTTTCAATAAAATCCTCAATCCACAATTAATTCCTCAACAGTTCAGAGTTCACCTTTCAGAGAGGAAAACAAAACCAGGTGTGGAGAAGAGCTGAATTCAGTGCCTAAATCTAAATATCCATATCGGAGACTCTGCTGTCAAGTTCAGTGCAAATGAAAAGGGCCAGGTTCTGAGCTGACAGGAGTCAGCAAGAGCTCTGCCGAGTGTAAATGTATGGTGCTGCATTACAATAGCTAGGGAAGCTGCTTGAAAAGTGTTTCAATATCAGTCCGAATTTGGAACAAGGTAGGGTGAGAAGCATTTGACTTCGTCCCAAACATAATGCTGTACACTGCTGTGTATTTTTTCTCAGTGCAATTGGAACATCTTCATCATTTTACTTTGCTCAAAACGGGCTGTATTTGTCTTAAAAAAATTATGCAGACAAATGACATGGGTGTCTGATCTGGAAAGTGTGCCTAGATGCCACACCCCCAAACTGTGGCCACTATCTGACCAGACCAACTATTTTAGTAAAAGGACTTCCAGATGACATATCTCATGTTCTTCTCCATCCTGTTCTTGGTGATTTATCACTGTAGCAAACAAGAACTAAGAAAAAGAGAAACCGGGAGAAGACAGAAAGAAGGCACTACAATGACCAGATACTTCATTTAGACTTCCTTTATACTTCCTTTAGTACCTTTGTCTGCAAGTGCTTCCGTTCCTGCTCTCTGTAGTGACATCCAGCCTCTGTTCCCTCTTTTCTGAGGGGAGGACAGTGTAAACAAAAAGTTCTTCGGAAATTTTTCCCCCAGCTTGCTGCTCATATGCTGGTGGCACTCTGATTTTGCTGTTGAGCTAGGTGACGCTGTTTTAAAAACCTATCGACTCCATTCTTTCCTCATTTCAATTTTCTGTGGGCCCTTTGAGGATGCTCGCTGGGGCTGTCTCTGTGGTGGAGCACATTGTCTCTGCCACACTGTACTGTCTTAGGGCAGATCAGAGTACCCCAAGTGCTCAGCATGCTCCACTGTAGGTGACCAGAAGCCTCTGCTAGTCCGCAAGTGGTCATCGAGCACCTCCTCATGCTTCCCAGCCCATGCCAGGACTCGTCCTGCAGCCTGCTCTGTGACCCAGCCAGTGCTTAGCTGTGTGGGGCATGCTATGCGATACGATGGTAGACCTGCAAGAATCAGGCTACTGCTGGTTTCCAGTGCCCAGCAGAAACCTCTTGCTTCTCAAGAAAGGTTGTTTATAGGAGTCAACAGTTTGAACTGACACCACAAGCTGTAGATTTTAAGTACTGAGCAGTCTTTTCCTCCTTTTCAGGATATTTAAGGCTGTACTGGCAGCTGAAATCAGGTACAAGAAGTAGCTGCCCTGTGATGTGGCTGTCCTGGTGCATGAAGCTCGCTCCACTGCTCCAAGGTTGTAGGGCCAAGTGTGTTTTCTATCCATCTTCCAACTTAGGAGTTAACTGGGGCATGGATTCAATTTTTGAAAGGCGACCAAGAGGATAACAACCCTTCAGACAAGTAGTGTCCAATGTTACAAAACAAACCACCCCCCTCCACCCTTCCACATCCACCAAAACTCCTCAGAACTTTAAGATTTTTGTTGCAGATGCTGAAGCAGCAATGCCTTGTCTGGGAAGTTACAACCATATAAAAAAAAACATCTAGGGAAAGAGGTTTTTCACTTTTCTGCCTCTTGGGCTAGCTTCTGGGTACAACATGACACACTTTCTTTGACTGTAAGCACTTCCAAATTTATTTTAGCAAGCTGTTTTACCAGTGACAATGTAGCCTTCAGCTCAGATTTGCTATGCACAATAAAATTCACAACAACATCTGAAAACAGAGAAGATTCGTAACTGCTGCTAGTATAGCAGTTCCACAGGCTTCACTGCAACTCATGTATCTTTTTTGCTGACATTTTTTCTGTCCCTGGACCTGTGCATCAGTGGCAATTTAATGACTGTGGCATCTCCAGCATGACTGAGAACTGGGAGCATTCATCTTTATATCTGTTATGTTTTCTTTCTCTGAAATGATTTCAACATCATTAGTTGATCATGGCATAAACCCGTTTCTATTGCATGAGTCTTTAACAAGATAAAATTTCAGGTTCAGCTGCCTCTAACACAGGGTTTTCCCCTCATCAAAACCTGTGAGCACCATTAACTTTGATAGATTCCTTGTCACCCTAGTAAATTACCTTCTCTCTGTCTTCACTCCTAACTCACTTTTACCTGCTGCTCTCTGTGCGGGGGACTCAGTGATTTGTGACCTTTTTACTGCCCTGCTGAGGTCTCTAAACGTATCTTTCCAATCACTATCTAAACTGCTTAATTTTCTGCCTGTTGTGCCTTCCTTACCTTTCCTCTTCTCTTTTTGAAGAAAATTGCTGATATTAATCATACAAATAAATACATACATTTATGTATATATTGTAAATACATACATTTATGTATTTATTTGCTAGAGTCTGCTGAGACTCCTGGTCTATACCCTGTATCTACAACATTTTCCTGTAACAATCACATTATAATTAGCTGTGATTTTTTTTTCTATTTCTTTCAAATTCTCACTCAGATTCCTCAGTATTGCCAAGGTACTGTTGTACTTTTTAACTGAACACTGCAATGTACAGAAAGAATGCACGAGGTCTTATTTGTAGACTATTAGCTTCTGAACAGCTGGGCTCCTTCCCAGCTGTACAAAAGCCAAATTCTGGCTCTCCAGGAGCGGTAATGTATACATTTCATCGTAAATCAATTTAAACAGATTGCCTTTGATAGAACAGCAATGTGTGAAATGGAAAGTTAACATCTAAGAAGAATACCTATTACCTTGAAGAAAAAGGTGAATCCTGGATACACATCCAGGATGTGTGAGTGAGGAGTTGGTGAATGGATTTATTCACAGAAATAGCACTGCATAAAAATGAAAAATGCAGGACTCATGACTAAGTGAAAAATAAATGATCTGGGTATGTATGTTCAGGAGGAATTTGCCTCTAATGAGAACTTATTTTGTCCTGGACCATTTAACCCAGATTGCGTATATTCACAGGGAAATGTAAGATTGTTCAGTAAATTCACTGAAAGATGTGGGGGTCACATGATTTGAGTAAAGCATGTCAGACTTCTGTGTAAAGTTCTCAATCAGATATCAAAAAACTTTATTTTCTGCCTGGGATCTAAATTACAGCGTTTTGCTCCAGTGATTAGTTCCAGTGACTAGACACAATGTTAGTTTCACCAAGCTTGGACTACAGGGTCCTGAAGGGAAGAGACAGAAGGGCTTGAAACCCTGCTGGATCTGTGGGAGAATAAATAATTGTAAGACTCTCGGGCTGCACACCAGGAATTTAATTGAATGCATCGTTTTATCTCAGAAAGGATAATAGGAGTCCATAAGAAAATAATGCCTTTCAGATAAACCTGTCACAATTTCTGTACCAGTAAGATTGCCCCCTGGCCATGTTCTGCTCTTTATGAAAAAAGGTACATGTGCTTTCTACTGGCTCTTTAAAGTGGCTTCAACATATCTGCCTTTATGTCTTACAAAAGTTACCATGAGTGAAGCTATCAAAGTCAGTATCAAAAGCAATTAGCTGAGATACTGCATTTCAGCATGCTCATAAATCATTACCATAGGCTTTGCAGGATGTTGATATTGTGACCCTTTTTTTTTTTACCTCATCTGCTTAGACTAGCGCATAAATTTTGTTTATTATGTAGGAGTTGTTATTAACTTACTTTTATGTTCCCTGAAAGACTTGTTCCATATGTGATCACATTAAATAATTTAACTGGAAAATAAACAGCACAAAAAAGAGACAGAAAAGGAAGGTTGAAAGTGGGAAGAAGAGGCAAAGGAGGGATCAGAAGAGGCACAAACTTTGAAAGGGAGAAGGAAAACTAAAACTGAAGAAAAGACAGAGTTGAAGAAAGACAAGATCAGATTGTTTAGTAAGAGAGAAAGAAAAAGTGGTCCAAGCAGTGTCAGTAGAATGAAATCAGAGAGTTCAAGAAAAAGCACATGGGACAAGTCCAAAAAGAAATATAAAAGGACAGAAAATTACCAAAGATCTTATTTAATAGAACTTTCATGTGAAAGCTGCAAATGTGAGGTTTTGCACAAATTCAGCTGAGTGACTTCTAAAGCTGAAAGGGCTACTCTGATCACCTCTTTAGTATAAATTGTTGCTTTTTCTGAAGTAATTCCTGGTTTAATACCTTTGTGGAAAAAAGCCAAACAACGTAACTTAAAACATTTGTAATAGAAACTCCGTCAAAAGTCTTGGCAATTTTTTTCAGAGGTTTATTACACTTATTTTTACATATATTTCAGCCTAAATTGATCTAACTTCAACTTTGGCTCAAAGCCCTGTCAAGCAGATTGAAGAGCCCTCTGTCAAATATCTGTCCTTGGGAGGTACTTAGGCTTAGATGGTAATTTCTGTGATAAGAAAAACAGCTGAAGTTTTCTGAGTCTTGTAATGAGGCATGTTTTAAAACCCGTTTCATGACTCCCTTCTTGCACTGGCTTTCATTCTGCCTGTTTGTTCATACCCTTCCTCAAATGGACACAGAAGTCTAGTAGCATGCAGAGATGACAGTCTCTTGGGGATTCTACTCAGCATCTCTCAGGTTGCACGCCTAAAGACAGCACTAACATCTTGGCCGAGGACTGAGGTACAGCCCAAATGCTACTTGAGACAGCACCGGGTCTGGGATTTGGGTTGCAAGCTTGGGTTAGTGTGGCAATGGCTGCAAGTGTGGCTATTGACTGAGCAAGTCGAGGGAGAGGTGGTTCGTGTTCATTTACGTGTGCACCTGTATAGCATGCTGCCTTCCCAAATCCTTCACCTAGACAGCCATTCTGAGGTAGCAATGCTTGTCCTAGGTGTATGGTATCTAGGCTTTATACCTGAATAGATGTATTTTCACTTGGGTGTTCCTTTTTGTTGGTGTCAGACTGACAAGTAATCTACAGCACTGTGTGGCACTGACACTATTCTCTTTGTCAACAAACTTTTGATCTCAGAATCAATTAGTCAAATTAGCTTGACCATAACTTTCTTTTTCCATAACATAACCTGTTGCAAATCTCTGTTGCTTTGCTTTGATGTATTTAGCTGATCTGCTTTCAGCCATTGCATTTATATTTGTCAGAATTGACTGGTATCAGCGTGAAAGATGTGCAATTGCCCAGTCAGGCTATCTAACCTCTAAAACTAATGCCTAAAATATTGTGTGTCTCTAGTGCTCTGGATTACCCAGAAGGTTCAGAGACTTGCTGAAGGTCCCTGTTCCTGGCTCAGAAAGCTCACCAGCTGTCACTTCAGAGCTCCTCGTATGGGCTGTCTTGTCCAGTCTTAGTCATCATTGCTTTTGTATCCTACTGAGTTACTATTGAATTACTGTCTTTGTCTTCTAGTATTTTTGTCAAATGCAGAACAGAAATATGAAATATTTCTATCTTTCTTTCATTTAACTGAGTTCTATAATTTCTATTTGTTGTAGCCATTAACACTGACAGAATTTATTTTCTTAACCATAAGTGTCTTTTATTCTCTTTAGTCACATTTGCCTAAAATTATGTCTTTTCTACTTTTTTTTGTGTGAATTCACTACAAATTCAAGTTACAAGGGTTGAATAGTTCTAATTTTAATTCCCAGTTAAGCTGATTAAGCAAACTGTTATCCTGTAAAGTCTGTGTATGTTCACATCCTGATGGCCACCACTATCCTCTTTCTTCATTCTGAAATATATCCTTCACTTAAGTATGATTTTTCTGTGAAGAAGTGGGTGTTTTTAATAGTAAGATTATTTTTATAATTCCCTTGTCATGCATTCTCTTTATAGAAAATCCAGAGCCAGTCTTTCAGCTGCATGTAATAGGGAAGTAAGGATGGGAAATTGCTCAGGTTTGTGAGTGAACAGCAAAAAAGCTAATGCCCATGAAAACAAAACTGTGGATTAAATATCCTTTGGCACAGCAAAAGCATGGGGCAACTTTCAGGACAGAATAAGAAGGAATGAGGAACTTTTGCACAGAAACCTCTCTGACAGAGGTACTCATGTCCTGGGAGGTGAACAAGGTGCATCATTATTTCTTGGGCTCATGTGACAGCTGTCTTAGGCATGTGCAGCCCCCAGGTGAATATGGGAGCTATCCTTGTCTTCCTTGAAAACACTGTGGTGTCAGGCTTGGTGAGATGGGGCTTTCAAGGCTAGCGTGGGAAGCATGGGGACAAGTGGCATAAGCTGCACTCTGCTTGTTGCTGCCAACTTGCTTCCCACCTGCAGGAGGGAAAAGTTGCCATGTGGGTTGGTTTTAGCTACAAGAAGAGTTGAAGGCAAGTCATTTGGAGCACAAAGTGTCTGCTCATTCCCAGTTAGCAGAATTGGGAAAACTACTCTTACTGGCATAAGCAAGGCAAACCCGAGGCTATTAACTTCTGCTGTGAGATGCACAGGATGAGATGCACGAAAGGCTTAGAGATTTTCTTCTTTTTCTTTCCAACTTCAGCATCAGAGTCTGTTAATGTTCTAAAATATTGTTTTACAGGCGAAACTTATTGATGCTGCTATTAATTTTCTATTTTTTTGTGTGTGTGTTTTTGACCAAAAAAACACAAAACCAACGCACAAATAATGAGGTAGATTGTAAATGTAATGCTCCTGCTACCTGATATAGCTTATCTACAGAGCAATATTCCCACTAGTGAATGTCACAAGCAATTATAGAATGTAATTGTATGTGCAGATGAAGGAATCAAGTACCTAGTACGTAAAGAAGGAGTGAAAAGTGCTATGCCTTGCAATCAAGCACTCCTGGAGCTTAAGCTGTTTAAATCGTTCTTTTATAACAAGTTATAAAAAAGTAATTAGCATAATTTCTCATTCTCTTTAAAGTGGAAAGATCTGTGTGACATTTACAGTGTGCACATTCAAACAGCCATACTATAATGTCTCAGGAAGTGAAATAGGGATCTTTTTATTATTTTATGTTAAACATGTCAATTTCAATTTGGAATGGAAATTGGCTCTAATCCACATATGATACTTATACATTTAGTGTTGTAGCAAAAAGTAGGTACGTTTGGTATATCTTTTAGGATGCTAGAGAAAGTGATTTCCAGTATATTTGGTATAAAAACAAATTAATTTCGTCTCATTATTGTTGCCAGAGTGCAGAAAAGTCTTCTTTTTTCTTCTGAAACATGACATAAGAGTGGGTGAGACAAAAAAGTGCACTGACAGTGAGGAAGAAAATGCTTTTTGGATGAGAAGAGCATTACTTAGCAGTAGAGCATTATATCTCAAATGAAGCCATGAGCTGTTTCCAAATTACTATGTACCATTTGTGAGGAAGGAGGGTAGCATAACTTGTCGGGGAGATAGAAGGAAAAGCAATGTGGAAAACAGTAGCATATGGCAAATGATCCCTGTTACAGCTCTCTGGATTTCACTGGGTTAATTCTAACAAGGACTAGTCTTAAAATTCTAAGACCACTGAAAGTCCACTGTGCAGGAAACGTGAGATGGATTTCATCTCCTTTTCAAATTCCAGAACTTCTGTTGAGTGGCAGACTGAGATGGACTCACCAGGCCTTCATGTCTGTGTAGGTCTTTTCACCTGCACAAAACAGAGTCGAAGTTCTCCCAGAACCAGAAACAATGGTGCCAGTTAAGTATTGTTTCTTGAAGCATTTGTCTGCAAAGTGAGGTCAATAGAGTATAATGAGCAAGCTTCAACCCTGAATGAATGGATATGCAGCAAGCAACTTCCAAAAATATACCACACCAAGTACACACGGACGTTAAAAGGCTGACAGAATAGATAGGATGACACTGTAGGGCATCCAACTTTGATAAATAAGCAGAACATCCTTAAACATAGATAGCTGTTGGCCAGGGCAAAGCAGTCAGTCACGGTCTGACTGCTAGAAGCACAGCAATCTATCACTTGATGAGAAGGCCTTGGTTGCCTGATGAGGATGATTAGGAAATCATCTGACAAAGTTATGAAAGAGCCTCCCGCTCCTTTAGTAAACTCATAGTCTGGAACAGCAGGAGAAGAGCAGAGCTGATGGAGAGGCTGCAGGAAGCCTTCACCTGATGAAGTCTCCAGAGTGGGTGGAAAAGAGGCAGAATGGTCACAGGTGTGTTTAGCTTTTATTTCTCTATTAACTCTTCACTGTCTCTCTTAAGGAAAGAATAACTTTTCAGAAATTTTATGTAAAACATATTTACGTGATGTGCTTTACCTGCTGTTTATCTCTGAGAAGATAACCTGTGAATCCACAGTCCCTTGAGTCTCATGCCATGGATTCCCAAGTATCAGTGCTGGAGCGTAGACACCCCATGGGACTTCAGAGATCAAGCAGGGAGAGCACCCCACCTGTGCAAGCTCAGGCACTTACGTGTGGTTATAAGGTCTGACTCCTCTAACAATAAAAAGAAAAAGAAAAAAAAGAAAGCAAGATCCATTCTGTAAGAAGGTCCCTAGCTTTTGAAAACATTGCACCTTTTCATACGCATTTCCAGCTGCTGCTTGCCTCCAGTCAAATTCCCACCAATGTCTTCTGTCTCATTAGATACGGAGGATGCAAAAGGATCTCTGGATTGGGATTTAGACTCATTTGACTTCACTTGGAGGATGCACTTGCTTTGGAGTTGGAAAGCATGCTTGGTTCTGGCTCCCCTTCTGACAATGAGCCGATTACAAATATAGGGCATTTTGCAGCTGGAAACCAGGAGCCATTTTCCTGAAATGAGGGTGGTTGCAGCAGTTTAAATCCCTTTGTGGAAACTGAATTACTGCAGCCCACGTGCCACTTCATATTAACAGCATTGAGAAAAAAATTAGAGCGTAATTTAGATCACTAAAAGAGAAGAACTTGCAGCTATCCCTGAATAGTTTAGACTAGACTAGACTAGACTATTTCAGTTGGAAGGAACCTACAACTATCATCTAGTCCAACTGTCTGACCAATTCAGGGCTGACCAAAAGTTAAAGCATGTTATTAAGGGTGTTGTCCAAATGCCTCTTAAACACTGACAGGCTTGGGGCATCGACCACTTCTCTAGGAAGCATGTTCCAGGGTTTGACCACCCTCTCAGTGAAGAAATGCTTCCTAATGTCCAGTCTAAACCTCCGCTGGCTCAGCTTTGAGCCATGAAATACTGTGCTGAAACCATTACCAGTGACTCGGCAGCCTTGAAAGAGCAAAGCCAATAATACAGCAGCAGCTGTCCTGTTGAACAGCTTGTACTTATTCAAAACTGTGCAGATCTGACATTTAGTACAAAAATAACAAATTTCCAGTTCATTCACAATTACGTGGGGAAGCTGGGTAAATTTTGTAAATAAACCTCCTTATCCCTGGAGTGAAGCATTCCTAATAAGTAATTTATTGAAGATCTTTAAAATATTCCAGTTTTGCAGGAGCTGACCATCATCCATATCCTGGGTTGCTTCCACGTTTTGTCTCATTTGCTTAAGCAGTCACCGGTTTGAATCCAGATCACATTACGTGTTCTGGGATCAGTATATTTTCTAACCTTATTATGGAATGGAAATTACCTTCTTGACTGACACACAAGGGAAAATAAGTTGCATTTTTGAGCAGAGGCACTGAGCAAAAGTTGCAGGATCTCAGCATTGAAATATAGTCTTGTTATTCCAGATAGACTTTTCATTAACTTTCCTTTGCAGGGGGGTATTTCTCAGTCACTAGACATCTTTCTTCTTCTTTCTGCTTACTGTTCACAACTTTGCTTCTTGTATGTGACTTCTCTTTTGCAAATCTGTTTCAAAATCATTATTTACCTCCCAAACACAACTGTTTTCTGTTACCTATTAGGCTGTAGTGTGTATTTCTCTGTCCATTGCTCCTGCTTTGTCTTTATTTCTCTTAAAGAACCATGTTGGGCCATGGTTGAAAGGGGAGGGCAGGACTGCAAAGGACAGTGTTTCCTCTTAAATTTGTCTGGTCAGAATTCCCTTTTAAACATTGCTCTCTGCCCTAGTTTGTACAACAAAAGTACAGGCACTATGATGATGAAGACACGAACATGTGCCCCCCACCTCTGAGAGTGACCAGGGGTGTACTTCACAGGTGATAAAGGAATAACCCTTTCCCTATTAGTCACGCCTGTGTGCTCAGACTTGTGCACTTCTTCCAATTTTCTTCTTTTTTCAAAGTCCACATTAAAAACAGGGAAGTGGATGATCTAAGATCTTGAGAATTCTGCTCCTTTTATCAGGCAGCTATCCCTCAACCTTATATATGTTTGTTCATGAGGCTGCAAATCTATATCTGACAGCAGGTTGGTACCCTTGAGGGGCAGATCTCATTGAAGTCAATAGGACTGTGGTATTCAGCATCTCAGTTTTTACGCACAAATGACTATAAGCACCCTAGTGTTAAATCCAAGTATTCTGTCTTTGCTTAATCTTTTTTGCTTGAAAAGATTAAGACTGTTCCCAGCTCAGCTGAGGTTCAAAACCGGTGAGCTACTCCTTTTATAACCATCAAGGACCTGAAGGATAACTTTAACTTTTAGTTCTGGCAACTCGAGGACAGTGATCAGCTGTTTCAAAGACTGTGTGTGCATTTTTGTGTGTGTGACAATGCAGAAAATATTTCTGTTCTGTCGATTCCAACACCATCTGCTTATGTGAGAAATAAAAACCAGCTCTCAAATGTATAAAGAAATGATGAAAATACTTAGGGTAAAAAAATATAAATGATGGATTCAGAGAACAGTCAAATCAGAGTGTTTACTCTGAAGGGCTGTCCTAGTGTCTGTAGTCTTAATCAAAGCTGTTATTACAATTTATGTCGAGTGTCAGTGCAATATATGTACTGCAATAATATATGAAATAAAAGTATATGTGCAACATGCTATGATAGATATTCCATTTTGCTCTTAAGAAGTAGGTAAGCTAGAGACAGAGAGAGCCTGTTCATAATAAGTTCTGGGATCTATACACTTTTCTTAGCTTTTAACTTAGAAGACTGTCTTTGTTTTCTTGTAAAGGATTTTGAAGACTCAAGTGTGTGCGTGTATCACAATGGAAGACAGCCATACAGAACAACACAATATGATTAAATGACAGCGAAGATTACAGTGTAATCAGAAGGCCTGTTCTCCTTACTTATATGAAATATTTATTTTGTGGATAGCCACTTCGTTGACCTATCTTTTTCAGTCTTTCCGGACTAAATTGTGTTACCAGGTCTTTACCTCTGCTCATCAAAATCGTTATTCAAAACTAACTTTATTTTCTCTCTGCAAAACTCCTTCTGTCTTACTCTGAGTTACCCCCTCATCCTCATGTTGACTTCAAGATATTTCTTGCTTTGTATTTTTCGTTTATCCCTAAAATACATTTCCTTTTGTTTGTTGTTATGACTGCCTCTCTTTTGTGCTGTTTCTTCAGCATTTCTACCTTACTTCCACTCCCTTGTCCTTTTTATTCTTATCTGATGATTTCAGTAGCCTGTTCTTGAATCAAACAACCAAAATCTCTTTTGCTATCTACCTAGATATCTCTTTTTCTATTTGTTTGAAATGTCTTGAATATCTTTAAATGAATGCACTTGTGACTCCCAGCTTCTTGCTTACCCCGGATGTTTCTTTGATGCATCCTTCAGTCTCAGTTCAGCCAAGGCTTTCTACAGCAGTGTAGAGCCTGTACGATGAAATATGAAGTGTGAAGTGTGGCAGTCCAGAGGAACCAGGAAACATTAGACTTAGGCTTTATCTGAAACTGTTTGTTCCAGATGGATGTGATGGATTCAGGTCTAGAGAAAGGCAGCACTCATACTTTACAGCACAGGCCCATATCCTGAGTCCTTTCTCTGCCTCTGCATAGCAAAGGTGCACTGGCATATTCTTCAGACTTATTGCAGAGGTACAGAATAGCTGTGTGTAGATGGAGACCATGTCTGCTTGTGTTGACTGTGCATGAAAGCATTCCCTTGCACGTGCATTTGATGACTATGGCCTTTTCATATGTCTCCGTCTGCATGGGATCCAGAGTCTGTGTAAGCCTCCAAAGGCAGCCATCCTTTAAAGAAAGAAATAATGATGCCTATAACTATTTCCTACAGAGTGCCATAAGAGTCGAAATATTTCCCAGGAGGCAGAAGACCAAGATAAAATATCTGTCTCTGAAAAAGTCAAACCCCATTTCTCTTGCAGTCAGAACAGCCTATCTGCCGGCATGTATGAGAACAGAATCTGTTTTTGCTTTGAAAGCTCTTCTGGGAATACAACATTGGTGGGGACAAAGGGAAAAAGGTAATGAAAGACTGCATCACACACACCTCTAGGAGAGGAGATTTCTGGGTGTTAGTCCCTGCTCTTATTACAATTTCCATCTTTCTATCCATTGACTGAGAAGAGAAATTCCCTTTGCCTGTCTTTCGAGGACTAAAAGCCTTGGCTTTTGTTTATGCTTTGCCGTTTACTGTTGTGGCTAACTACATAAGAGTCTTCAATCAGTCTCTATTGTATCAGCTACAGCACCCAAGGGAAGAAATTGCAAGTACTTGAATCCAGTCAGTAAGTGCTTTTAGCACAGGGGTTGCCGTAACCTAGCAAGCAGACTAAGCAGGAGACCTGTGGGATTCAGCCTTTGCACAACAAAGGCAGAAGACATTTTTGAGCAACGATGGTTAGCCTGAAGCTTGTGTGTGCTTCATAGGATACCGTTGGTGGCAGTCCTCTGTGTGCAAACTGCAGATCTCTGGGACCATGGTGCAGTTTTCTCCTGGCCCACTTTCTGTGGAAATTAGGGTACAGGAGGGAGAATTATTATGTAGTGGAATTTTGCCCAAGCACAGGATGCAAGTGCATTTGGGATGTGCATCCAGGCCTTGAAGCTGAGAGGCACTCAGTGGTCACAGCTAGAAACGAAGGAGGAGGACGAAGGGCTGTATTCAGTTTAAAAATCCTAATTCTTAATGGAAAGTAAATCCCAGCACATTTGGGTACTCAGCTCATCATCTAACGACAGGTGTTTGAAAAGAGAACTTGTTCTGGTCCGCTCTGACCCACAGGGCCTGTCTATATTCTCATGTAGGGGTTCAAAGCTGGGTTTTTGTGCGTGTGGTGTTCTGCTCTGACTGCTCTGCATTTCCCTTTTATAGACAGTGCTGTAAATTGTCATGCAGTTGGGCACTCAGTGGAAGCCCACTTTTCTGCGGCTTTCACTATACTTGTGTCGCAGGCAATCAAGCCACTGAGATTTGGTAGTGTTGGCAGAGATTCTTCTCTCCCATTACAGCAGGACAGTGGCAAGTTCAAAAGTTGAGCCTGAGGCTCTGCAGAGTAAAAGGCCTTGTTAATCCCACAGCTGATCACTTTTCTATATGACTGTCTGGCATATAGCTGTCTGGTGAATTCTGTCACTTTCTGTTGGCTTTCAGTGTGGTTGTTGAAAACACAAAGGCTTACAAATATTTCCAGACCCAAGTCAACAGCAGTAAACCTTCCATAACCCTGTTTACCCTGTTAGAAGAAGGTGTGCATGTTTCTAAGCTACTGGAAAGCCACGTGCCCTTTTTCTCTGTGGATGTGCAAAATGTTGCTTTGACCCTTACATGCAGTTTTAGCTTCTCTTCCCACAGGATACTAGTACATGCCTAAGCTTGTCTGCTCACTGTAAAGCTTGTGTCAGGTGACTTACTGTGATTCCTCGCTCTTCCTGTGAGAAGTGGAAACTTAACTGCAGCTCAGTCCTTGTGCTGTCGTTCACACCACCTCACTTTGCACTTTATTTGTCAGGACACACATACAAACTGCACATTGAATACGATTTTTAGAGAAGCAGAAACGGTGAACAAAAGAAATCAAACTGAGCTGCAAAAGCTGTTTTTCTTATGTCACTAGCAAAAGTTTATGGGAACAAGGTGAAGGAAAGTGCATAACAGGTTTGTTTCCAAGATCCATTCATACTGACATTTTTTTTTGAACCTTAGAGAAAGAGCAGTCTAGCCTGTCCTTGAGTTGCAGCTGCAATCACAACTATAAATATCTGTTTAAAAATCAATTCCAGGAAAGTGACACATATGTGGAACAGAAGGAAAATGCTCTTTTTCACTTCTACCTTGCATGGGAGCAAAACTGAAATACGAACAAGCGAGCAACATATAACACTTTATCATGTTGATCTGAAAATGTCTGAGTTCATGGGCCTGCTGTGTCACCCACAAGAAAATCTGCTTCCACAAACAAAATAAGTCAAAGAAATACAAAACTGAAGATAAATAAACAGAGCATTCTCACCAAGCTCTCCAAGTGTCCAAGGGAGACGGACGCTCTTAGTGTGAGATTCTGCACTAAGAAGAATGAAAAAATTAAGGGGCATAAAGCAAGCATCCAGGTGTTCTGCAATACCAAAAAGAGGGAATGAAATGTGTTTGTAATCTGGCTTCTGAGCCAAGTCAGCAAAGAGCTCCTGGCAATGATGCATATCAGTACTGATGAGAGAACTTCAGAGGATATCTTAAAGATCATAGCTCTTTTCAGAGAGGAAGAAAGGGTGGCATTTTGTTGAGACATATCTAGATTCACTGAAAAATCTATCCCTTTAATGTTTCTTCCTCTTAATAAATAGTATTTATTAATAGATAACATTGAGACTGTGAAATTCTGATGCCTCTTAACTATTCATAAAGGTGAAAAATCATGAGAAAATTTATGCAGGATATTGATTTCTGTAAATAAGTGTTCTGGTTTGGCTGCAGCCGGCAACAAAAGCGCCACGCAGCCGCCCCTCCCCGCGCCAGGGTGCGGAGGAGAATGGAAAGAAACAGGCAGAAACCGGTGGGTCGGGATAAGGGCAGTCTAACAGAACAGCAAACAGAGGGAAACAGGAACAACAACGATACAGAAAAAGGGGAATATACAAAACAAACCCGCAGAACACAACCGCTCTCTCGGACCGCACCGCCGCTGTGCCACCCCGAGCCGCGAGAGCGTTCCCGCCGCGCCGCGCCCCCCTGCCCCCCGGAACCCAGCACGACGGCACATGGTGTGGAATACCCGGCTCTGTTTGGCCAGGTTGGGGTTGGGTCAGCCCGACCGGCTGTGCCTCTTCCTGGATTCTGGTGAAAATTAACCCTGTCCTGGCCGAACCCAGGACAATAAGACACTTTGACAGGTGTAAGGACTAACATAAATTTATACATGCTTCTACTTGGACTGTTGTCTTTTAAGTGAAACGATGAAGTAGGACACTCATGCAGTTGTAAACAAGACCAGGTTCCTATCAGACAGGCAATGCAATGTGTATGGATTAATTTCCTATAAATACTTTTCATAGCTATTTCATCTGAGTTGTTTGTACATTAATCAGATTTTAAGTAAAGACTCTGGACTTCAGGTACTGTATGTTCCATTCTGAAGAGATTTCAGGAAGAGGTCTAGATCTCAGAAAAAAGGAAATTGAAAACCAGCTGAAGTTTCCTATCATAATCACAAGCCAAGGGGAACTGCTTTTCTCCTGTATTTACAGGTCATCTTAACATTTACTTCAAGTTGGCACCATACACCGGGCCTATGGAAGATGCCTTCTTTTTTTGCAGTATTAGATATCTAGCTTCTAGGTTGCCAGCGATGAAGACAAAGTCAGACTCTTGGAGGTTTATGTTTGAAGGACAAGAGGCAGTGGATACAGCCTGGGACACAGGATTTACGTTTTCCTTTACCGTGAGAGTGGGATGGTCCATCCTTGGGTCCATTTAAAACTTGACTGTAGAACATCTTGTGCAAGCTGTTTTTACTAGAACCGCTATGAGCAGGAGTTTGGATTAAAGGAGTAAAGGAGGTTCACTTACAACCTGCATAGTTCTGTAATTTCTAATAAATAGTTAAAATATGAGAATGTTCCAATCATTTACCTGAATCAAGTGGTAGAACTGCTTGTTTAAATATTTTTTAACATCTGAAAGTGTCCTCTTTATTGATGTATTAAAGCTTTCTTTTGGAAATAGCAAGTCATTAATCACGTTAAAGTGTAACTTTCCAGTGTAACAGAAGAGTCTGTGACAGTTCCCTGTGACAGGGAACAGTAATTAAAACATTTGTTTTTCTCGTTAAAGAATCTGAGAGTCACTGTAATGACTCTGACAAAATGTCTGTCTGTGTTGTCATGCTGAAAGTGGTAAATAACAAGCATATGAGAACAGGACAAGTGCTTGCTGGAGGCTGAGAGGGTATCATCCGTTGATTCAGAAGCACTGTCTTAGAAGATTTTTCTTGTATGTGTTCAGTCACTTTCTGAGCTCATGTAAAATTTTGGCATTCAGAGTTTCCTAGATTGAGAAGCTCACAGCTTATTGCACGTTATGTGAAGAGTTGCCTCCTTTTGGCTGCTTGGGACATACTTTCTGAAATTTCACTTAATGGCCTCTAGTTTTGGTACTGGAAGAGACAAGGAACTATTTACCTTTCCCATAGCATGTGTGGTTTTACAGATCTCTGTTTTAGCTTCCTTATCAGTATTCTTTATTCCAGGTTAAGGTGTTCTAGGCTATTCTTCGTATAAATATATATGTGTGTGTGTGTGTTTGATCTCTTGGGAAACATGGAGACCACAGCTGTGGGGTGGTATTGATGTCTACTCAGCAAAAGAAAGGCTGATGCAAGAAGACTTCATTCCCAGAAGTCAACAACTGCCAATACTTGTACATTTGTATTTGTTTTCTGAAGCCTGGCAGGAGGTATTCTCTATCCCATGAGCCTCCTAAACTTATATCACTGAAAGAGTTCCTCTGTGTTAGTGCAATCTACCATCTCTGAGGAACCATTGAATCCTGCATATGCTGGTTTCACAGCGGTGGTCTTTGCTCTACAGCACTAGATAGACTTTCCTGTAAACAGAACAAATGCCTATTTACCATGAATTAAGGTGTCAGAATGAGAATTTAATCTATAGACTTGGCAAAAAATATCAAAAGTAGACATAAAATGAAGCTATATTCTATTCTTACAAATAAAATACCTTTCTAGCATTTCTAGTGTCTTTGTCTCAGTCTTTGTCTCGTTTCCTCCCCTTTTTCTCTTCCTTTGGTACACCTTTCCACCCCTCTCCTTTCCTTCTCCGTGATGTGCCTAAAGTTGCGTATCCCTCCACTCACGCAATGGGTAGTGATCACTTCTGGACTAAATCTTAAATCTCTTGCACCTACCCTAGTAATGTCTCTTATTTGTTACAACAGAGACATTTTTTTCTAAACATGGTTCTTTCGTTGCAGCCTTACTTAGGGACTGGGACTGCAGTTTAGATTTTTGTCTTTCTATCCTGCATGATGAATGTGAGTAGCTAAAACTTAATAATGAGTTTTGTAGACAAAGGGCATGCCAAATCTATTGATCCATTACAGCTTATACTGTAGTAAGTGAAAATGTGAAGCACAATGACTTCTGAAATGAACAGGAGCTTTCTGAATTTTTGTCTCCTTATAGCAAAATCTAATTAATTCTGTAACAGTAGAGTACATAGAAAATGTATGCCTTTGTAGATTGTGATCTTGTTTTAGGATTGGATGCATGATTGGAAGCATGCCCTTTGGCAGATAATGGTGAAATCTGGACTTCTTTTTCTGGTCATTGAGCAAAAAACTGTGATGGTCTTTAGGAGTAAAGGAAATATAATTTCTTTTGTTGGCTCAAGCTCAGCCAGGAAGTACCACAGGACAAGACGGATGAGAGGAGCAGTAATGAGATACATAGCTGTTCGTTTCTAGGTCACTTGCTTGAATCTAATCCAGGTCAATAACGCCTGAAATTTCTTGCAAATTTATAGCTGTTTAGTTAAACATGAAATGCATTGACATCACCTCTACTACATTTTAATTTCTTTGTCTTCCTTAATTTTTGAAGCTAAAATAACAGACATTGCACAAATAAAAGCAACTGCTGGTATAGGTTTTGCTGCAATTGGATGGGTGCCAACTTTTTATCACAGAAGTCATTCTCTCAGCAAGCACTATCTGCAAGATTGACCCTGCAGCCATGTCCTAACATCCCTGCGGAGATGGGAATTTTTTAATTGCCTGGGTAAACAACTCCTAACTGCAGGGTGAGACACCAGTTGACAGGAAATTCCTTTTTTGGAAATCAGATAGATAAGATCCCTAGCAGCTACAAGGGTATTCTCAGGGTAGGTGCCATCTGGACCACCATTTCATATGAACCCTCTTAGGGGCACAGACCCTCTGAATTCAAAGCTCTGCACCCTGTTTTCATAGCACAAAGCCTAGTTATTCTCAGAGCCCTCACTCCAACCACTGTTTTCAAGACTGCAAGGTATCTGGCTGTTCTGTCTGCTAAGAGTCTGGGCAGGGTTTCCTTCAAACCCTATTTGCATTAATCAAAGGTTGCCAAACTGGTGATGTTTCAAATTAAATTTTGTTTCACTGGAAAATTTCTGACCAGCTGTTCTCCCAGCAACCTCTGTTTCTAATGCTGCCTGTGTGAAGCTCTAATCTCTCTGAAACTGAAGATCCCAGATGATTGATGAATACAAAATAGTGGAACTAATGTGGTGCATGCTAATCTTCTTGGCTCAAAAACTTTAGTTTTTGATATATCACATCCTCTAGCCATCATCTGATAACTGTCTATTTTTGCTCTTTCAGTTGCAAACTCTTTCAGGCACAAGGAAATTTTGCCTCATTTTTCATGCTCAGCACTTTTTAAAACTATAGAAAATAATAATTGCCTTTGTTACTCCCTTCCATAGAAGTCTTCTGACTAACAGGAGAGAAGGTTTGACTCTGGTTTTGTGCTCCAACTCCAGCAGCACTCCGGGTCTTTCATCCAGACACATCACATTTACTCAGCCCTATGTAGATTAGATCACAATAAAGGGAAGAGAATTTTTATAGCAAACAATTAATATCTAACATCATTGAATTTACTTGTTCCTTATCTGATATGGGTGAACATTTTCTTTAAGGCCTTATTCAGATGCAATTTAGATTTGTTGAGGTCCCAAGAGTAACTGTTTACTTTCCGCTGGGAAAGGATTAGAGATGATTTGCTGATGTCTTTGTGATGGAGTTCTTTCAGTGTACCAAAAATAGAAACAACAGAGGGGACTATCAGTTTAGAAATGTTCTGCTCAGTTATTGTAGACAAAATGGTGGTGATCTCCTCTAAAGTAGATCTAAAGAACTTCTTACCTCTGAGGGTGATGGAGCACTGGAACAGGCTGCCCAGGGAGGTGGTGGAGTCTCCTTCTCTGGAGATATTCAAGACCCGCCTGGACAAAATCCTGTGCAGCCTGCTGTAGGTGACCCTGCTTCAGCAGGAGGGTTGGACTAGATGACCCACAGAGGTCCCTTCCAACCCCTACTATTCTGTGATTCTGTGATTCTGTAAAA
>Ga0065711_1004208_pt1 | contig 43952 bp, 15 predicted proteins | sample Hoacrofraction12_FD_59098 | JGI IMG/M metagenome (GOLD analysis project Ga0065711, IMG submission 59098) | Hoatzin crop microbial communities from Cojedes, Venezuela - Epithelial fraction 12 v2 (version 2) | ecosystem: Host-associated > Birds > Digestive system > Esophagus > Crop | place... | reverse complement strand
CCCTGGCAGTGTTCAAGGCCAGGTTGGATGGAGCTCTGAGCAACGTGGTCTGGTGGAAGATGTCCCTGCTGATGGCAGGGGGGTTGGAACCAGATGATCTTTAAGGTCCCTTCCAACCCAAACCATTCTATGATTCTATGGTTTTAGTAATACTAATTTAATTTAAAATAAAAAGGTATGTTCCATGGGAGCAGCAGAGCACCTGAAGGTGGTTTATTTCAGAATCTCCATGCAGCCCACCAGATATTTTTGTCAAAATAGTTTGTTTCCATCATAAAAAAATAAGGAATTTATTTTGTCATTTTCCTGTGCTGTGAGGAAATACGGTATTCCCTCAGTTCTTGTCTGATTCTTGGATTTACTGCAGGGACATACATTTCATTTCAAAATGCATGTAATGTTTATGCTCTGCTTGGTGCTCCCCCCCCCGCCCCAGTCCTTTAGTCTTTCAGTGGAATCTGTCAGCTGAGAGCGCAAACACCTTGAGACCTGAATTTTGGGGTTTTTTTTTCCTCACAGCATACTATGATGTAAACTGACTTTGTTAATTCTGTTTACTCACTGGTAAGGGAGAGTAATGCATAGCATGTCAAAGCTCGCGCGTATCAAAGCTACGGCAGAAGCCAGGCCTATTCCTGTTTCCCCTAAGATTAGTTAATGAGAGAAATTTGCAATATGCTACCTGCATTATCTTTCTCTGTATTGTCATGCTCCAATATTTTGCCCCTTCTTTGTCTCTGCTGCCCCTTACTTTCTTTTAATTGACCATCATTTGCATGTTGTGAATCCTTCATTAACTTCATGTGGCCTCACTTTTTTTTCTCTTTCTGGCCCTGTTTCTCCGCTATCATCCGCTCTGCCTTTTGTGTCAGCAGTTAAAGCAAATGTTTGATTTCTACTTTCTGAAGCACAGCAACTACGTTATCCTTCACTTCCAACAGATGGAGCTGAGCAAATGAGCATGGTGTTCAGAAAGCAGTTTAAAAATAGCAAGTTGTGAGAAGACTACTTTCAGTACCAACAGGACCTAGTGTCTAAGATTTCATTGGTTTTGGTCCCCCATCCCCACTTTGATAGTTAGCTCTTGCAAACAGAGAGCCTGATTTCAAGGAAACTTTTGTTTATTAAAAGTCTAGAAAGAAGAGCTTCTAAACCAGGGAGTTTCTCCCTGGCAGCCAGAACTCTTCCTCTATAAAAGGTTTGGCAGGGCAGTCTTTCTGCGTACTGTCACCAGCCTTTAGAAGGAAAATAGTCTTTCATCCAGTCATAAAGCAATATGCATAATATTCCTTGTGAAACTCAGCTCTGGGTGGGCATGTCCTGCACCGACCCGTGCAAACACTGCACATAACTTGGGAGGTGCCCTTTCGGTTCGTACTGGGTCTGCCAAGTTAAAAGGTGGGGGCAGGCTGCAGTATGCGGACGACTGAAATGTAAAATACTGTATTCATTTGTCTTGAAATGTCAAAATTCCTACACCTGGGCAAGTATTTGAGATTGTAACTGAAAAATTATTAGTTTCTGAGAAACCGAAAGCTTTTATTCTTACTTTTCCAGAATATAAATGAATCAGCAGTAACCGAACATAATCTCCAAGCAGCGTCACTGACGTGTTTCCTGTGCTACACAATTCCTGCAGCGTGGTTAGGATTATCCAGCAATGTCTGTCCTTTAAAAGACTGCTCTTAGGCAATGGTTGGAGTCCGACCACTGAACAGTATTTCATCATCTAGTTATATTTGGTTCAACGGGAATTAAGTACTTATTGGAAAACAGTCTTCACATTTACGCTATTTAATGCTCAGCTTTATTACAAATTTCAGCTTCCTGAGGATGTTTCCCAGATACAGTATTTTACTTTGTGTCATTCAAATATTGTTAAAAAAGGGAAAGCTAAAAAAGTTAAGTTGTATCCTTAGCTTCACAATTTGAGTCTCTTCCGATGAATAAAACATTGCATATTCAAAGTAATGTAAAGCACTTACCTTTTCAAGAAAATGCTCCACAGATACAACTGGCTGAGACTTGCGCTGTGAACAGTCAGATGAAATATAATTATTGTTTGGAGGAGATAGCCCTTTTCATTTATGTAGAAAGCAGCGTGTATATATTACAGTAACTTCTTTAGCTGCTGTACATCACGATGAAAAATCCAGACGCTCGCTCACTACAAAAACATACAGTTCGGTAAAGGAATCAGGAACTTGGTTGAAGTCATTCGAACCCTACGCGTTGCATGTTTAGCAAACCTATGGTTTCATCATGTGACTGCAAAGTTCAAATTATCCTCTGCATGAGATATTTTAAAACAGAAAAGTAGTGTTTGTCCCAGCCATTTCTAAGTGTGTGAGGCCATCCAGTGGATTTTTTTTTCCTGTTCATGAAGCAATCCTACACGTATTGGCCAGCCTTTGCATTTACATTTTTTTCTTGTGCGCTGTTTTAAGTGCTAGAGGTCTAGAAAAGGAAAAGCCTGTTGAATGAATACCAAGCATGGCCCTGTGCTTAACAAGGCAAAAACTCGACACAAGTAGTGCATGTCAAAAACATTAAGCTCACTTCTTAAAAACAGGGTGTATTTGTATTTTTCCATGGGTCCTGCCTCTTGGAACACTCCCAGTATTGTACACATGCAATAAATTATTTTTCCAGATGCTCTGCAATGACCATGAGGTGTTAAAAGACAAGATTTTGAGTCTGTAGTATGTTTTGGGGCTGGCTCAGCATCAGTCTTCTTAGTGACTATGTTTAATAGTTATAAATAAGCAAGAAAGGCTGGCTTATGATTTTTCTATTGCATGCAACCTTGCTGTCTGAAATACATTGGTAGTGTCATGTTTTCTCATACCAGCACATGGGAAAGAACATTTTTATGGTAATCTTTTATTCATCTGCAGTGGCTTTCATAGGTTGAGAAGATACTTTGTAACCAGTGTTTGATCAGTGCTCTCTGTTTTCATGGCATCTTACTTGTTGCACTTTAACAAGCTTTACTGAAAAGCATGGAAAGAGCCAAAGTAGAGCCAGCATGGAAATTTGTTGGCCTGGGTAGATTGTTTCCCTTTCATTTACAGTAGTTCCTCCAAACTGTTGCTGAAAAACTTGGGTAAAGCTGACTGTGTAGTGTAGGTGTTTTGTATATAGCATTTGTTTTTGACGTGTGCCCAAATCTGGGTTTATTTTGTTGGTATTAATTTATCGTAGTTAAGAATGGTAAAGAAAAAACACACATTGTAATTGTGTGCAAGTCAGGTGATGATTTTTTTTTTAACTGTTGATTTGCTATGAAAGATGGAAATTTGAAGCATCACTTTTTTCTTTCTAGGACTCTGGGCTGTGCAACGAGCACGCTAAACTAAGTAAGCACAGTCAAATGATTGTTTTTGAAATTGCAGGAAAATTTCAGAAACTACTTGGTCCTCAGCTTGAAGATACTGACTTGAGTTTTTAGCTTCCAGAATGGACCATGTGTGCACAGGAGGCAATGCCAAACAGCTATGGCATCGCTTTGTTGTTGTACTTTCCACTGAAATGGTCTGAGTAGGCATGAGGTTGGCAACCATGGCTCTGCTGGGGGGCAGAGAAGGAGTGAAAATATTTCTTGGCTGAGGGCCACCAGCAAACAGCTGGGTTTTGTATTTTTTTTGAAGTTGCATTGGGTGGATGTACCCAAGGAATCTGGCTGCACCCTTTATGATTATAAGTAAAATACAGGCAAATCAATGGCTGCACCAAAAGTTTAAGGAATATTCAAACCACTCTTCATAAAGGTTTAAATTTTTCTGAGTTAATTAGCAATTGGTGAGCAAGGAGTAACTGAAGTGAAGATAAACCCCAACACAGCAGTGTTAAAACTACATTTCCTGTTTTTCAGTGACCGCTTTTCTGACAGTGCGAGGTGTAGTAAAACAGAGCTCCACGGGAGCTTACCCTCTAATGAGAAAAATTACATAAAGAGAAAAGCAAAAAGAGAAAAGCTGTTTTGTATGCCTCGCATCTTTAAAAAGAAAAAAAAAAATCTAAGAGCTCCCATCTTCAAAATTATGTTCACATTTACAAACGTTATTTCATACTTTGGCTGAAACCTGTGTTAAGCCTCTTCAGTGGTATTTGGAGGGCAAGAACACTTATCCTACTTTGAATCAGGAGCAAGCAGCACATTGGGATTTCAGGATGTGTAGGTAGATTCAGAGCAGCACATCAGGAAGCACCCTCGTTTGACAAGTGGAGACACTTGTCTGCTTAGAAATGTATTCTTCCAAGTTGATGGAATAAACTGAAAGCCAGAGGAGAAATAGAGGTTAGAAAATCAAGGTTTCCCAACTCTGTACTGTTTATTCTGTTTAGACCATGCTGATTTCCGTCTTGGTAGCTGCGATTCTGCTTCGTCTGTGGAAACGAAAAAAAACTTGGTCTGAGGTATCTGACAGCTTATGGTGTGGTTTTGGCAGCAGCTCACCCTGGTGGTGGTGTCACAGTTAATGCGTTACTAAAAGAAAAGAAAGATGTTGTTGTGTGACCAGCCGTGTCTTGCCTTCAACAATAAACTAGTTTATTTAATTTGCTTAAATGATCATAGGGTACAAGTCATGTGAGAACAGTGGCAAGCAGATTAGGGTTTAGTTGTATAAACGCTAACGTAACACTGCAAAAAATGGTGGTTAAGTGACTGTGTTTGGGATGATGCATAATTTTACTGTTATTTTTATTAGTGATTTATGATTTCTTGATGGTGAGCATTTATTGGGATAGATGCTCGCAGTGCAAAAGGTTGATGTATGATAATGATGTTCCAGATAGGGCAGAGGCAGGAAAGGTAGAAGTTGCAGAAGCTGAATAACTGGGAAGTTGTGACAATATTTAAGGATTGACTGATAACACATACAGTTCCACTAGCTACCTACAGTGTGCTGTCGTGGGCAAAACTCTTGTTTGTTTTTTAACACATCGTATTGTTCCTATGGGAAAATAAATATATCTAGTATATCTAGTACTGAGTGACAGATGCTGTTATAAAGAAAGCAGATATGAGCCACTTTTCTTTTGACCAAACCAAATAATTTCTCGTAGTTGACTTTATTACTGATGTGTTTAGCAGAGTACAGATCCTTGACAGTAGATTTAATCTGAAGTGAAGTCTCTTTCTGTCATATATGTGTATGCCAGATGAGAGAAATTTCTCAGTCTTCTCCAACACCGTTCAAGGCTTCTGGCTTGTGAGATGCTGAAACCATAGAGACTTCAGCCTCTATTCTCTGGCTTAAAGCAGATCTATCCAGTAAAGTATCATGGAGATGGTGATTCTGTCTTGCTCACTTTCCTTCTGAATCATTGTGATTTTGAGCAGTACAGCTCTTGGTTGCTTGGTGCAGCATCAAACAGCCACAGGCATCAAGGCCAGAGACCAAAGGCTGCCGTAAGCTTGCAGTTAGTCGAAGGATTGGACTGGATTGCTCTAGGGCAATGATTATTGTTAGGGAGCTAATCCTGCACGAGAAGCCTGAAGTCTGTTTTTAGACTATGATGTTGTCTTCTGCTCTTGATTAACATATCTTTTCTTGCCTTTTTGATGTCATGTTATTAAGAAAACTGTCCCTGTGTAGTATGATAGGATTGGTTTGGAATATTAAATGGCTGTTATTGCCTGTTCCCCAGTGTATTACGATGAAAAGCAATTGCTGTGTTACTGGAAGTTGGAATTATGAAATAGTCTACAATTTTTTACAAAAATATTTTTTCACAAACTACCATGTATTTCCATCTTAATTTTTCCTCTAGTGTTGTTATGTAACAAAAAAACCCACTTGAGTGTGGGGTATCAGCCACAGAGTTAATCAGAGATTACTGTGACTCTCTTCGAGGGCTGAGTTTATACATTGGAAGCTTTTCTTGGTACCGTTTTAGCACCTTAAGGCTACCTGTATTGATGCAATAACTCAAGATTCCTGGAAAGAAAATAATTTTTGAGAAGAGCATCTCTCCTAAGGCTTTTGTTATATTGATGCACAGTTGCCAGTTACTCTGTAAAATTGTTCATATGAAAGGCCTTGCTTTTTATTTTATGTATGGTGAGTCTTTTTTTACTTGACAAGCAGGCACATTTGTGTCCTGGATTAAAAGACCACGGAACATTAGGCCTTTGACATAAAGGGATGGAGAGGGGGGTGGGAGGAAGCAGGGAAGTTGTATAGAAAACCAAGAATTCTTGAAGAAAGTTAAAGGAATTTCATTTATGGATTAATTTTAGAACAAAAAGCTCATTTTTTTTTAACAGAATTCAGATGCTTATGCTGGTTTATAAGGTATGTGGAGCTATGTGAATTTCTAAAATTTGATAGTCTTACTGGCTTTCCTTGGAACTCTCTGCTTGGATGGGGTTAAGAAAGCACAAGTTGGAGATGTGTATACATAAACACTGGTATTAATAATTACTGGTGCCTCAGAGGCTGATCGTGTATCAGCATTTCTTCCTTCTGTTCCAGGACAGCCATGCTCTGTGCTGTGTGATTGCTGCCTCATCTCAGGGCTGCTTGCCCGTGATTCACTATTGGTGGTTTTATATTGGCTTATTTGGGCATTGTTTGTAATGTAAGTTGTTTTATAAACAGTATTTTATTATTATTACTATATAGTAATGTTTCTGTCAATCGCAAAATAAATTCCTCAGTATGAGTAGATCATCTATGTAACTCAGCTACGAGAGCTCAAAAATTTCCTGTGTTTCCAAATAATACTCTACTGCTATTAAAGGGTAGAAAAAAGCATTTTCTCATAGCAAGTTTTATAAAAGAGCTGGTCTCTGCATAGCACTGCAGGTGCTAGAATGATTATTTAATTGCACGTAGGCTGATTCAGAAACTTCTGTATTAAATATGAAATCTATTTCATTGTGAACTAGTGAAACTATAACTTAATTAGAAAGAATTACAGTGCTCTGGAGCTGAATGGGAATATCACTTCTTTGATCTTGGAGCATCTTGTCCACCATAATGACTAGTACCAGATGTTTCATAAAACAATACAAGAAACATATGCTTTTTTATAAATTTTCCTTTCTTGTGAATAATCAGATCCAATAGGCTAGTTAAATATCCTTCTGTTAGTTTCAAAACCAAAATTAACCACTGTTGAGATTTGTTTGAATTTTCTCTTACCTGCCTCATCCTCACAGCAGCAGTTTGTAGAAGTTATGGTTAATTTTGTTTTTTCTTGCAAATATTTGCAGCAATACCCTTACTGCTCGCAGAGTGGACCAGCTAGTACAAAGCTGTGTTTAACCAGAAACTGGGACTGATTTTTTTTTTTTTCCTAATGGTTAGCATGTAACCTTTAATTAGTTTGACTGATCTTACTGCTTTTGGGAACTGCAAGAATATTCTGCCTAGTGACCACCAGATGGAGTTTCTAAAACACCTTTGATAACCTAATACCAGAATTAACTTCAAAATGATCTTTTAAAGGTTTTGGAGATGAATTAAGAAACAGTTGTGGAAATTCTACCAGCTTCAAGATAAATTTTAGCTTAAATTTGCAGCTGTTGTTGCTAAAATTAGGCTTTTCAATTCATTTTGTAATTGGTAATGTATAGACTAATATACGAGTGATGAGCAGAACTTCCCAGCAATATCAGTACAATTTGTGATAAATCCACTTTAAATTAGGAGATTAATTCTGTGTTTTTTGAATGTTAACTTTACCCAGAGTTGAGCATTTCCTCTGCATTTTTATAGCAGAATTATTCCTACTGTTGGGCAGTATACTTGCAGGTATAGTTCCTGCAAGATACCAAAAGAAGTGCTATTCCCATTCAGCTCCAGAGCACTATAATTCTTTCTAATTAAGTTACAGTTTCAATAGTTCACAATGAAACATACTTGCAGGTATAGTTCCTGCAAGATATCTCTAATTGTAAATCTATTTCTTTTTTTATTAGTCCTCTCTCCAGGTCTCTGAGTTGGGAGTATTTATGCTGCTGCTTATTTATCTGTTCATATAATGCATCATGAAGTTCTTTTAAACTAGATAAAATGGATTCTCTTTCTGGTTATAAATTTTGTTTGTTTTGATGAACTTTTGGTAGGAAGATTTTTTTTTAAATATGTTTGTATATTTAATTCATAACTACTCTGTGAGAATCTGGTGGTTTAAAAATCTTTTACTGTCATGATTTGTAATAATACAAGAACTCTGCCTGCTCTAGACTGTGAATAATTTTGACCCTTCTCGTGTATGTAATTAAAAGTGCCGGTTCTTTAGGAGGAAGGAATATAAGGAAATCACATGGACTAAGGAAAGGAGTTGGTAGGAAGAAAGTGGAATGACAAAGTGGATAATAAATCCTCTTCTCTCCTGATAGGAAAAGAATGTATTCAGCATATGTCAAAGTGTTTTGATATATAATGAAAAGGTAAAGGAAATACAACAGAAGAAACATTTCACACTTCAGATTTGTTGCCATGGCAGTCTGCACAGCTGGTTTTGTATGTTTAGATTGCTTTTACTTGGAAAAAGCATTGCATGAGGTAGTTAAGAAATACACAAGATTTTGCTTACTAAGAAACTACAAAAATTCATCTTAGAGCATATGTTTCAGATTCATCAGTGCTCTGAGCACTTTACAGCTGCAGAAACTTAGGTGAAAGTCAGTACTTCTCAAAGTCCTCAGTTGCCAGCAGAACAGAGAGCAGCGCTTGGCCAGGTTCTGCTTTTGTCTTCTCTTGCCAGTCCTGTGCCACTGCAGTAAAGCTCGTGAGAAGGTCTCCAGCCTGAGCACTGTATTGCTTTCATTTTTAATAAGCAGTGATAAATGGGGTTTTAGCTATGTACTTATCCATACCACAAAAACAGTTCAACTGAATCTTAGTTTTAAAAAAAAAACCAAAAAAGTGTTACTTCAAGTTTTCTGGTAGTAGTGTCATATTTTATTGGCAACCTTGGGGCCTATTTTCCTATATTAAATGATAGTTAAATGCGTATTTTCTGCGACTGCTCCAAAATGTGGTTGTCTTCAGTGAATTCTCTTTGTACTGACAGAAAAGGGCAGATTCTGATGCCATGTTGTCCCAATTTGTACTGGTGTAAACTTGGTTGTACCCAGTGAACTCATTTTACTTGCACTGATGTAGAAGTTCACCCTTTGCAAACCTGTAGGCTTGTTAACTTGCTGCTTATTAACTAGCTCTGTTCTCATTTAAGATCCTTCAAGTCTATGTTGTGTAAAAGGTGTTTTTATATAAAAGCCTTTTTATGTATTGCACTTATATCTTAAAGCTCTGAGAAATGAAGCATCAGAAAATCACTACTCTGTGTTTAGAGATTCTGGGCCTCCAATTAGAGTAACAGAAAACACTCTTTAAACCATTGTATGTAAGTAAGGGCATCTTGTCAGATATTAGGCTTAGACTAAATTATATAATATTGCAACTTCCCTATTCACAATTGCCTTTTTCATTTATCTCTCACTGAGTCTTAACACTCAGAAGTGCCTTGGACTTTTTTTTTTTCTTTAAGGAATTCACTAATAACCATTTTAAATAGTTTGCTTTTACTTGCTATCCTCCTACACTTTACAGAAAAATTTAAAAGGAACAAATTGCTAATTAAAGTATAGCCAGGAAAATATTTTCATGAATGTGAGGTAAACTAACGGTTCCATGGTGAGTGAGCTTTTGGATATATGCAGTGGTTACTGCAGTAAATGGATTATGAGGTACGCTATATTCTTAAAGCTAAATATTCTTTGGGATGCCAAAGGTATGAGTTGTTATATTATATTGTTCTGGGAACCAAGAGGGTTTCTGCAGGGAGCTGATTTCCGAGATCTCATTTGTGGCAGCACAAAGGAGAGGAAGCGACAAGGACGTGGCCTGCGCATGCATTAATCACCAGCCTTGTGTTGCTATGGCGCAGTGTTACTCCGTCCGTTCAGCTGCAGGATTCTCTGTGCTGAGCAGAGTTGGGGGGGGGGTGCCTTTTTGCTTTCATTCCCAGCTAGCTTCACGCTGATGAATAATGAGATTTGAGTAGTGTCAAAATTATGTCCTGGAAAATCTGATAACTGAACATGTCTGATTTGACACCAGAGTCATGCAATTTGGTATGTTTTGATTCGGTGAAGCAACGCAGGTTTAACCTTGGCTACAACAGGTTTTTACCAAGAAGGCCAAAAAAAAAAAATCACACATCTTACTGACCAGGTACACTTTAACACTTTTTATTGAGAATTTATTATGAGTCAGTAGTTCCTGCATGAGGCTTTGCAGAAAGTCCATTTCTGTAGTATTTTGACATAATATTGAAGGCCACATCTCTTCCTTTTAATAGAACCTGAAATTTTCTAGGGGTTGATCACTTTCCTTCATTTATTGAAACTATGTCTTCAGAGACCAACTCAATTTGATTCTCAAATTAAAACTTTTGAAACGAGGACCTCTACTAGGTTAGTCAACGAGGACTTGTCTTGAGCTAGCTTTGTTCATAATTTAAGCAGAAGCAGAGAGCAACATTTTTGTTAGTTCATTGATTTGACTTAATGGGCAGTTCAGCAAGAGGGCCATAAGCCATAGATCAACTCAGACATTAAATTTAATTTTGTGAGAAAATAACACTGTTAATGGCACTTAACTAGTGCTTACTTTCTAGTATACAGTATATACATACAGAAACATACAGTACACCTTACTGTTCAGGGGTTTACATTTAAATGATACACTTTAAGAAATAATTTAATAAATTCTTTGCAAATTATTTTTACATCAGTAGCCTGACTTTTATCTTGCGTATATACAGTATTTTAGTCATAATTATTTAAATGTGAAATAGAGAAGTCCCTATTTACAGTCATCAGAAACCTTCAGGTATGTGAGATAGAAAGGCCCCGTTCTTGAGAACTTTGTATATTAAAGATTCGTCCATAAAAGTTCTTCCATATTTATGATACCGTGTATTTCCTTAAGTATTTTATTGCACTTGCTCATCTACTGCTTTTCTATAAATATTGCAAAGTTCTCACTTTTTGGGATACTGCTTTTTGAGAGATACCATGCGATGGTGCTGCAATTAAGTTCAGAATTTCCTTAAGAGAACAGCAGTCAGGCAGCTCCATGGCACGGTTTCTTTGAGGCAATTAATATATCAAACTAACTCTTAAAAAAAAGGTGAGTGGATTGCAGTCTTGTTCATTAAATTATGAAAGTTGTTGTCTATATGATTGCCATCACATTTGTTTATTACCAAGGATACATGCAAACATACTTTCCTGCAATAAAAAGGATTAGGAAAAAAAGTATTGAGATTTCAAAGGTAAATTATATAAAAACTTTCTCTATCTCTTTAATAGCAGCTTCCACTTTACTATATAAATCCATTTGTAATGTCAAATCATTGAATAAGATTTGAGTCATTGTGAAGGAGTCAATCTGGTGAAGTAAATGCAAGTGGTGAATGGTACCAAGAGCACAAGACCAAACATGGATGGAAACAGAGGAGTAATACGAACATTGAACAGAATAGCACATTCAGATACAGAAGTGGAAAAGATGAGAGACAAAGCTCAAGAGAGATAAGAGCCATGATCTGAAACTGGGAATTTAACATGGAGAGAAAGGAACAGAAATAAATGAACAGTCCTGTTAGAGGCAGAAAGAAAGATGTCTCAGAGGTGGGAAATGGAAGGAAGGAAGCAGCATAGAAGTTACAATTGCACTTAATGCTGCCTGTTCAGCCACACCGTGCTGGCAGTGTCTCAGTTCTGGAAGCCTCTATCCACACCAGATAAGCCAGTTCCTCCCTGCTGGAATTTTTCCTGCATAATGGGATGGAATTTCTTTAACAGATTTTACATGAGAGATTTAATGTGGTGCATTAGGAAACCTGATTTTCCTCAGACGAGGAGAAGAGGAACCTATTTGCTTGACGGTTGCAAGGAAAGATTTCTTAAGAAATTTAAGAAGCAATTCTGTGTGGAAGTGAGCTTGAATGCTCAAGACGTGTAGAAATTCATAGACAACCTCTCAAGCGGAGAAAACCCCAACCAACCAACCCCACGGTTTACCAAAGCAGCCAGTGTCATGTCAGCATAGAGGCACTATAAATTAGTGTGTGAATCGGACACAATGATAAAGAAAGACTTCATTCCTTATCATGGTTTTCATCAACAGGCTAAAGCTATGAAGTAAATTGATGTAGTTGCACTGGATAGTTTTCGGGTGGAGAAAATGCCATAGAAATAGATGATTTTTACTGTACAGAGTTTAAGGGTTAAAATAACTCAATAAAATACGAGAGGCTGTTAAAAAAAGTAAAGATTAATGGAGAGTCTTCCACCAGGATGTTGATAACTTAAAGATGCTTGTGTATGAAGAAGACAAGCAAAGATGGCTTTGAGATGAAATTACTTGAATAATATTGAAGAGAAGAGAAAAGGTATGAAAAGGCTGTTTCTCGCCTCCTTCTCACTTAGGACTTAAGCATGTCTCTATGCTGACAAATTAGGAGCAATTATCAGATGGGATTGTGCTATATGCAATAGAAAAGGTTTAATTCTGGGTTTGCACTGGGTTTTTTTTCTGCACCAGAGGCTTGAAAAGCCACATTTTTTGAATAAAATCATGTGGAATTTCAGTTGTGTTGTGACAGATTAAGCAATGAATTGATTCTGCTGTGTTGCAGGGCAAGCCACAAAGATGTCTTGCTGCCCCCAGATCAGTGGGAGAATATAGGTTTAACTTCTGCACCTCCTCCATCACTAATAATGCAGTAACAGCACAGGAACAGGGAGTTCTTGGGTCAATGTTTTGTAGTTTACTGTTGTTGGTAACTGTTAATTTGCTTCCTGCAGCATGTTTGTGTTTCTTATATATTTCATATACTCAGTACAGTTTGGCAATCTGGATTGGATTTCTTCATCCCCACTGTGAAATACAGAAACTATACTTTTATTGTGTATTCAAGAGTCACACTGGGAGGCAGTCCATTTCTGAGAGGTCAGCAAAAAGCTGATGGTGACTGCGATTCCTATATATTACTCACATTTAAAATCTTGTATGTACTTGAGGGATTTTGTATGGTTTCCAAACCTCCAGTGATGCCCTAGGTTAAGGAGATTAATTTATTTGTTGCAAACATATCCCTTGAAAATACAAAATGTTAATCATAAACATTTATTTTTAAGATAATTACTCTTGTTACATGAACATATGTGGACCATAACACTTAGCCAGACATTCTTTACTAGTTAAATTTTGATTTAACTTTGTAAACCACTGTGTCCTTCATTTTAATATGCAGAACAAACATCTCCCTTAGAATTAGTTAATAAATATTTCTGAATTCTTGAAATGTTTTAGGATGCAAAAAAGCACTGTAAAAATAAAGCACACTTTTGTTAATTGTTATATCTAGAAAAAAAATCAATTTACCATAAATGTTAACGTAGGTTAGTTTGTGCGAGAAAATGATTCCTGAAAATGGTAAATTAAGCTTATTTTAGAGGGGATTTAGTGATGAAGAAAGAAATTAAATAATTTAATTTATAATTAACATTTACTACTTGGACATGTATAATTGGATAATATGGTCCTTAGTAAAGGTCATCTATATTGTCTTCATGGAAAAATGCTGTTTGCTTCATCAAGGATAGCACTGTTACTTCTTTGTACAGAAAATAAGGTAATACTTTTTTCTATACAAGATACAAGGTGCTGTGTCTTCAGTCAAGACTTCAATAAACTGCTTACTGATTTCTCCAGGCAGGAATATTACAACAATGAAGACAGAGTTTATGATTTGTCACCAATTCAGTGCACTGAAAAGTATTAGATATCACAGGTATTACAGCACATAGGCCAGAGTCCTGCCAGATTTCAGCAAACAATTAACTTTTTGAAAATTAAGACTGTTTCATTTAACTGTAATGGAAAGCTCCTTCTGACCTCTTGGTTGGGACTCTCACGTTAATGACTCCCGAGTGCCAACACAGTCCCGGTACTGGTACGCCAAGTGCTGCAGTAACAGAGCACCAGAGGGGTTCTTCATACCTACGTCATAACTTGCTGTACTACTGTGCGTTCATGAGAACACCCTTGATGCCCACAGTGGATCTTTTTAAGCAAACGTCGTAATTTGTTGGGAAAGTTTTTGTTAATGTATCTGTAGAGCAGAGGCATTACAAAGCTGCTTGAGAAAGCCAAGAATTTTGATAGAATCTTGGTAAAATGTAATATTCGACTGTAATTTTCATCTGCAATTCTTCCTTGTGCATTAGTAAATGTGCTTACCAAGAGGATAACATAATAGGGTGTCCATAACGTGAACTGTGTACAGACTGTGGCAATCAGAAGCCTGTGCACCGATGGATCTAACCGTCCCGTGTCTTGATCCAGTGGAGTAGCCTCTTTGCGTATTCGTAAGATCAATATAAGTGCATACAGTACAGCGATAGCTGGTACAACATACCCGATAAAGACCATAATGGCATCTGCTGCTTCTTTGTTCTGCATCTTGGAACATTCAATTATTTTAGTGGATACGTGATTGCAGACATAGAACAGAAGAGATGAAAAACTTGTGAGCATGGCACCACCCCAAATGAATCCACAAACATGTTTGGTGTTGTACACACTTGACATGTAAGTTCTAGGTAGAGCACGTTCGATGTAGTAGTCCAGACTGAGTAATGTAGTAGAGTACATGGTAACTAAAGACGAGACGTTGAATAAAATAAGTAAGGTAATATAAACTTCATTGTTAGAATTCCAGATGGCCCATTTTGTGTTGGCAAGACCTAGAAGGTACATTGGTGCCAGAGCGTTGATGATGAGACCAGCAATGGCAATGTTGACAAAGTAAACATCTGGCATAGTCATAGTAGCTTTGTTATAGAGATTAACTAGGACCAGCAAGCCATTGTAACAAAGGCCAACTGGGAAACATATAATGAGGTAGAGTAGGGAAAAGATGGAGAGCACGAGGTGGAAGTCATGGCAGAGATGCTGGTCCTCACTGTTCTCGGTACTGTGGTTTAAGGTTTCACAGGTCCACATAGTGATTTTAGCTTTCGTATCTTCTCCTCTGGTCACCAGCTTTTCTGTAGAGAGAGAAATAGTGAAAGTATTGTTGAAATATTATATTGTAAGTGAAATGCAGTGTACTGTGAAGAAAACATTTTAAAGATAGAAATTATACACCTCAGGTAACTGATCAATTTAAGGTCAGTGACTGAAATGCCTTTTGATCTTCTTAGTTGAGAAGAAAGTAATCTGTGATTCAAAATTTCATGAGACTAGTAAATGTTCTGAAGTTTTCAATGAAATTAGTGGCAAATGAACTAATATAGGACACGCAACAGAGGTAAACCATAAACTGTGTATCTTTAAAATAAGTACCGATGTAATATGCATGAAGGTTAGTACAATGTTTTTTAAAATTATTAAACAGTACCTTTTATATAGCTAATAATATATAAGGGTGGTTGCTAAAGAATTGAAGGATACAAGCTGAAGCACAAATCTTAGCAGTAAGATGGAGAATAGAGTTCTTTAAGGTGTTAAACAAGCTTTGTCTTTAAATGAGGAGGCACATCCAAGGCGGTATGGTGGATGTATACAGGATCACTGATACAATGGACAAAGACTAGAGGAAATTGGGAAATGAATGGAAGGGGTTTTTTTATAGGTCAGTTCATATTCAGACTTCCAACCTATAACCATTTAGTTCTGAAAAAACAATGGACCTCTGTAGTCTAGGGAACCTAATATCGGGGCATCCTGACTTTCCAAAAAGGCAAGAATTATCTATCGTTTCCTCTCAAAATAGCTTGAATTCTTTTAAAAGTATGCTAGTATCAGTAGTTGTTGTCCAGCTATCTTTGCTTTATTGTCAGTAAAGAGATACAATTTTAACTGAAATCAGTGAACTTCAAAGCAGTCGTGAGAAGTCTGTTTCCAAAATGCAGAAATAAGTAATCTCCTGAAGTACAACTGAAAACATTCACAGCCTTAAAATTATGGTGGTTATTCCTGCCAGCCCGTTTCTGGGACAGTGTAGAATTGATGCAGCAGGTGATTTCCCATCTCACGTGGACGCTGATACTGTCAGACACTCAGCATTGTTTTGTGTTCTTCCCGTTTAACACATATAGGAAAGTGTAAGTACACGTCCCTGCATTCCTTCCAGAGAGAGAACACGATTTAATCAAATCCACAATAAACACTGTGCAATTAAAATGAATGTTACTAGACAACATGCTATACGCCATGAACCATATGGCCAGATTATACGGTATGGGTTCTGTATGCATACGGATACGTGGTTGCACCTCTCTAGTGCTAACCCTTTGACACCTTAGCCATACTACAGAATTTGTTCCAGAATCATGTCAACTTCCATTTTTTTTTTTACTTCCCATTGCAGTTGTTTTGTGTGCATTTTTTTCTAAATACCATAGCCCGTGCCAGGTATCAGGCTAAAAATACAGACATTTTAGCTGGGCAAACAAATTTTTATTCCACTGATGTATGTTGGACTTAATCAGATAAGGGGCTTCTGTGGCAGCAGCACAAGATGCAGTTCTGTTGTTTTCAAAGCTTTCTTTCACCTTTGTGGAAAAACTTCCTTGTTTGTTTACTCCAAACGGTTCTTTAGCTATAGGATTGCATTTGAGTAAAAAGTATGGTATCTTTATGTTGTCTTTCACTCTTGGTACTATTTTCGAGCACTGAAAACAACCCAGTTTATTTTCAGGAAGCATCTGTTGTTTTAAGTTTTTAAGAAAGTTTTTTGTTTTTTGGTTTTTTTTTTTTAAAGAAAAGCTGTTTTGCACGGTTGAAGGCAACCAAAATTACATCTCATTGAACAGTTATGACTTGATTGAACCAAAGCAGCAGACTGGAACTAGATATTGCAAATATATGCATTACAGTGAGTGCAGGGGTGACTAAGCACAGGCACGGATACAATCACATAATTCCATTATGTAGGTTTATCCTTAAGCATGTAGCTTTGATTACTCTGGACTGAATTATATCAGCCTCAGAATACTTGCCTGTGTATTGTCTCAGAAGATCAACAGTCTTTGCTACCATGCTTTATATTTTATAGAGCAGCGGGATGTCTGCTTTCACAAGTGTTTTCAGTAATTACCCCTTTTTTCTTTACATCCTCTCATGTAAATGTAGTCAAATAAGACAATTCTCTTTAATGACAGAAATGGTAGGCAATTTGTTGTGTTAAATAGTAATGTTACGAAATTACAAAATTTACCTCCAAAATGAGCAAAATTAAAAGATATTTTCTGAAGAAATTTTCTTGATGACTTCTAAATTACCAGGTGAGGTATTTTTGCCACAAGTGTAGAAATCACCCCTTTTTAATTGGCACTTACCTGCGAAGGCACTGAACCTGTCTGCTGCGCTGCACAGGCCCTGCTCAGCATTTCTTACCCAGCCGTGCCTTTTGTCAGTTCAAGGGCGGTTTTGTCTTCACAGCCCTTGTCTGGGTAAGTCCTTGCGATGCTTCGGATGCAGCAGTTTTACTCGATCAATCTAAACTAACTCAGTCACAAGCAGTTCAGCAGTCCCAGGTTGACTCCATTGCATAAGTGAATGCTGCAGTCCTTGTTTACCGTGGCCTGACTCAGCCTTCCCCGATGCTGCCCCTGGTCTCGTCTGCTTTTATACTTCTATCACGGTGAAAAATTAAAATCAGACCTTAGAAGGCAGAAGGACGGAGCGTCCTGCCAGCCGCCGCTCACTCTCCAGCCTGCCTTTCCCACGGCCCCAGCCTCAGCAGCGTTGCCGCAAAGCCTCTTACCTCTTAATTCACGTTTCGCATTCCTCCGCGCTGCCGGATCCGCACGCGTTTGATAAGCAACCTTTGGGAGGAAGGACGCCGGCTGCAAAGCCCGGGCTTGTTTCCCTTGGAAAACATGGTGCTCGCCTCTCGCCAGCGCCCGGGCAGCGTGCTGCTCGCCGGCCCTGCACTTGTTTTTCCTCTATAAGTTACTCACAAGTTTCTGCTTGGCTTGGCAGGCGGCAGGCCCCTCCCTTCCCCTGTTTACAGCCAGTTTCAAGAAGTGAGAGGCTGTGCGCGGAGGGGAGCGAGCTGTTGGATCCAGCTCAGCTCAGTCTCTGGGTTTCAGATTTACGACTTAAAATACACGGGCTGCTGGAGCGCACCGGTTTGTTATGGGGTTGTCATCTGCGCGGGGCTTCTCTGGGGACGTTGGAGAGGCTGCTCCATGGCCTGCAAGTGCAATCAACGGCTCTCATTCGAGACTGGGGGTTTTATTTTTAACCTGGGCTGAGAATATGTAGCTTTGAAGCTTCATTTTTATAGGCCATATATCCGAAACAATCAGTATTTAAAAATCACTTTCCTACAAAGTGCACAGGTGCTTGTGCTGCTTGCGAAGGGGAGCTAGCTTGTCATGCCAGCTGGGAAGAGAGGTTTCTCAGCATTTCCTTTGAATTTGGAGATTGTTCTAGTGTGGTAAAAAGGCATTACGACGTGAGCCTTGTTTTGTGATGGTGTTACGGATTCCATTCTGTTTCCTTTTCAAAAGAGTTGGAAGGGTGATTGTGCTCAGAGCGTCTGCATGTCACTCGCAATTAATGGTTGGGAATATGTATATTTTCTACACCTTTAAAAGGGATCATTTCTTGAAAGAGTTTTTGAATTGTAGGTTGAAAATTTATCCCATACTGAATTTTGTACTATGGTGGTTCTGTTTTTTATGTCAGAGCTCCTCAGGCTAGTGAACTACAGTCATCACCTTTGAAGTATGTTTTAACTGATATTGTCAACCAAAATCAAGAGCTGCCTCACTTTTTTTGAAATAATTTGTCTTATATTTAGAGATTCTGAGGCTTTATTCCATAGCAAATAAACACCAATGAAAAATCCCTTCATTAAAAATTAAGCAAGTGTTCATGGAATAAATACCAGAGAAACTCTAAAAATGATTACTCTGTTTGGGTTGAGTTGCTCTGTCTAACTGCAGTTTGGTTTCATAGGCAAGGTCTGTGCTTCTTCGTTTGTTTTTAACAGTTCATTATGAATATTGTAAAACCGCTGCAACTCCCAGATGGTAAACAACTCCTGCATTCCTGTTGATACACAGTCCACGGACAGAATTGCATGTGTGCTATGGATAGCTCTGTAACACACTGGCATCAAGTCTTTGCTGCCTCAAAACTTTAGCAGGACTTTGATCATCAGAAGTTCATTGGGCAAACAGCAAAGCAGGAAAGGTATTAGTGCAGAAGTACTTTCAGAGTTCTGATACCTGGCCGAAAGCCAATTTCTTTACATGTCATAAAAACTGAATGTGGTTTTATTTAGATAAAAATTCGCATGAAGTACGTAAGAAAAACTTCTTACAACACTGCACAAAAAGTTAAGAGCACTTTGACGGCAAAGATTATTTTAGAAAAGATGCATAAAATGATCTTGAATTAATGAGAAAAAAAATGAAGTTCTGCTCAGTTGTGTTACAGAGTCCATAGGTGTAGTGAGGGTTTTTTCCGACACTTTCATTCATAATGCAGGACGAAGTTGCAGAGCAGGCTGGCTAACAGTTTCAAGCATGACTGTTCTACACTCTGATTGTTTTATTTGACTTAAAACCGAAACCTTTATCCAGCTGTAGCACTGTCTCTTGCTCTGCAGTTTTTTTCTTTTGTTTAGACAATAAATGATTTGTCTACTTGCTCTGTTATCGTCTATCTGTGAAATAGTTCTTATCTAGTTTATGTAACTCTCAATATGTGTTTTCACTAGCTGTAATGTCGTTATAAACCATACATAGCTAATAAAGCTGTTGCCAAGAAGGTAAGTCTCTAAACAGGCCGAAGCCTCCTACCTTCATTGGGTCTTCGAGAGTTCCCACAGGATCTCTTAATTTGTACAGAGACTGAAACCCGAGGGTTCTGCGTCGGGGAAGGCTGGGCGCTGTGTGGAGCTTCGCTGGGTGGCATGGGTTTGCTTCGGATCAAGACTGAGAAAAGCTTGACCAGGAGAGTTAAATATATGCATAAACCGTGACTTAGTAGATTGTCAGCTACTCATCCGTTTGTAAGGTGCTTTTTGAAAGTGACATGCTAATTATTATTTATGGATTAGTTCTTAAAAATTTAAATAGTGGATGATTGGTATATCTGGAAAATAGCATACCTGCAGTTAGCTGTACCTCAAGGGGAACACACTCTGAACTCTCAAGTGTGAGAGAATGAAGTGTCACATTGCTGCTACCTTGTAGTCTGGGGAATGTGACTTTTTTTTTAGGCTTACAGGCTTGTGTGCGTGCCATAGGGATTAACAGGTGACTTGTTGGCTGGGTATACAGAAAAGTAAAACTAGATTGCTCAGGTTAGATGGGGGGGGGGAATGCATCAGTGCAGGCAAGTAGGTTGCAGAATACACTTCCCGTATGGAGTTGCTGCTGTTTATAATATAATGATACAGCTCAGATAAAATGCTTTTAACATTAGTGGAGAAGAAAATCCTGCTTGATACTGGGTGCTGGGCTGAAAAACAGGCCCCTTCCAACCCTATCATTTATGTCTTTGTGGTGCAATCATTGACCAGTTTGACGGGTGGTATGTTTATAATTGATGTCGGTTCCATTTTATAGTGTAGTTAATTCAGCGCAGTATGATGTGAAAGAAGCCATAACTAAATAACAAGAATAACTGATATAAAGTAGCATTGAATGTAACCTTGTCTTGTAGGTTTAAAAAGGTGCAAACAGAAAAGCAGGAGTAGGTCAGTTGGAAGAGGAGTGGGCTTTCCTTTCCACAGCAGCCCTGTCAGTCCCCACTCCTGCGAGAGGGAGCAGGGGCTCTGCCACCCCTGGCAAGGGAACTCCTGGAAGGAGTGGGCACCCAGCCTCCTGCTCCTGCTGACTGCACCCTCGTCATTAGGCTCAGGTTTCGGTTTTCTAAACCCGTTGCCTTAGTAGTATGAACTTGCTTTAGTAGCAGCATAACAATAATTAAAAATTACAGAAAAAGACCTTTGACTCATACCATCAAACTGTTGCTTACTCCTGCTTAATTCTGCACAATTTGAGTGCTGCGACCTAATTTCCAGCCTTATAGCTTAACTGGCTTCCCTTGGTTCAGTGTTATTCCTTAAGCATTCCTTCTGTCCAGACATAAATGCTTATGTACATTGCCCCTGTTGTTTTTTTTTTTACAAAACCTTGTTTTTCACATCTCCCTGGCCCTTTTTTCCCTCTTTATCGCTCCCTGATGACTCCATTACAGTTAACGCTGCACCTCCCATCACCGTTTGCTGCTATGACACGTACACGGTGTCATATCAGACTTAACACAGGGTTTCCAAGTATGATAGATACTCTTTCATGTATGACTTCTCTGATACTTTCCCGTGGGACATCTCAAACTGTTCTGAGGCATGTTGAGTCAACAATAAAAACTGAATTCTCAAAAACTGCAAGGGTGTATTTCTGTCACATGTGGAATTGAGCACAGATACCCTCATGCCTCTGAAATTGGTTTTCACATTTTGCTTTCGTCATCCTTTGAGATTGCTCACTTGCTGCTTTTCCAGAAATTCTGAATATATGTTGTCTTTGGAGCACTTCAAAATTCAGCTCCTGCCTGTGGGCCCCTCTCTCACTTGCTAGGTGACCTTTTTTATTGTTCCACAGATGTTGGCAACCACTGTCACTTGTTGGTTCTTTCATTCTGTAAGTACCATCTTTGTGGTAAATGGTCTTCATGGCAGCTGCCCGATCATTCAGACCCCATTTGTGCCATGAGAATCTGCTTACTGCCCCTGGCCTCTTCGCAACTACAATTTTATTCCTGTTTTAACCTTTTGTTTACATAATCTTTATTATATAAATATATATAATTCCATATAATACAAAACTATTAAAAATGTCAGCTGCACAGTTTATTTTTATGTAGATTGTTCATCTCTCTGGGAACCCAAGTTCGTGTAAGGCCATGTCAGAAGTAAGTCTCTGCAAATTGCTGTTACACATCAGCAAGCATCAACAAATGAGTTCAGATGCTCCTTTGGTTTGGAAGAAAGAGAGGAAAACTTGAGTTTAGGTTATGGCAACTCTTTTTCAAGATGCGCAGCTTCAGTATATTAGGTTAGAACTGAAGAACTTTCTTCTGTCTTCAGAGTTCATGGAAGATTGCGCAAAACAACATGTGTATCCATCAGAATCGGATAACTGTTTGATTTCTCTCTTCTCCCTCGATTTTTAAGCAGCTTAAAGCTTATGAGAACAGATAATATATTCCAAAAAAGACAGACAAAAAAAATCAACTCCTCTGGAAGCCGTAATAAAGACTGCCAAAGGGTGTTTTTAGGAGACTGTTATATCTGTTAGAGTGTGGTGGTGGTCTGGAAGGTTGTAGTAACCAAGTACTACAGGGTAGAAGAGACAAATGGAATTCTTGCAAAATGAGGAGATTGAGTTCTGTGGAGAGAAGATAGTCCAGTGTAAGGCCCCTGAAGACTCGTGTGGAAGGAGTCCCATGTTCAGACACAGATGCTATCTGCCAGGCACATCTGCCACTCCAGATAAATCCTCCTTTTTTTTTTGCTGTTTGTTTCTCTGTAGTAGAGGCTCGGCGGGAGTTTGGTTGCTGATGGCTGTGCCTTCCTTGCAACTGCTCAGGAACAGCGGTGCTGGGGGCTCTGCATGGGTTAACTTGATAAACCAGATCATGTTTTGTTACTTCTCTCGGTGTCCCAGTATCAGACGAGTGTGACTGGTCTCCTGCTCCACCTCTTCCTGACTTAGCTTTATCACTGAATTCCCAAAGAGCCTCTGTATGGAAAACCTGATGTATTTTGCTTTTTTATTCACCGTGGAGTGAGCAGTGCAGCTTTTAATACATCATAGATGTATTGTAGTTTAAGATTTCATTACTGCAAAAAGTGACTTATTTTTGTGCAGTTCTAAAGATGAGTATTCCATCAGGCGGAATGACTTTATGCAGCGGTTACCTGTATTTGTCTACAAGGCTTATCTGCCTGGGCTTCTGAAATGAGATACAATTTCGAGATGCCCAAATATCCCCTAGGTAGTACTTTTCTTACAAAATTGAGTTATATGCAAAGCAAAACCCTTGTAATTTTCCAGGTGTTCGTAGTCACTTCCAGTAACTTATGGTGTATTAAGTAACAGTAATAATTAGAATGAGTGTAGTATTAGAAAATAGGCTTCATAAGATGTTTCGAGCTCTGGATTTTGTAAAGTTGAGTAACTGGAATGGAAGAAGTGACAGGTTTCAAGCATCAGCAGACGGCACCATGCAAGTGTTGAATACGAACAGCCAATTAGTAGTCCTGCAGGTCCTGCTTCATGTTTTCAGAGCACTTGGAAACTGATTTTGATGCAGCTATCCTACTGTAAAACTAAGTGGTAGCAAACTTAAATTCGGTATCAAGATGACTGAAAGCCGCTATATATATATTCCATTTTTTAACTGGTTCAGTGAAAAAGTCTTCTAAAACTTTAACCTGTGGCAGAATTTCCACTGTGTTTGTAACTGGTGAGCCACAGAAACCAAAAGACTTAATTAAAACATGCAGTTTCAGTTTCCTGGAGAGCAAACAAGCCCATTAATGGCAGCAACGATTTCATTCAATTTAAAGCTAGTTTCTTTTAATACGAAATACTTCAACTCAGTGGATCTAACAAGGATTACACATGCCTTGAGAAAACTTTCTTGCTATCATGATGTTGATGTTCAGAGTAGCTGGGACTTAACTAGGTTTACATAGTAAACACACTGTGTCCCACTGTTTTTAATGAAAGTATTTTAGTTATTTTTTTCTGACTTAAGGATTGGAATACACTAGTTGAACAGTTTCATTGAAGGATCTTTCTTACATGATAATCATCAATGCTTAACTACAGAGGCTTTCCACCCTCGTATCTACAGATGCTTAAACTGTGGAACAAGTCAGTTAAGACTGATTTTGGGCACAAATGTTTATGAAACACATACGTTCCATTTCAGTGTAAAGATCATCAGATCAAAGATATGAATTTAAAATTTACTGCTGAGGCCTTTTTAATATTTGAGAAAATATAAAATGACAAGACAATTTTGTTTAGCTGATTTCTTTGTTTAGATCATAGGTGCAAATGATCTGTTTGCACCTCCTATGAGATAGCAAGTGGCTAGATCGTGGCATTTCCAGCATTTTGGGATGCTCGGGTTCCAGGTGAGGAGTGTGTGTGAACTGAACATTGTGCTTCTGGTCAATAAGCATCACTCCAGTAAAGATCACTGATTCTTGCCAATCAGAATTCATGCAAATTATCCCTATTCTAGATACTGTGGACTGAATTTATCCCAGGGACAGAGTGTCCAAGGCACACCGGCTCTGCTGGAATTACTCTGTAAATGAGTTGGCAGGGTGGAAAGGGCAGCTCTTAACCCACTGTTCGTTAGCTTCACCCATGCTTAGGGCTGTGACAGGGAATGCTGCTGAAATTTGGCAGTACAGAAACATTCCCCACAGATATGTTGCTGCCAGTTACAAAGACTGATGGGAAGCACAGATGGTGGTTTTCCTGGAAACTATAATATAATGCCATTTCCTACTAGAAACATCAGTGAAAGCTGACCCGGTGACTTATCAACGAGACATCAGGTTGGCTGGGTAAAGGAAAGTCTTGTGAAACAGACTCAGACTGCAGAGACCAGATTTCCAGTAAATGCAAAAATATTGACATAGTTCTTTCTCAGATAACATTTACAAGAAGGAGTGTGTAAGATGGAGTTTAAAGAGGGAAATTGGCCCTCAGCAGGGTTGCACCAAGGCCGAAATTACCTCAAAATTTGCCACATCTGTAAGCAAATATCTTTCTGATAATTGTCAGCAAAAGTCTGAGACATCTTGTTCTTGACACTCCCGTGGCTTTTAATTTCTGTTGCTTTGTGAAAGAAATACCATTTTCTGGCTGCCCCTTGGATGAAGTTGCGTATTTACTGATTGCATTTTAATATTCCATTTATAATGTCTGAATGAAGTATTTTACTTGAACATTTTAGGAGGGCTAGTATATATTAGTGTTGGTCTAAGACTGGCTATTATTAGACTGTATGATTTGGAGTAGGAATTTTCATTTACCAGGCACTTGAAATTAATTAAGAGGCATCGTGCTGACGTGAATGGATTCTGATTTGTCCATTTACTCCTTGTCACGTGCCACTGCCCACTCCACTTGATCAGTGGTGGGGTTTTTACCCCTTATTAACTGACATTTTCTACAAATAGTCTTGGTTTCTTACAAAGCTCCCCATTGCACCTGCATGCATGGAATGACCCTTCCATCCAATGTGAAACAGCCAGTAATAACCTTTAGCACTTTCTGTTCTAGGATGCTTGGAGAGGGTTTAACAGATTGAAGTATTTGATCATTCCATCTGAGTCCTTGGCCACGCTTCACAGGTGTGTGGATGGGAATCCTTCCTTAGTTATTCTTAAAGGGTCTTATTTTTTCCAGCCTGGTATAAGGCTGGGCAAATTGTTCCAAGGGCGAAAAAATGAAAGTAATTTTGGGAGAAGAAAAGTGCAAAGGAGTCTAGGACCTCTGTAAACCAGGACTCTCTAAACCTAAAGTCTCCCATTACAAAAATGTCGATGAAGTCACACCTTGAGTATACTACCTGTAGCTACCTGTTACCCACATTCTGTTCAATCCATGGTATTTTGGGAAGCCACGGGTAGGATTTGTACAAATTACTGGAACTACAGCCAAATAAATGACACTGAAATAAACAGTATTGCTGACTAATTCTAGTGTATTGATTCATGTGCCATTCAGCAATTACTGATTTTTTTTTTTAATTTGAACAGATTTTTTAAAAAAGATTTCTTAGTGTCTGTTATAGGTACACACATTTTTTAAAGTCTTGCACACCACAGGAAAAAAGCATGACTTCTGTAGTGGATTTTGTTACTGCAGGAGCTGTATAGAGCCTTGATATATAACATGAATTTATAATCTGCTTCCTCCTGTGCTAATGGGTGGAAGCCTGAGGAGTAATTAGTTTGTCACAGAGCCAGTTGCTTAGTAATGATTGATAAGTGGTTGTTTTCACACAACCCACACAGGCAGAGGGTGAATACCAACAATAAACCACAGTTTGTAGGGAGGTCACTGGAGGCTACTAGCCTATGTTCACTTAAATGAGCCTTACATGTTCTAGCTGTTGTGGAAAATATGCATAATATTCTGATAAACTCTTATCTGATGTTCAGATCCTGCACACAGATGTTCAAATGAATCATTCTGATGTGCAGATCACAAACATAGACGTACACATGAATCACTTTGTCCAGACATTTGATTAACTCTTTTTATTATCATTTCAGAATCAGTCCAACTTCTGTTGAAATCCATGGGATACTGCTTTGACTTAAATCGTGGGGCCAATCAAATACACCATGGATGTGATGCTGGCATGAGAAATAGGGCGCTGCCTTTTTGTGCTGCTTTAACATTTATACAAAAAAGACATAAAGTTTGGCTGAGAGCCCTAAAGGAAAGTAGGTCTTCTGCTAAGTACAGTAGAAGAAAGATTTGCAAATATCATGGTGATTAGCATAGTTAAAACTGCCTGTGGAGGCTAAAAAGGACAGCAGTCATTCTGCTTATTCAAAGCTTCTGCTGAAAGCAGTTAGGAAATTTTTAGTGCTTTGAAGTTTGCTTCTGGCTTACCTTCTTTTGTAATATAAATGAAAATGCAGCTTAATGGTGATTAATTATTTAATTAGTTACTGCTGTGTCTTTTAGCTGCTTTGCAGTAATACTTCATAGTATGGTTTGCTGCGTGTTTTATGCTGGGAATAGAAGATTCATAAGTATCTCACTTTCACTGAGAACTTTTTGCTTTATTAAAGACTAATTAGATTAACTTTTGATCAATTTGCTATACTGTATACTTCTAGATTTAATATACAGAAAAGTTGAGATCTCATATTCAGAGTGATTAATAAAACCCTTAAAAACACACACTCAGTACATGCAGGAACAATAAATGAGAAATCCAGTCTAATGTGCAAGAGCATGAAAATTGATATGCTTAAGAAAAAGCCTACTGTAACTTTCTTTTGGACAACCAGATAAAAGTAGGAGCATGACAAATTTAAACTATGATGTTTTTCCTAAAGAACTGTTGTCTAAAAACTGAACATGGGTTTCTAACAGCGGCGCTATTCATTTTCACTGACGCAGGCTTTATATGCATTAATGTAAATTGTTTCTAGGCTGTTAAAAACCGAAAGCAATCTAAAAGGTGAACTTCTTAAAATCTCACCTGGTAGGCACTGCGTTATTGTTCCCTGATGGCTGGCAGAGCCATTTTGCCCATCAAGTCAGACCCTTTTCAACGTGAGCTCAGCAGAAAACTCGGATATCCCATTTCTCTAGTAGGAGTAAACAACGGGGAAGCTTAGAAAAAGACTGCTGACACCGCTGCACCGCCCTGGGCAGTGGCACCGCACTCTGTGTATACATGTGACTTCCCCTGCACATACGGACGCGTAATCCTTTAAGCTTCAGCTTCATGCTCATATTGGCGCAGGGGGCTGCTGCTGAAACTGGGGGCCTGATCCTGCCAGGAGGACCGTTCTATGGACTCTGCTCGTAATGGTGACAGGGGATTTTGGGGGTCTGTTTTTTTTTTGGAAAGGACGAATGGGGAAGACGTTACTGTGGTTCGAGAGCAGTTCAACCTTTGGTGTAGTTACGTAATGGGAGGCAAATAGCAGCTGCATCAAACCAGAAAGCTTTTTTTGGTGCAAGAAAAGAGTTTTTACCATAGGAGTAGCTATTCTGCAAAGCTGTGTGTGTTAATGGAGTAATAAACCCAGAGTGAAAGAAGCCAAACTGGCAAAAATATTATGTTAGTAAAATCTGATTTTCTTTAGAGATACTCATGGCAGCTGTGATTGTCGAGAGTCATATCCCTTACTGCCTTTGAAAAACAATGCGATTTAGCAAAAGCCTGTGACATCCACTTGGCCTCTGGAGAGTTTAGACAGTAACCAACATTAGACGTGAAAAAGAGCCAGTGTATGCTTTAAAAAAAACTTTGCTGTAAACCTCAGAATCATTTTAAGCCTTCAAAAAGAACATTTTAATTAAAAAAAAAAGAGGAAGATGACTACTGCTAGGTCATCTTACTTTAATGAGATGGTAGGTAAATGTAAATTTTTTCCAGTTGAATCGAAAGCGTGTAATATCATGATTCTGTCTACTTAGCTTGAATACAAATAGTCCTTAAATAATTTGCCTTTTTAAACTGTAATGAGGAATTAATTTATGTGTCTTCCTTCCTCCCCAAAGCAGTAAAGTATACTATATGCTTTTACTTATAAACCGTAAGGGAGTTGGTCCCTAAAACGAATGAAGAATGTGTCGTTCACATTAGGCATGTATGTAGTGTATTTAACATACATGTGTTTTCTTATTTTATACCATTAGTTTCTTATTTTTATTCTTGCAGTATCTTGTAAGCTAAAACTTTGATAGGACTAGAAAACAGATTCTGAGGTTAACACCAGAGAAGTTTTTTGATTGTCAGTATTGATGATCTAAGTATTTACCTAGTTCAGTTGTTTTTTTTTTTTGTTTTGTTTTTGTTCCTTTTGGCTAAGCCTTTATTGTTTATATTAAAGTAAAAAACATCCCAATTCTCTATTTACAATCTTTATAACATAGTGGCTCTGTTTGTAGGTCCCACATTAATATTTTCCATTAAATGCTTTATTGTTGGAGATAGGTCAAATTGTTAAATAAACACGCACTTCTTTAATCTCAGCAGTACTATTTCTGTGAGGAGACAATGTGGGGCAGCCCAGGATTATGCTTTTTCCTTTTTTTTTTATGGTTTGTAATATTTTATGCTTATCACTCATTTGGTTAAGCAGTTATGTATGGTTTATATTTTGAAACACAGAGCAAAACCCCCAAACTCCGTTGATTTACATTTGATAAAATACCAGTGACAGCTGGACATAGAGTTTAAGGTGAAGCATGCTTTCCTTTTGAAATTCAGACCTCATAAACTTTAGCACACAGGCTTTTTGCAGTAGAAAAATGCAGAGACTGGGAGATGGAATAGTGCTCCTTGGGTCTCTTGGGAGAGCAGAGGGCATTAACGTGGCTCCTGCGAGTCTGCCGCTTGCTTGGTTTTATAGAGGCGACTGCTTTCTCTTATAGGCCCCGCCAGTCCATCCCTTATTTCAGTTTGCGGTGCCCACAACCTGATAGATTTTACGTTGTCCTGCTCAGGTTTGCCTAGCACGCTTTCCCCGAGGCTTGTTTGAATGTAAAGATCTGTAATCCCCTACACAGTTGTGCTACGAAACTGTCACTTGTCACTGATCGTCCGGAGTAACTTGGGGTAGGTGTGGGGCAGAGGAGGCTGTTGTGTTTTGACCAGAAAAGTCCAAATTGTAACAACATTCTGACTGGTAGAACTTGCCCAGGTGTTTCTTGTGGCAGACCCATGGGGCTGTGTGCTGAGTCTCGGTCCTGGCCAGACAGCTGCGAGGGGACTGAGGGAAACAGTGAACAAGAGTGTTTGAGGTTTACTTTCGTGACTTAATTTTTAACTCAGCCTCATTGCAAAGTAAGCAAGTGGCAGCCTCAGTGAAGGTGGAGCCTCTTCTGTGACCTGCCACAAAGATTAGCCCACACTTAAAACACCTTAAAACAGAAGCCAGATATTTTTTCTGTGCACGTGGTAGAAGTTCAGCTGGATGGGAGTCCAGCATGAGCGTGAAAGACATACGTAACCTAATGGACTTTTTCTTTGCTGCCACTGAGCAGCAGGGGTCACAGAAGCCTTGAGGGTCTCCTCACAAGCTCCATTTTCAGACACAGCATACTGTTGCTATTGACTTGATTAATACGCTGAATTAAATATGGCGGTTCCCTGTCCATCTTCCCCCAAATACAGTTCTCATTGCGATGGTTTTGTGAAGTTAATGCACAGTCTTAAAGTTCATAATTACAAGTCACTTTGTTAATATGAAAGTTGTATTTGAGCAGTGCAGGTTTTTGTTTATAGAAGAGTTTGTAGTGGTTCGGATGATGAAGTCACCACATGTTTGAAATGCTGATGTTTCTGACACGCTGCTACATCTGACAGGAATAGTTAGACAATTCTGATAATATTTTTTACTTACTAGAGCTAAATAATACAAAAACTAAGACGTTCTGTTCAATTTTGTTCAGCAGTATAGTGACTTTCAAAAAGTGCTCTATGCAGTAACAGACTTAGGTAGAATTAGTGATTCAGATGGATTAAACAAATCACAGGGTTAAAGTGAAAGTAGTTATTTAGGACTGTGGTTGCCAGAATATTATTTTTATGAGCTGAAGTGGTTTTGTTGAAGCATCACTATGGTATTAGTGAATTAGTGGGTGTACATTTGGGCCTTCATACCCATGTGTATATTGTCTATAAATAATAGTTATTCATATAAAAGGATTATCAGAAATATTCCTCGGTATGCTTTTATCTTAAGCTGAAATGATGGTACCTTCAGAAGAGCGCAAACTGTTGGTGGGAGATGATAAAGAGACTGTGGGGGGGGCAAAGATCCCCTCGCTCGTTGCACAGAATGCAGCCAGGCCCCGCTGACATTTCTTCGTATTTTTCAGTGCTGTTGTTCTAAGTGTAGAAGTAAGATGTAATATTAATGGGATTCATTTAGGACTGTTTATTTGTGTTTTATCTTAGTGTGAGTATTCAGCAAGTTCGTATTTGGTCATAACATGTCTTAAAATACTTTGGTTATTAATTAAAAAAAATTGAATTGAATGTGCAAATCAGCTGAAGTAAGCAAGATGCATTTGCAAATTTTAGACTAGTTGCTTTAAACTGCCTTTTAGATACGCACAACTCTTAGTCCCTTTCATTTTTCAATCTGCTACAACATTTCAGGTTGTGAGAACTTGGATGGAAAACTTTGAAAAGGTGACCGCAGTTGTACCAGTGCCGCAACCCCATTAATCACACATTAGTTCCTCAGAACCAGCGACTCTGGTTGGAGAAATGCATCCAGCTTCCTCTGCGGGCCGTTGCCCGGCGGGCTCTGGTGCGTGGTGCTGTGGTGGCTGGAGGTGCCACGGCCCCAGGGGGACAGCACAGCCTCCCTTGGGGCGAGGGCCACCGGCCCCAGCAGTGGGACACCTCACTCTGCACTCTCGCAGATTGCTTTCCGGACCGGACCGCAAAGGTGCACCCTCTCCAGGGGCGTTGCAGTGAACTCAAGCTGCTGAGCCGGGTGCAGGAATGTTATTTTCCTTGTGCCAGCTCCATCACTGCCGGAGCGGGAACCACCAGTGGGTCAGTGGCAAACCGGCGGGGAGAGCAGCGATAGCATCTGGATCCATCGCAGCTCCTTCCTCTGCTGGCATGACTCAGGATCCTCATGTGGCTTTAGTGAAAATCCCTGAGACCTGCTAACCAAGCTAGTTCAGAGAAGCTTTCTGAAAGTATTCAGAGCTTGTGATTCACTTCAGTAACGTGCCTTTTATTTATTTATTTTGAAAAGACCATGGTTCTGTTTCAGAAACAAGGTTCTATGCTAAAAACATGGGACAAAACCTTATAGTTCCATACAAATAGGAAAGAGATAATAAAATTATTCAAAGTGTGCAGAGACAAAAGATGCACACAGACACACCAGAATATGTCTCTAATAATAATGGGCAAGGCAGGAGTATTTGTGTCTTTTCTATTCAGTAGTTTTTTTACTTGGGCTCCTTTACATTTGACCTCTAATTTGAATGGCCAAACTGCTGGAATTCACTGTTAGGTCATTGCTTGTGTAGAAGTATTAGAGACATATTCTGGTGTGTTTGTGCGTATCTTTTGTCTCTGCATACTTTGAATAATTTTATTAGCTATTGTTCGAAAATGTCATTAGACATTAAATCAGTTTGTTTAGCTGTTGTGGGCTAATCCAAACACACAGAATATAACACACTGCTCTTGAGCTTTTCCTGTTAGCAGGCTTTCAGCAGCTCTTTCCTTTGCAGACCTCACGTGGCGGGGTTGGATGAAGGGCTTTAACCCTCTGGGTGGATTTTGTGAAGACTACAGGACAGGCTGAAGGCACTACAGCTCGCTATGCAGCGCAGAGGAAACAGGAGATGAGATGTATTAGAAGGGAAAAATTCCCAGGCCTTACTGTCTTCCTTAATAAATGCTTGGGTGCTCTTCAACCCTTTAAAAAAAGATGTAAAGCAGCAAGATTGCATGCTCAAGATTGTGGCTAGCTCGCAGGATTTCATAGCCAGTTGACCATGAAGCGCTTCTAGCTTCTACAATCTGCTCGACTGAACATTATTTCTTGAAGCCTTCCAGATTTTGGTGAAAATTCTTGCACAAAAATCTTTTTAGATGAAGGTGCGTGGTTGAAGAACTATTTCTTTTCAAGGATATGGAGGATGAAAATGGTGTTAAAACATCATTTCCTCTAGCTGTCCATTTTACTATTGCCACTTTTGATCTATGTTCATTTGAAAGTACAATTTATTAACAAATCTCTACCCCAACAGGTATTTTGATAGCATAAATATAGTGTAATTGTTGTTAATGCCGATTTTAAAGGGAAGAAAAAAACAGAGGAAGAATGCAACAAAAATGTTGACCCAAATGAATAAAAATTGCACTGTTTGTACTATGAAAAAATGAGATAATTATGACTATAAAATCCTGTGCTCAAAGAATGAAAATAAATAACATACACGCTATGTGGACATGAGAGAGAGCCATTGCGTTAGGACAGATTCACTGAAATCTTTTCTCCGTAATAATTCTTAATAATGTGAGGATATTTCTTTAGTTAAGAACTAAAACTGCCCTAGAGAGTGTTTCTGGAGTTTGGCAGCAGTGCAAGAGGATAGTTTACAAACATTCCACACCAGGAAAATATTTGGAAAACAGTAATGTGCTGTTTGGCCACTATTATTATAAGCAGCATTAGATGCATTTTTTGTTGCATGACAGACATCTGGTGAGTAAGTGGTCCATTTTTCTGTTAACAAACGAAGATTTCCTAGCCAAATCTGCTTTGCAATCGTTCCATATAAAATTTAATTTTAGTCTTACTCTTCTTTCTGGGTGGGGGGGAGTGATTAAAAAAAAGGCACCTCAGAACAAAGGGTTAAATAATCGGTTAAATACAGCACAGGAAAGCTGCAAAGTAGTTAGAGCCATTGTGGAGTTTCACTCTGTTTCTAGATTTTAGAATGATTTTTCCCTCTAAGCAATAGCTAAATGGTTTTCTTAGACTGTTCGTGTGTTACCCAAACCGTATCAGATCATATAAAGTTCAGCACTTTCTCCAGAGTGTCTGAAATCCTACTACAAAGAGTATTTGCATCTTAGAGTCTGACACCAAGTAGAAATAAAAGGCTGAAGCAATAACACAACTTGCTTTAATTAATTGTGTGTTTCTGTACTTAAGCTTGAAGGGTGGAAAGTATTGCTCTAAAGGCTACCTACAACACTGGTGAATGAGCAGCCGCTTAGGGTGCCACTTCAAAGAGAAACGCCCAAAAGAGCAACCGAAAGGAAGCTGCTTTGGAATTCTCTCAGTTCCTCCTGGCAGCCCAGGGCTTGCAAAGGAAAACAACCCAGAAATGGTTCTCTTCTTTTGTGTTAGTTACATAACCAGCTCCCAGCAAATAAAACTGGAGCTGGAGCAGCCATGGAAAGATCCACTTAATAACCCCGTGCCTACCGTAGCTGCTGAGAGCATCTTACCTGACTTTAATAGTTTTTCCTTCCTGGCTAAAGGAGATTCCTCACACTGTCTCCAGACAAAAAACTGGTAAAATTCAGGAGCCAATTGCACTGGTGCATATTTTGAGATTCAAGCCTTTGTGGTTACTCCAGATTTACACTGTATTGCTGAGGCAATCAAACAGATCTTGGTTTCTACATTTCTCTGTATGCAATATTGTTGTAGTTAATACTGAAGAAGTAGAAAAAAGTATCTGAAAATGGAAACCTGATTTTTACAGGAGTGCTCAGTCTTCCCTTTAGGATCAGTTGAAGCTCCAGTAATTGTGCTTTTGTGCTAATCAGACTATGCCTTATCAGTCATGCTGTAGCTTCTGTTAACCACTGTCCGAGGTGCAGGTTGGTACTTTGTTCTGTAGATGACAGCTCCAGCTGGGCAGCATCCTCTGTTTTGGCAACTGTGCTCTTTGCCTCCCTGTGCTTGTTGGCCATCCTCCCTGCTACCCACTCCACTCCACACCATGCATCGACCTGGTGGATTGCCGTCTCCGTCTCCCTTGTTACTTTCTTCCCACAGCTCTACTAATGGCCTTATCTTGGCTTTGGGACTTCAGTTTGTGATTTACTGGTTATTAAAGTCTGAGATTAGATGTGTGCTCTTTCATGGTCTTCAGGTGTCAGCTCTAACACCACTGCAGAGATGTTAAATTGTAGTGCCGTTTTTCTAAGGATGATTAGGAGACCAGTTTGAGGGTAGCTGTTACTGGTGATGTAAGAGGTAAAAAGGATCAAGAGAATTTATGCATTTGGCAGTTCTAACCATTTTTTACACTTACTTTATGTGAAACTAGACCTGGAAAGGAGGGACTTGTAATAAGTATGAAATTCTAAAATGTCACCCGTGACCAACTTCTACAAACTTTATTATCACGACCTCTGTAAGAATTAAAAGTCAGTCCATGTAGTCCAGAGCAGCAAATATTGTCAGACAATGTGTAATGGAGATTTATAAGAGCCAATATTTAACATCTTGAAATGAGAAGCATCCAGGATAATTTTGGAATCACTTCATTTGAATTCAGTATGTATTACAACAAAATATGGAGGTAAATATTAAGGTATTTTTATCAGATGGCATTAGATTAATCTTTGCATTTCCTTTAAAAAAAGAAAATAACCTTTGAGTAATGAGGAAACAGGGTACTCTTCATATTGCTATCACTCTGAAGTATGATGCTGAGAGAATAATTACTTGGAAGTAATTCCATTTCCATGTTTAAAGCTCTGATTATTTGAGTCCAGAATGCTTTTAAATTACCTGTTTTAGGCCTTGATACTGCAAATTAACTTTGGATAGTTAGATGCATATATAGAGGTAGAACAAAACCCCACTGAAATTAATAGGTCTGATGTGGCCTGGGGTTCTGTCTTGTAAGGCTGTTTGCAGTGCTTTTGTTTATTTTTGAAGTGCTTTTGAATGCTTTTTCCAACTAAATATATGATGTTCCGTACATGACAGATGAGTAGTACCAAACTTCAAACCTTCCGACAGCGTAGCTTTCCTTCGCTTTGTTTGGGAAACTTTCTTTGATTCTGCTTGTATTTAAAGCGCGCTGCTGGGTAATCATGGAACATGGATCTGTTTAAACCAAATTCAAAGAGTATCACGAACTGACACCTGCTTAAGTCTTTAATTAAAAAGTAACTTAATCTCTAACAATCTCTACATTCATAAGCAGAAAGTATCTGTATTTAATGTGTACTTTGAACTGCCATTCATTTGGAAATCAAAGATTTGTAAATGAAACAGCATGCTAGACGTGATGATGTTTGACTGGAATCCCTTCTTGTTGGCATAGCCTAGATTTCCTGATACTGTCAGCCCCTGGGAATACATTCTTATTAAAAATTATGTATAGAAGGAAATTACAGAAGAAGACTATCTTACAAAAAGTGTGTGTATCAACTAGTGGAGCATTGCTCCTCCTTGGAAGGGTCACCACGGGAAATACTGTTTGTATTTCCATATGTGTGTACTGCGTAAAGAGAGGTATTGTCTGTGTATTTCCCAACTCTGTAAGTTTTTCTGGGGTAAAATGTCTTGCAGACTTTAGTTAATGTTCACTGATGTTGTTTCACACTCCCTTTCTCAATTCTCTCGGCTTTTCTCCTCCAAAAGACCCCCCCCCCAGTGTTCCTGAAACAAATGTGTAGACAATCTTGTATTTTCTTGTTTGGTTTTTTTTTTTGACAGCTGGGGATGGTACGTGACAGTACGTGACAATAAGCATCAATTTTAGCTACTGAGAGAAAAAGAAGAAGAAAGAGCAGCCTCTTCAGTTTCTGCAGATCCATAGTTTCAGTTATCCCTACCCACTGGTGGCATCTGTAACGATTTCCAGGAGAATAGTATGTCTGATCTCACCTCTGCTGTCCTCACAATCAAGTTTAGCATGTTGGCTGAGAACTTCAACCTCTCTCCCAAGTAGAAAACATTAGTAACGATTCTTTTTGCAAAATGAACATGGCCTCCTCTGGCAGGAAATGAGACAGAAACTTCGTAAGGGAGGGATCAACAGAGCCCTTCATTTGTGAGAGGAAGGAAGCTGGCAGGGAGAGAGAGAATGAAGGTTTATAATAATACAGAAGTGAGTAGGAAGGGGACGTAGATATTAGCAGGCAGCAGGGAGGAGATTAGGAGCAAGCTGGAGACGTAAGCTCCAGGTGATAAATGGAGAGGAGTAAATTGTGAAGGAGATGTGGATAATGAGAGGAGCCCCTGGCATGGCTCTGGATGGGGTGGTGGCACGTGTACCAGGCCATGGGGTGGATGGGCGGTGCAAGAGAATCCCCAGTACACGCAGTGAGCTTGGCTTGCAGGAGCTTAGCAGCGTGTGACCCTTTTGACATGCTCGTCTTGTCTATCTTGAACCACTGCAGTGTCTGTGTTGTGCATGTGTTGAGTTAAATTACTAGCAAAGGTGTGTGGAAATGTGTCCAGAAAGGAGATGAACATTCCTTCACAACATTTCAGAGCTGATGTTTGAGAGTACAATGTTAAAGGCATTTGTTTTTGACCGCCTGCAGAGCTGACCAAACTAGTTTTGGGTAAGACAAGAGGGTGCAAAGAACTTTGGCTTGATTTAAATGTGGGTAGTTGTGCTCTTAGGATGGAGACTTAAATTCTGAAATGTTAGGTGTTTGGGCTTTGGGTTTTTTAGAAGCTTTCTTTTCCCCTTGTACTATGATTTGTTTATGTTGCTAGTTTTAAAATGCTTGGGATGTTGTTTGGGTCGCTGTTGCCTGCTGTTTGTAAGTACGTTTGTACTAGCCAGGGCAAATTTATACGACGATACAAAGAATCCAATGTGGCAATCAAAGGATCATGGTACTTCACCTTAGGAAGGATTAGACCTGGCATCTCTACAAGCTTCATTCAGGGAAAGACAGCTGAGGTAACTTAAAAAAAAAAAAGAAGGTTTTTTAACTGTGGCACAGATATTTCACTATGAAGTTTATTGATGGCTGTTGTCATTGCATGTCAAAACTTGTTAAGGTGAATTTTTATTCGCCCTCTTCTCCTGTCTGAACTTTCCTTCAGAAAGCTATAGTCACCAGTGAAAGATTTCAGTTAAGATTTCAGTTAAGAAATTGAGAACCTGAGGTTAAATGCTATCATTTAACAGCTGTTTTGCTATGATTATTTAAAAAATTTATTGCACCACAGTATTAGCAAACCAGTATGTGTATGATTATAATAGGTAGCAGGGAGAAGAAAAAAGACTGTTTGCATAAATTCTGGATGCATTCTGTTTCTGGTATTTAAAATCTGAACTATTTTTTACTGGACTGAATCAATCACAGAACAATTCAGGTTGGAAGGGACCTCAGGAGGTCATCTATCCAAATTATCTATCCAAATTCCTGCTCAAAGCAGGATCAGCTATGAGGTCAGACCAGATCCTGAAAACGTCTGAGGATAGAGACTGTGCAACCTCTGGACAACCTGTTCCAAGGCTTGAGTGTCCTAATGGTAAAATATATATATATGTATTTCCTTATATGTTGTAATCCACCTGTTTTTCAACTTATGTCCATTGCCTTTTTTCATCCCACCATGCATCATTATAAGAGCCTCAATCAGTCTCTTCTCACTAAGCCTTTTGTAGGTACAATACGGTGGTTGTTAGGTCCACCCAAAACCGTCTCTTCTCCAGCCTGAGGAAGCCCAGTGCCCTCAACCTCTCATCACAGGGCACGTGTTCCTGCCCTCCCGGCTATCTTGGTGTCCCTCCATTCAAGTTGCTCCAGTTTATTGGAAGCTTTCTTGTATTGGGGGCTAAAACTATACAAAGAAGTATCAGGTTGGTCTTTATGCAAAAAAAGACTCTTTATAAATCTGCTTTGTGGAGGCTTAGGGAGGTTTTCAGATGTTTTGTATCTGGCAACTGGGATTAAACTTTTTTAGTTGAGTGTCTTGCAGGTGTATACCTTAGAGGAGTCTTTTCTAGGCCAACTTCAGGTTTTAGGATAATGGACTTCTAATTTATTTTTTTTTTTTTTTACCAATGGCACCTAACAGGATGCCTGTCCATGAAGCTGCATACATATAATAGGTGTATGATCGGCCTTCAGTGAAGAATTTAAACTAGAAGCTTGTCTTGCTATAGCTGATACCTTAATATATCCTTTCTGTCTTTATACATAGACTCTAAGATTAGTGTGGTTAAGTACATTGAAACTAATAGAAAACAGACACAGAAAAATTGTTGCATGTTTAAAAAATCATAAAATGAAAGAGGAAGTGCATCATTTATTATAACACCATGTAGACTAATGAAAAACATACTGCAGGCTGGAAATTTGTTGAGAGCTGAACTCAAAAAGTTTCCATTCCCGAAAATGCCTTGGGGCCTCTGGCCGTAAGCTTGTGGCTAAAGAGGCACTATGGTAAACTGACATAAAAAATAACTGCTCCATAAACATTCAGCTCCTGTTTCACAATAGTTGGAAATAATTTTTTAAGAAGTGTTGGCTATTGATACTGACTGTAGTGTATCAAAGTAAAAAGGAGGCGGTGCATTTATGACTAGAATATTAAATTGGAAATGAAACACCGGGGAGATGGGCACTGGGCACAAAGATGTGGCATTCATTGCACATAGGAGAACATGAAAAAGATGAAGTGACTTGCCGAGAGCGACTGAACAGCACTTGGTACTGGCAGAGCTGGTATTAACATTAAATAGTTCCTGGCTTCTAGTCCTTTGCGCATTAGCCTAGAGCAGGGTGAACAGCTCACCTGCTCCCCAGCACTCTGAGCAGGCTTCAGCCTTTGCACTCCAGCACGTTCTTCAGGCTGCACGCAAATGCACCCTCAGAGTATTGATGGCATCTCCACCATCACTGCGCCGATGAATGGTATTGGCCATTTAAAGAAGGTGGAGTTTTGTGTCTCTTGCCTTTTAATTGTTTGGCTTTCTTAAAGGTGCACCTTTCCTGCAGAGCTGGCCTGAGCTACCTTGGTGGGAAGGAGGGTTGAAGTAGTTGAACTGGTGGATATGACGAGGTGTTGGCTTTGCCTTCCCTTCTCCTTGATTGGCCCTGGTCAATGTATGAAAATCTTTGACGTGGGCTATGGGCTTTCAGGCAGTTTTAACTGCCATCATGGCCCATGGGTAGAGATGCTGGGGAGAGCATCGCAGCCGCCATTCCTTCTTCCCATGCTTTGGCGGGCAGTTTGCAGAGATGATTGATGCCAATTAAACCCTCTGAGTGCTGATGTTTCTGCAGTTCCTCTGGATGACAGAGGTTCCTCTGCCGGGCAAGGAGCCCTGGAGTGCTTCAGGATCATGGGACACTTCCATGAAGTCCAAATTTCACTAACCTATAAAGGTGTAGTAAATTGAATCTATCCTTCTAAGAGCCTACTTACGTGGCTGGTTTGTGAGCTTTGAGAAGGAGAATGATCGGGGAGTAAATATTGCTTGCCTTCGTTAACTCTTCAGTGAGGAAATAAATTTTCCAGTACCTTTGCACAGTAGTAAATAGCAGGTCTAGAAGTCCCAGTTTTGGTAACTATTTTCCCTGTTGTACATTGATGAATTAAACAGTAATAGTCACACTGTATTGCTACAGCTGTACTTACGTGAGGTGCAGCCCAGGAGAATGTCCGTCTGAGACTGAGCCCCTGGGAGAAAAAAAAGAAAAAAAAGAAAGGGTGAAGCACTTGTTGGTTTGTTGAAAGAAATTAAAAGAAAGTTTAATAAATTCTGATAAATACAGATCATTCAATTTTTTGTCTTATGTCTCACTGTACCGTGCTCTGTGTAGCATTTACAATACACAAGGTTTCTATCCGGTGATTAGGAAATCTGTAACGTGATTGCTTATGATGTTTGGTGTTGAACTGCTCCATGTACCGACTTGACTGTAGCTGAAAAGTTTACAGAATTAATGTATCACACCGGTGTTGATGGTTTTATTTACATTTGTGAGGTGAATTGAGGTTCTCGAAAAAAAGCTGTATATTGATCTAAAAATAGAAACTCAGCTTCCTTCTCCTCGTTGAAGATGTCATGCTTGGTGGGTTAACACTGACACGTAACAGTCCCAGTATGAAATATTTGTCGTGTAATATGATACTATGCTAAATGCCAGTTTGCTTTGTTATTGGAAAAAGTAGTGGTTTTGGCATACCGTGTACGCTAATTCGCTTTGGTTACTGATTATATATTTGCTCCTTTGCACACTGTGGGGGAAAAAAATATGGAGAGCAAGTATATTTTATTAAATTATAAAAGCAAAAGTATAATACATCTGAGTGCTCAAAATGTGTAACCAGCATTTCAATATGCAGATGTAACTTACCTAAAGGAGAAGAAAAATGAAGTAAAGCACTAATTTCCCTATGTCTTATAGTAAAAAACAAAACAAAAAACCAGTAAACAAAACCCTCTACACATAGATACAGGCATTAAAGAGGTTTTAAGTTTTTTAGCTTAGGTAAATGATTGAATGGTAATATTTGGAGAGCAAGATAACTTTAAAGAATAGATTGTCCCCACAGTATCAAAGATGGATTTTCCCCTGAAAAGAATGATTAACTAGTTCGAGTACTTAATTATGACTGAATTTTGAGGAAAGCAGAATACTTTATTTGGGAAAAAATGGATTAAGATAGCAGCCTGTGCCACTCCATTCTTTTTATATTAAAGTTTTATTGAGAGGTGTGGTAATGGTCTGTAAAAGATCTGATCTCTTTCTGGGATACATTTTTCCTTCTCCTTTTCTCTGTTGCTAGCACTGGTTCTGATCTTTACTACCACGCGTTACAGCCAGAGCTACCCAGCTCCCCTGCTCCGCTTGGCCTCTTTTCGTCCTCTGTTTCACGTGTTGTGGCTCGTGTTTAAGGACACAAGAAAAATACCCAGTGCAACCAGAATTTTGCTTGCAATTTTAGTTTCATAATTTGATGAAGTATAGTAAATAGAAGGACAAACTGTTATTATTGTGTGCTCTTGATCTTAGGAGAAAGGGGTTTCCATGGCTGATGTGTATTTGTAATGTGTCACACAGGTGGAAATCACCTAACACCAACTCTACGGGTCTTAAAACTATGCTGCAGCGGCTGTCTGTTTGCAGTCTCTGGCTGGCCTCTTCTCCAACGCAGAAATAAATGTGCCACAAAGTCATGCAAAGAAAGAGCAGATCTTCTGTTTATACTTTCACACTAATTTAAGTTGAGTTCAAGGACCTAGCAGGACAGCTGCCCGGTGCATTAGAGCAGAAAATGGACGTGGAGAGCGCTTTTCCTCTGTGTGTGTTAGGTGGGAAGGAGGATTTAGCTGGCTAAACTGGTGGATGTGAAAAGGCCTGGCTGATAACCTGTGGAAGAGCTGTAATGCATTCTGGAGCTTGGGAGCTTCAGCCATGTAGGGACAGATTGTAGGAGATGGCTTCTGCTGACTAACGCCGTCCTGCAGCGCCTTAGTTGTGGCCTGTGGCCTCATATCCACGTATGTATGGGTATGACTAGCATTAGACATGTGGATTGTCATTGAATTCAGCTGGCGAAGTTGCACAAACTTATTTATGCGCATGGCAAGGTGCAATGCTCAGATCTGTGGTTGGAGGAGCGCTGCCATGTGCTGACGGAGCTCTCTCGAGTGGATTGGAGAAAGGTTCTGTCCACAGCAGTCACCCAGCAGTCACCGAAGCTTGCTTTGCTACTGCTGGCCTGCTCCGGGTTCACAAGGATAACGTGCATCTCGTTGCCTTCCTCCTTAGCGACTCAGCAGCTCTGCTGGATTGGTTTGATTTTCTTGCTTTCCAGTCCTTGTTGAAGTACGGTTTTGTTTATGTAGTAAACAGTGTTTCAGGAATAATTAAACCACAACACGAATCGTAACTGAGATGCTGAGCTGTACACACTGCTCTTCACGTCTGTGAGACTGTGGAGGTGAGTACCAAGTTTGGTAGGGACAGCCTTAAAGTGGGTTTGCAGTTGTGCTGGGAGCTGAACCCACTGTTTTTTGTTTTTTAATGTAAGCAATTGGAGTGGAGTAAAAAGGTGGTTAATCAGTTTGAAATGAAGTTGTAGCATGGACAGAACGAGCATAGTATTTCTAGATAGCTTGAAGAATGAAGTACGTTTTCAAATGTCATATGTAATGTATAATTTTATTCGTGAGGCCTGTGTTTTATATGCTAACAAATACAAATCATATATTGTATTAATCGTATATAATTGTGAATCACAACATAAAATTTTGCAATGCTGTAATGAAGAAAAATGAGAGAGATAAGGAGTAGCAGCTGTAGAACTAATGAAGGAGTTAATTTCAATGTGTGTTTTGGACCATTAAGTACTGTAAAGCAAAAAGTGTTGTGTTGCCAGCACAAGCCAGAGGAAGGCAGTTCACCACCACTCCCTTCCCCGACCAGCCTTGCTGGGGACACCGTAGAGCTCAGGCTTCACTAAAATTGTTTCATTACTTCAGGCAGTAGTGCGCACTAGAAATGTGGAAGCAGATACAAATCGTTGTTTCAGATTGTCTTTGACCAAGGAAGATCTTTTATGTTCTGCATGTGAATATAATTTTTTTGTCTATGAAAACGGTTTAATCCTTACAGATTGGAATACATTATATGCACATATTTAGCAGTTTGAGAGCCCGGAGTCCAGGTCTTTTTTTTTTTCTGTCCGTCAAGGCTCTCCAAAGGCTGAGGTCTGTAGGCTGTCCAATTCATCATTGTTCACATTGTACGTTTTTTAACAAGTCTGAAATGTTTTCCTTGTGTGGTTTTGCAACCCCATGTGTTGTTTTTTTTTCCAAACAGCATGAGTCCTATCACTAGATCAAATTTAGAATTCGCTGCTTCCAACAATTGTCTAATGGATCCACATGTTTACACAGCATGACATTGGCATCCAGATAGTGTTGTCAAAGTCTCCAATCAGTACTACTGTTTCATGCTTCCTCCCGGCTTTAAAAAAAAAAAAAAAAGCTATAGGCAGGGTTATTCTGGTGTTCAGGGATGCAGTGCATGGTCCCTCTGCTTCAGCCACCAGCATTGTCTCACAAAATTTAGAAAGCAAACTTTTTTCATCTATTCCAAATGAAAATGTCAACTCTCAAGTATTTTATCAATGCTTAGTGTATCAATAAATGGATTTTGAAATGCTAGTGAATGGGAGACTGGAAAATACGTTTCTAGAGCCGATCATTTTTTCTGTCCAGAGTTTCCCAGACTGAATGAAAAGTCTTACCTGCCTGTGCCCCTGCTGCCAGCCTGAGTCCCGCTGCCTTGCTAAAGCTCCCAGCTGCTTCTCCCTGCCCCTGCATCTGTCCTTGCGTTGAGAGCAGCGTTTGCGGAGCCCTGGGGTGACTCGAACCGCCTACCCGCTGTGTCTGACAGCTCACCTACCAGGCGGCAGGCTCAGTCACCTGGCATTTGCGGAGCACGGGAAGACCTTTTGTAATTAACTCGCCCGTGTATTTTGCAAAGTGTTTAATTCCTGTTCTCTGTGATTGGATGTAAATAAATCCATAGCAGTTACTTGGCAGCAACCTTCCACAGTCGTTTGCTCTGAAGAAACTTAGTCCCTGGTAGCATGAAGTGAAGGAAGGGGGGTTTGGCTAGGACACCAAAACCTTTCTTTTTTTTTTTTTTTTTTTT
>Ga0065711_1028066_pt1 | contig 43962 bp, 31 predicted proteins | sample Hoacrofraction12_FD_59098 | JGI IMG/M metagenome (GOLD analysis project Ga0065711, IMG submission 59098) | Hoatzin crop microbial communities from Cojedes, Venezuela - Epithelial fraction 12 v2 (version 2) | ecosystem: Host-associated > Birds > Digestive system > Esophagus > Crop | place... | reverse complement strand
TTTTTTTTTTTTTTTTTTTTTTTTTTTTTTTCTAGACCTCTTGATTTTGTGAAGAAGAGAGAAAAGCATCTGGCATCTCTGACCTATTTATAGTTGTAGAAGGCCTATTGGCATTATTAACTGCATCTGCAATATGTCCGTGAATACTTACCTTACGCTTGAGCAGATTTTCCTTGGATTATTTGATTGTGAAGAATTATGACTATTGAGCAATTTATTGAGGTTTACCTTCATATGTTTCCTCACACATTAAGCACACGAGATTGCACTGATTTAATGGTGTCAGTTCCCAGCTACTTTTCTCTGCTTTCCAGCAATGTGTGCATGTACTCCCTCTTTAACTTGCCTTGTTCTGAGAAAGTGGAGGGATGGTTCTGTGAAAGAGACATAGACCTAGGAAAAACCTGTGTTCTGTGTTCAGCTTTGCTGAATTCAGTGTGATTGTGAAAAAATTGTTGCATGTTTCTGTGTATGTTTTGTTTTCTAGTAAAGGGGGTTATGACATTGTTTGCGTCAATTCACTAATACGCAAATGGCATCTCAAGGCCCTTTGGGTCTCTGCAGCACTGAGCTCTGTATTATTATTATTATTATTATTATTATTATTATTATTATTATTATTATTATTTAGCCCGGCACATAGGGACACTCAGCCCTGTTGCCAGTCTAACCAAGGTGTGGGTTTGGCTGGACAAACTTCACAGGTAAAGCCCCTTTGGGACAATATGTCTTCTGCCTATGAGGAAAATTTGCACTTTGCTCTTACAGTTCATTATTTTTAAACATATTCAGGTTTTTGTGTAGGAAGGACATATTTTGTAGGGAGGGGACAAATTCTGCCCACTTTACACCACTTTATTTTTAGGACTATTTTAGGAGCATTTACACCATAATGTGTATTTGAACCCGGGTCACTCACTGGTAACATCATGCGGTTGATATTGCACATGGTGAGAAGAGGCAGTGTATCAGTTACTTCCTTGGTACTTACCGGTTACTTTACCGTTGTATTGATGCTTAAATTAGAGGTGGTAGAAATGTGTAGCTACGTGTTACTTTTTGGGTTAGATTTACATAAATCAAAAAAGGGCCTTGTGATGCTGTGGCATTAACAAGGTACAGCTTTTTCCCATCCAGGGGTACCAGATCACATCTGGTTTTTAGATTATTGCCTAACTTGTCAGTTCATTATGGGTGATGCCACTTAGTATTTACAAACATGTTTCTTTGGAGGAGGAGACTTTACGCACTACAGTCCTCATGTGGTGGCTGGGAGCTTAAGCTCAAAATGTCTTCAGGCCAGGTATCTGATACATCAAGCACTGCTTTTGAAGGTTTAAGTTTGGGTATTCCAGACTGTGGCTTGCTGTACATTGATTTCAGCACAGTATGTTCTTAATGATTGGGTGTCCTCTGTGAGTTACTAGTCCTGCAGATGAAGTGGCCAGAAAAAAGAGAATGGTCTTTACACACAGATGAGGTATTTTTTCCTGCGTTAGGTTTGATTTCTGTCATTGCAGTGAAGAACCATTGCACAGAAACACTTTTGGAAATGCTACAAAGTACTGACTAGTGTGAAGTAAATTAACATTTTTTAAACGGCGACCCCCTGATCAGGAGGAAGTAGATGAGTCTCAGAGAGCCAGAAGGAGCCTTATGTTCACAGGCCCTGGTCCTTATGGGAGGCTTCAACCACCCCAGTATCTGCTGAAGAGACGATGCAGCAGGGCACAAGCAATGTAGGAGGTTTCTGGAGTTCATTGGTGGTAATATCCTGATGCAGGTGATTGAGGAGCCAATGAGGGAAGACGCTCTGCTGGACCCCATATTTGTAAAGAAGAACAGGCTGGCTGGAGAGGTGTAGGTCGGGGGCAACTTTGACCGCAGTGACCATGAGATGGTGGAGTTCAGGATCCTGAGAGAAGGGAACAAGGCAAAGAGCACGACCACAGACTGGACTTCAAGAAACAAAACTTGGCCCTGTCCAGGGACTTGCTTGGAAGAATCACATGGGATATGACCCTGGAGAGGAGAGGGGTCAAGGAGAGCTGGTCATTTTTTTTGCTCCTCCAAGCTCAGGAACGATCCATTCCGATGAGCAGTAAGTCAAGCAAAGGCAGCAGGAGGCATGCGTTGAAGACCAAGTTGCTTCTAACTAAACTCCAACATAAAAGGCAGTGTACAGGAGGTGGAAACAGGGACAGGTGATCCAGGAGGCACACAGAGATACTGTCCAAGTGTGCAGAGATGGGGTTAGGAAATCCAAAGCCCATCTGGAGTTGAATCTGACAAGGGAGATGAAGGGTAAGAAGAAGGGCTTCTATAGGTATGTTAGCAATAAATGGAAGACAAGGGAAAATGTGGCTCTGCAGCTGAATGGGGCAGAGGACTTGGTGACAAAGGACACAGAAATGCCTGACATACTCAATGCCTTCCTCGCCTCGGTCTTCACTGGGCCAATTCTGTTTAACTTATTCGTTAATGACCTGGTCACTGAGACAGAGTGCACCCTCAGCAAATTTGAAATAAAGTGTATCATCACGTCAGGTGATACAAAACTCAGAGGAGTGGCTGGTAGACCAGATGGTTATGCTGCTGTTCAAAGGGACCTCAATAAGCCAGAGAAAAGGGCCATGAGAATCTTATGAAGTTCAGGAAAGCGAAATGCTGAGGAGGAATAACCCCAGACATCAGTGCATACTGGGGACGGACCATCTGGAAAGCAGCTTGGCAGAGAAGGACCTGGGCATCTGGCAGACACCAAGCTGACTGTGAGCCAGCAGTGCACCATTGTGGCAAGGAAGACGGTTAGTACCCTGGGCTGCATTAGGAGGAGTGCTACCAGCAGGTCGAGGGAGGTGAGCCTTCTCCTCTACTCAGCATCAGTGAGGCCATACCTGGAGTGCTGTGTCCAGTTCTGGGCTCCTCCACACATGAGAATCAGGGATGTACCTGAGACAGTCCAGAGAATGGGTGTGAAGATGATGAAGGGACGAGAGCATCTCTCCTATGGGGAAGGGCTGAGAGAGCTGGGACTATTCAGCGTGGAGAAGAGAAGGCTCGGAGGGTCTCATCAATGTGTACAAATGTCTGAAGGGATGGTGCACAGTGGACAGAGCCAGGCTCTTTTCTGTGGTGTCCAGTGACAGGACTAGAGGCAGTGGGCACAAACTGAAACACAGGAGGTGCTGTCTGAACGGAAGAGGAAACTGTCCTTCTGTGAGGGTGACTGAGCACTGGCAGAGGTTGCCCAAAGAGGTTGTAGAGTCTCCATCCTTAGAGATATTCAAAACCTGAACGGACCTGGCCCTGGGAAGCTTGCTCAAGGTGGCCTTGCTTGAGCAGGGGGGGTTGAACCAGGTGACCTCCAGAGGTCTCCTCCAACCTCAGCCATTCTGTGAGTCAATGCATTTTTAAAGCCGGAAGGAGTATGGCTACATGGAGCCAGCAGTACCTCAGGAGACACTGGTTGTCAGAAATCTAGAGTCACCATTCTCGAGCAGTATAATTGACTGTGGGTTTTGAGGTTTTGGAACACCATGAGTACATGGGCTTGTGTTCTGAGAGCACATAAAACAGTGCTAGGCATCCCCTGGTAAAAATAAAACAATCAGGCTAAAAGCCTGCCTGTCTCATAACAACAACATGACGAAACATGAAATGTTCTTTTCCTTGGAATTCCAATTTTCTATGATTTATCTTGCCAGTCTGTAATCAGAAATAGCTGCTCCATCAGAGTAGGGAATGTAAATAGAGATGAGGTCAGAGTTCGACACAAAAGTGATGTATGAGCTGGAGTCAAGGAGGAATTCTGAGCTCCCAGAATAGAAAACATGCTGTAAATAATATGTTTTCTTCAAGGTGAGAGAATTTGCAAATACTTCAAATTATGGGCTACAGAGGAAAGTGAAAAGATGATTTCTAGAAGGTAGCCAATGTCAGAGCCATCATTTATCTCTACTGGCCACTTAGAACAGCAAGTTGTCGTTGTCACTTGTTAGGTTTTTCAGTTTTCCCTGGTCAGTATACAAGAAGATGATTAGTAATGAGATTAAATTAAAATGAAAAGTATTCGTTCAGGTTTTTTTGCTAGTGGGCCTGAGAGGTTGGCTCTGTAAATACTGGGAAGGTACAATAGTTTTCAGAAATTAGATTCCTCTCACAAAAAGTTGCTTTTAAAGCATGGAAAAATACTGCAGCTTCATCTGCTCTGAGTATGAAAATATGTAGGGCTTCAGAGGAGATGAAGCCTTCTGACTGTGCTGAATCCAGTCCTTACCCTAACAAATCTTCAGGCCATTTGTTCATACTGCGCGCCCCAGCCAAATCCCCCGGCTCCCTTGGGGAGTGGCACCCTTTGGACACAGTCTGCCATTCGTTAAGCGCTTTGCTGCGAGGAGCCCTTTTTTATTACACTGAATCGCTCAAGCTTTGCTGGAAATCCCAGGTTTTGTCTGTGTGCGTGGATATACTTGCAATAACTCCTGTGTTTAACTGTTCCCCTGTGTGTGTGAACATATGTGTGTGTGTGCGTATACACGCATTCTGCTTGTGTGGGTGTCTGTGTGTGCTGGTTGTGTGCATGCATGCCTGTGCACACACACACACACACACAGAGGAAAGGTTGAATGCAGAAGTGGTTTTCTTCCCATTTTACACAGCCACAGGACGTGCACACTCATCTTCATCATTTCCACAATTGTTTCTATTCTATTTTGGGGTGAGGGGGGAGAGGGAATGCATTTTAATTTTTAGTGCAAGCATGCACAGAGATCTGTTCCTGAGCAGCGTAACCGGCTCTCCTACCAAGTGTCCTACATCCCCTGCGGTAATCCCTCAACTGCACATCACCTCCAGTCTCCCCTGCCCTCCCTCTGCCCAGGGAGGAAGAGGCTGCGTGCGGAGGCTCCCGCAGCCGCTGTTGGCCGTGGGAGCACTGCTTTGGGTTTCTGTCCACTGCTTAGCTGCTGATCTTCATATCGAAACGCAGTCTCTTGGGCTGCTGCCCTTCTGTCAAATGTTAATGCAATCGGCCAGTGGGAAAAAATCACTACTGCATGAAATACACAAATGATAGTCGCATTACTGGGGTTTTTTTTCATGCTTTCCTTTTCGCTTAAGATTTGTTTGCATGTCACAGCAATGAATCAAAGAATCAGAAGGTTAAGTAAGTGGCATATGTTTTTCTTCTGTAATTCATCAGCTTTTCCATTGCAAGACCGTCTCAGACTTTTGGAATCCATCTGTTCGGTTACTGTAAACCTGGGTTTCACCCTCCTGTTGCCATAACAATTCTCTCTGCAGGAGCAATAGGAGCTGGAGTGACTGATCAGATCTCAACTTACTATCCTCATTCAGCCCAGGAAGAACTTCATGCTGGGATAATAGACCCATCATTTCAGAGCAACATGTAGGAAGTCCAGCATATAAAAGACGCTTTGCATCTGATTATAATCCCTTACAACAATTCTTCTCTGGTGAAGCTGCACTGACTTGAAGCTAGCTTTATATGGGAATGTATGGGAATTCAGAATCGGGCCTCTGTATTTTAGCTGACAGAAAAGAAGGAGAGAAGTTGCTATAGACAATCGTAACTCCTCAAGTTTGAACGTGATTTTGAGGATGGTGGAGCCCAGAGGAGTTGTGGAGTCTCTTACTCCAGAGATATTCAAAACCCAACTGGACAAGGTCCTGTGCAGCCTGCTCTAGGTGACGCTGCTTTGGCAGGGCGGTTGGACTAGATGATCTCCAGAGGTGCCTTCCAACCCCGAATATTCTGTGATTCTGTGATATCTTGGATAGTTTCTGTCGAATAAGGGAGGAGCCGTGGATGACTTGATACTGGACGGGGACCATTTCTCTCAAGGTTTAATACAGAAATCTTTTTGACTGTAGTTGTGCGATGCGAATCAGAGCAGGTGCATTCGAGAAAATATTCAATTCCTATGGCAATAGTCACATTGGGCAAGAAGAGGCCCAGACATGGTGTTCTGGTTATGAGCTGTGTAACAGGAGATGGTGAAGGGGCTGGAAGCCTCAGCTTTCCACTCTTGTTTCTGAATTTCTTCTTTTTCTTTTGGAGTGACTTCTCTTTCCTCCAGCCCTTTGCCTGCCTGGCTGTATTACACAAAGTGTATTCACTACTGTATCATACAAAGAAGGGCTGTCAGTCTGCTCTGCTCGCAAGCCTTCATTAAGAGTATCAGCTACTCTGTTCCTGGTTATTCCTTTGTAAGCACCAGCTAATAAAGCCCCATCACTGCAAAGGGGTGTTATGATTCTGTGTAGAAGTTTCTTGGAGATATGCTTGGTTTTGATCCCCCCTCTTTGCATGGTGATGCAGAGGCTGCAGTAAGCGTCACAGTGGGTTTTGGCTCCTGAATTCCCATACGTGATTGGATATAGATGTTACATAAATCTCCACCTGGCATCGTGGAAAAGGTAACGGGAAGCAAAGCATATTCATATGATGCCATTTTCCCCCAATCTGTTCTCCAGTAGGATGTCACCAGCTATGATGTAAAATGAAGGATTTCAGGCCTAATCTCAAGTTCTGTGTCGCACTTCCTAGGAGAAGTAGTGGCCCTTCTGCCTATCCAGCCCTGCTGGCCATCCAAATCAGTGCCAGAGCTTCACAGGAAAGGTATTATGCCTTTCCCAAACTATTCAGTGTAGATCACGTACTGCTGCAGACGTTTGGTAGAAGCCAAAGGGGCTGCCTGTATTGATTTACTCATGGGGCTTGGAGAGGGCTATGGGAGTCAGAGTGAACCTCTCCTCAGTAATTTCTTGGACTCTGCAGGGGAATGTAAGTGAGTATCTGCCTGGAGGGAGAGGGAAAACGAGGGTTTTAAGGAAGATCACAATCTGACTTCTCTTCGATCTGTGAAAATAATACACTTCTTATACAGAGCACCTCTAGCTTCAGGGTTTTCAGTTCCCCTGTGCTTCCCGCGAAGGTGTCTGGAGTGTTTTCTTTATGTGAAGCATTTCTGGAGTATTTCTTTATGCAGCCTGCGCAAGATTCTGCTCATGAATTAGGTAATGTTCAAATTTTATATGAAAATTTGTGCAATTATCTCTCAGAGCTAAGGGGGAGGCCAACTCGTCCATCTTTGATCGAATACACATGGTTTCATTTTCCACTCGCCAGCACGCGCAAACTTTAGTGCTTCCTAAGCTGTACTCACGTAGCAGTTGCTGTATGTGCCATGCAAGCTTTTTGATAAATGAGACTAGTAAATGATCCACTGTTAATGAGCCACTGAAAATTTCTGCAATTTTTGATACAGAGTCCAAGTGCAGTGCCTTTGGAAGCCTGATATAGCTGCATGAGTTTAGGTTTTTAATTTCTAAAATCTGCTAATGGAAGAAATTAGTTGTTCTGAATACTGCCGAGTACATCTTTGGCTAGCAGAAATTCTTGAAACCAATTTCCCTTTGCAAACCACACTCTGGTGATTCAGACTGAAGAATGCTTTAAGCCTTTTGTCTGTAAGGTACACGTCTTATGTAGGCTTCTGTTTTAATTTACTGCACTTGCATGCAGGTTTTTCGAACTAGTCACAGTGGTCTTTTATAAATCACAAGAAATAGTCCACCCTCAATACCCTTTCCAGCCCTACACAATGAGTCAAGGCTTGTCAAAGACCATTTTAGAAATCTTGAATAAATCTGACATTATGTTGAGACAGCTGTTAAATATATTTCTTTTTCCCCCCCAGGTTTCCTTTCCCTCGCTATGAACAATGCAATTGGTTTAGTGCTATTTTTAGCCTGACTTTTCATTTCAGTCGTATGTATTCCTACCTTCCATGCACACTTAAGCTAATTTATTCTAACATGAAAAATACTGGGAAAGTCACTGCCCCCCACAAAAAGATTTTTACAAGCTGAACAGGCTAGCTGTTGCACATACACACTCCAGATGCCCAAGCCCACCATTAAAGGAGTAAAATCTGATTTCAGGGTGCAGTCTGATTCTTATGCACATCTTCCCTGAAAACAAATGTCTCTTCGAAACAAAAATCTCAGCCAGTGTGCCTAAACTAACCCTGTATCTGAGGGCAGTTTGCTTCGGTGTGAGGAAGGGAGAGTGGAAGTCTGCTGATCTTCCTACTTGTTTAACAGACTTTTACTGAGCTGGAGAGGGTAGTGGTGATGGTGGGTTGTGGGTTTTTTTATTGGTTTTTTTTGTTTTTTTTTTAAAGAAAGTTGATAGTGAAAACCAGAGGCCTCCTCCTGTTCATCACTGATAGCCTTGTCATGTCTTTCTGAAGTTGGTGGGAGTTGTAGTGCTCCTCAACGAGAGGAGCATGAGCAGATCACCCTTAGGTTGGTGATAATCTTCTCCTTACCTTTTTCAAGCACCCCTTTCTGCTCCTGGTTTTCCTTTGTAGGCTGGCCTGGAGGTATGAGTTTCAGACTAGCCTGGTGGTGCGCGTGGGGTGAGATCCCTGCGGCTTCCCAGAGGCTTGTTTCCCAGCGCCCAGCCACTCGTGTTCTTCAAGAGCAATCGGGAAAGGTGTGCTGTTGCCGGAGGGCAGAGATGTGCCTGCTGAGCGCAGGTGGTTGGGCAAAGACCTGTGTTCCCAAGCGATGCACCAGTGACCATTACCATCACTAACGGTGACTGGTAGTGAGTGAGGAACGGGGCAAATGTGGTGGGTCACGGTAACCAGTCCGTGCTGGTAGTTACATGAATGGTACGCTCTGCTTTCTGTTTCCAAGTAAAGGAATAACATCACTAGCTTGGAAAAAAAATGGAGAACTATAACTCCTCTATTGTTGCCTTTCCAAAGGGGATTAAATAAGACAATAACTAATAAATAATACACAGAGCATATGGGTCTGTCTTCAATCGGAGTTTAAACAAAGAGGTCTGGGCTTTTTAAGTGCCTCCTCAAACGCGCGGCTCTCTGGGAGCGTTTCCTGCCAGAACATCCTTGGCAGTGCAACAGACGGTGCTTCGGCCCGGCGCGCTGGGGCGAGCGAGGGAGGTGGCCGGGTGGTGGTGACGAGGGGGTGCTGCCGTGCTGTCCCCGTCCCCATCGCAGCTCTGCATGTAGGCAGCCCCTGCGCCCCAGGAGGGTGACCCTGGGGTGCTGGATGGTCCCACACGGGACGAGGAGCAGGAGCATGGCAGGCGGTGTTGCAGAAATGCTGTCTGGACCAGAGAGAATCACAAAGTTAGAGAGGTCATCAAGGCTACATGTGAGAAATTAGATTTTACACCTGGTCTGGGCACTGTGAGGGACGACTCCTTTTTTTCCCCGTAGACAAGAGAGGGGAGCTCACCTGCTTTTTATTCACTGCCACCCTGCTTTCTGCACTTCAGTGCATGCTTTCTGTAATACACAAGAAAGGGTGGAAGACTTAGACATCATTTGTATTGTGTCTGTGGCCCTCACAATTATAAAATTCCTGAGATCAGAGGGAATAAAGCCTTACCAATTAGAAGGCCTTTTAATGTCAAGTTGTGACTAATAAACATCTGAATTGCAGATGTGGTAGTGTAGGTGTACCTGTTGCCTGGACCTTTTCTTTTAGCATTAATTACTTTGGTGATTGCTGGTCATGGATATGCACCTTAGCTATTTCCGAGGATAAAATCATGCACCTTCTCTTTGTCCCATGTGCCTTTATGGAGTGCAGAGATATTTTTTTGTTAAAAAAGCAAACTTCCGTTTCAGTCACCATTTTAAGCTGTGTGTTTACAGCTGCAGAACAATGTCGTTTGCCTGTTGCATGCTTTTAAAGATGTGTTTCTGCAGCCACGAATACCAGAATTCAACATTTTATCTAAGGAAAACCTTAACTTCTGGGGAAAATGAACAATGGAGCCCCAGCAGGGCACAAAAACACAGCTTATACAGAACTCAGATGTTCTTGGATGCCAGTAGGTATCAAGATTGGGCATTGGGATTCCTATGATAAAGTTCATATTCATTATTCCTACTTCTAGAAAAAATTTTGGACACAAATAGAAACTCTGGATCCTAACTCTGAAATCTGAGACTGTCTGGCATCAGCTCAGACTTTAATGACTTGACATCTCTTTGTTCACACCAATATCCCAGGGCAAAACAGCCCCGTATGAGGCACTTTTTCCTCCAAATTCGTATCTTAGTTTCATGGCTATGGTAATGACTGACGTAGCTGATTAGTAATGGCCATCCCCTTTCTGTTTCCCCTGACCTTGATTCTCTCTTGAACACAGTTTATGCTTTTTTTTTTTTTTCTTTCTGTTTGGCTTTAGAATAGTACTGCATCAAATGTTACCCGTAATCTTTTGTCCTAAGCATTTCAAATGCCTTTCATGAAGCCAGGACCTCCGTGCTGTGGAACGCTGACCCCACTGTGGTCTCATCTGCAATGTGGTTTGATCTCTAGCAGCCCCTTGCTCTGTGTGTCCCCATAGCACGGTTGTGTGTGTGTTGGGCGGTGAGAGGGGGGATAGGGACCATTGCATGAAATCTGGTCTTTTCTCACTCTCTCTTTTCTCCCCATCACCCCAAACCCTATTCACTCTGACTCCTTAACTGCAAAATTACCCAAAGTGATCCAGCACAGTATAATGCTGCTTGTGAATTAAAAACCGCCTTTTATTAATGTTAAGTCTTTCTCTTACTGTGCTAATGTCTGGAAAGTATTCTGTAGATAGGCCACAAATTGCTTTAGAATATTTTCTTTGTGTTATTTTGCTCTCTTCCCTTGGATCAGCAAGAATATGGTTCAAATATTAATTTTATGGCGTGTCTCTCAAGAGTGGAGTATAATGTTCAATTATGCATTCCATCTGCAAGGATCTGGATGCATAATCCTGCATTAAATAAAGAAACCAATGTGTTTTAAAGAAGAAACAGAATGAAAGGATATGGCACATAAAAGCAATGGAAGAAGAGCCTTCCATTATGCTTGACTTTGTGTAAAATCAGAGGGAGTTGTGTAAACCAGACAGAAGTCAACTGTCTTAAAAATGGAATCAATACATGCCCTAGATTATGTCATGCTATTAAACCCTTCCTGCAAGATACAAGTTTAGAAGTGGAGATAAATATACTGAGACCTTATGATGCACACATTTCATACGCTCATTCCACACACCCATACGCATGTGTAGGGGTGTTTGTTCCACTTTGCTCTGTAAGCCCATTAAAACTCTGCCTCTGGAAAGCATCCTTTTGCTGTGGGGTGTGGGAAGTGCTCTAGTGGCTGTAACGGCATTTGCTCCTCCTCGGGGTTTTTCCTACAGCAAGAAAACCTGGACAGGGCTGTGGTGTCTCTCTCGTCTCTCTCTGTCTAGACACATAAAAGCATAATTATTTTGAACCCTCGTCCCCTTATTCAGGGTTGGTGCTTTGGGGTGACACCTGCTTTGAAGTCAAGTGGCTATCTTTGTGTCATTCAGTGTAGTGGAAATTTCCGTGATGACGCTGCCCAAATACCGTGTGTCCTCTCAGGAGCATCTCTGGTTTTCTCACGGTGCTTTTTCATCTGGGCTGTGAGATCTTGGTGGCTATGGCTCTCCTCACCGTGGAGGCAGCTGGAGCCAGGCTTAGGGCTTTCACTTGGGTAACGGGGAGAAGCAGTGAAAGCCCTGTGTCGAGCACTGGGGCTCTAAAGCACTGCTGCATGACACAAGGCAATTGCAGGGCATTACTTAGCTTGAAATTCAGAGGGCGAGAATGTCTTCAAAGTAGGCCTGAGCACAGAAAGAGGTGGTTGCTCTTCAGTGCAGACGCCTTGAATGCCTTTGAGAATGGATGGGCGAGCTGTAGAGAGGGAGAAGCCCGGCGGAGCCCGTTCTCTGCTCTCCCTTGGGATAACGACCCAAGCGCTTCTCTGCGCGGGCGCTCGGCCATTCAGGTTTACTAGAAGGGGAATTTCAAGTATCCCTCCTCAGCGTGTCTTCTTTTTTCAGGAAAGTGCACTGCTTCTTTTTTTGGCACCTCACCAAACGCTCTTGGCAAAGCTGTCAGACATGTCATTGTAACGGGAGGCCTCTTTGCCGCGGTTTGAGCAGCGAGAGCTGGCTGGGACGCGCGGGGCCGGGCCGAGGAGGACTGGTTACAGAGAGCTCTCAGCGGAAATCCTTCGGCTCTGGAACTTGTTTGCTCTGGCAAACTCGCTGTGCCTGTCTGGACACAATGAGGGTTCAAGACACATGGCTTTTGTTTGGTTTTCCTGGAGGGAAGGCTTTGCTTTTCATTTGGCTGAATTTCTGGGTGGTAGAGAAAGAGGGGGAGAGAGAACGTGCTTCAGGCTGTATCGATCTTTGCCTTGTGTGAGGGTGATACTGGTGCTTTTTGGTGACCTTTTGCTTTCTGACTCTGGTGTTGGTACCACGAAGGCAGACTCTTCATGTGCCTTTGAGAATGAAATAGGGGTTTAGGCACTTGAGGAAAGTGCAGGTTTTCCCCGCTCCGTGGCTGCAGGTGGAGATCAGACGAATGCTCTCATTCTGTAGCTCTCAGCTCTTTTTCTACCACCTCTGGGTCTTCTGCCACAACCTCAAGCAGCCCTGACCCATCTGAAGAGCTCTCAGGCTGTTAGGAAGGGAAGTTGTCAGAAGGTGTGCTGTGCAGAAAACCACGGAAATTCCTGGATGAAGAATTGCCTGAGTGCAGGGAAATGACCTTAAGAAGATGACACACAGAGTCTAACATATTGTTAAAAAAGTGGTGGTGCGGAGGACAGCTTTGACTTGGCCTTCTAGAAAGCTTGATTATTTATTTGTGAAACATTCCCACATAATGCAATGCTTGTAGCTGTAGAGTAGTCCTGAGAAGATGAGGCACAACATTTTTTTTAATCTGTGGATCTAGGAGAGACCCGAGTTCTTAAAAACGCTTTGAAACAATGCCATGCGAAGAATGAGAAGACACATGAACCAGAATGCACTTTAGCATCAGATCTGATCATTTTGTCTCCCCAAATGAGATCTGCCAGATCCTAGATCATTTCAGCATGCCATGGAGGACATAATGCAAGGAAAATAATCAACTTAAAGAGCACAATAAAGTGCTGTAACAAGTTATCGCAACCTCTACCAGCCAAGGATGTTGCCGAAAAACAAATCAATAAGAATTGTGTTTTCAGGAGCATCACATGAAAATTGGCTGAAGGTTTGCTGTTCTGTGAAGGCTGCAAATGTACAGCTCTTAAACACTGAGGAGAAACAGGAGTCCTAGAATTTGAGATTTACGTTCCCCCAAACCACTTTTAACCTCTGGAAAAGAACTTCCAGGAAACATCAGCCTTGAGCACTGAACACCTAGAGCGGGATTGCTGACGCTCTGAAATCGTCAGCGGATCTTTCAGTGATGTTGTTCCACTTCGAGCAACGCTCCCCCCAATTCTCAGAAGCCAGATAACAACGTGCTGTAATTGCACCTTTCTCCATGTAATAGCTCGTGTGATTTCTAGCGAGTCGCACAAGTGGGTTTAAGCACGCTCCTGTTTCCCTGAGCTACACTGTGGTTTTACTGGAAATTTGTCCGTGAGATCACAGCCCTTTCTGAACCAAGTGGGTGCTTCCAGTGTGATAGCACTTCGTCAGAAAATACAGAAGTGATAGCAAGGTAGGAAGAGATTAAGTGACACCAGGGAAAGGGGTGAAGGTGCACCATGCGCCCAGTGAAACCAATCCAGGGAAAAGACAACAGGCTCGCTAGTTAAAGAGAAGTCATGTCATTAAAAGAGATTGTGTGTTGGGTGTTATAATGCCTATAATAAGTCCTTGAAAGTGTGTTTAGCACAGTCCTGACAGAAATGAAACTGTGGGAACTAGGCCATGTTTTCAAATAGGCTGTGATTTTAACTATCTATCTCCCCACAAATGCATGCCTGGGAAGTGCATAAGGTGTCTCCCTGCTGCTGTTATTAACTCGCTTTTCCTCTTATCATGCCACTTTGTGGACCGATGTCTCTTGGAAGGGCTGAGATTCCTGGTCTGGTTATGTGCAAGCATGGATTGAGCTGCAGGTACTGCAGAGAAGCATCCTCCCTGCTGAGCAGTGGGAGGTGGTCTCGTCTGGTCAAGGCTTGTCTCCCGAAGGCATCTCTAATTGTTCTAACTAATTGTGATCCCCTTGGGCTGAGGGTGGTAACCTGTGTTGTGCTCCAGTATCCTGGCTCGATTCAAACTCAGGTAATTCCACTCTGCTTTTCTTGCAAGGTCATGCTGCAGAAGTATATTCCTTTTCAGAAGAATATTATTTACTTCAAATGTTAAATTGATGCCTCATGTATTAGCTGCAGTGTTTCACTTTACTGGAAGGAGAATGATTTCTGTGCGTGAAGTACACCACGGTGATCCAAATTTGCAAAGCAAATGAGCATTTCTCATTCCAGCAGCAACATCTTTGCACAGCATCTTTTACCCAGGAGCCTTATGAAGTTCAGCCAGGGGAAGTGCAAATTCCTGCACCTGGGGAGGAAAAACCCTGGGCACCAGTACATGTTGGGGGCCACCCAGAGCAAAGCAGCTTGGCAGGGAAGGACCTGGGAAGCCAACAATAGGTGCTTGTGGCAAAGGCAGCGAGTGGTACCCTGGGCTGCATTAGGAGTGCTGCCAGCAGGTTGAGGGAGGTGAGCCTTCTCCTCTACTCAGCATCAGTGAGGCCATACCTGGAGTGCTGTGTCCAGTTCTGGACTCCTCCATACATGAGAATCAGGGATGTACCTGAGACAGTCCAGAGAATGGCTGTGAAGATGATGAAGGGACCAGAGCATCTCTCCTATGGGGAAGGGCTGAGAGAGCTGGGACTATTCAGCCTGGAGAAGAGAAGGCTCGGAGGGTCACATCAATGTGTACAAATGTCTGAAGGGATAGTGCACAGTGGACAGAGCCAGGCTCTTTTCTGTGGTGTCCAGTGACAGGACCAGAGGCCGTGGGCACAAACTGAAGCACAGGAGGTGCTGTCTGAACGGAAGAGGAAACTGTCCTTCTGTGAGGGTGACTGAGCACTGGCAGAGGTTGCCCAAAGAGGTTGTAGAGTCTCCATCCTTAGAGTTATTCAAAACTTTACTGGACATGGCCCTGGGAAGCTTGCTCAAGGTGGCCTTGCTTGAGCAGGGGGGTTGGACCAAGTGACCTCCAGAGGTCTTTTCCAACGTCAACCATTCTGTGATGTAGGACAAATCCTCTTTTAAAATATTTTCCTGAAGTGCTTTGAAATAAAGCCATGTGAAGCATGGGGACCCAGATAGGAGTGTGATTTGGCATCACATCTTTTCTGTCACCCGTGTTTTGTGTCCCCAACTGAGATCTGCCAGATATACTCTTCAGTCTTGACTTTAAGATCTTCAATAGCACCAGAGCAACAAGAAAGTCAGTGCCAAATAACTAAGTGTGGGAGTTTGGCGAGCCTCCCCCTGGGGAGGTTGCAATGCTCTGTTCAGCCTTTGATAGAAAATTGTGAGTGCTGCAGTCTGCCTGACCTCTTTGCATTCATCTCATCTGCCCGAGCCTGTCTGAGTGTGTCTGATGGCTTATTCAGTCACCAAAGTGTTTATTCATACTGTACAAAGCTGCCAGGTGTGTTTGATGTGCAGTGTTCCTTTTACTATTGAGAGTCCACCTGGACTGTGGATAGGTCCCGATTGCTGTCTATGTTGACAGCAAGTCTGATCTCGAGAGCCATCTCAGAGGATTTGTGAGGATTTTTTAGATAGAGCCCACGCATCGTGTCCTCTGCAGGGCACAAATAAGCAGGCAGTCCAACCCCAGGCCCTGCTTTGGGAACCAGTAGGGCTATTCCAGCCTCCTTGGGTAGGGTGAAGGGAGTTTTGGACTCCAGAACCTGCATACCAGCTAAGCAAGGAAAATAGCTTCCTTCCTTCCTCACTTGGACACAGTAAAGGCAAATGCATTCTGGTGACATGATTCTTCCCTGAAGCAAAATGCTTTCAGAGCTCCACTGGCCATATGGAGCTCTGCACACACAGTTTTCCGTGAATATTGCATTAATCCATATTCCAAGTTATGAATTGCAATCAATCCATTCTTGCTCTAACCAAGCTGCAGCTGCTCCCAGCTGAAAAGTCTTTTGAACTCTGCCAGACGAAATATTCCAAGTCTCATTCCAAGGTGCAGTAATTGTCATTGTGGTTCTCAGGCTCTCATACATATTCAATTTAGAGTACATATCGAAACGTGCATTCTGCTGATGCTGAAGCTGGTGCCAATGCTTACAGTGATGTTGTCTGAAGACTAACGAAAGGCAAAAATTGTTGCAATACATGGTAATACATTGATTTCAACTTCAGTACAAGTTAATCTGTATTGGCAGTAAAATCATTCAAAACCCAAAATGAATGTGGTGCATGATAAATTAAAGGAAAGCATCAGCTGCAAAGTTTCAGGGGGTATCTGGGCTTTCTCTGGGTTTGTGGTGTTTGGAGCTAGGAGACTGCTTTCCTGTCTTGCAAAGACAAGAACCGTTTGTGAGTGGGCAAGAGAACTGGGATCCAAGTTTTCTTGTGGTTCCCACATAGTCTAGTTTTGCCTTGGCGTGTTGTAATGAAAGAACATCCTTGCACTTCAGGTGTAGACTCCAGTGATCTCACAGGGAGTTCGAAACAGTTACTTTATTTAGACATCTGTTTGGGGGGGGTTACGTTTAATTTTTTCTGTCTTAATATTAGTGAATTATATTTAAACTCTAATTAAAAATTAACATTTTGATGACATAATGTGGGCATTCTCTTCCTTTTCAGTGAATGTGGACAATGTTGTATTATTCATAATTTATCCTCTTTCATGCAGAGGGGGACAGAAGGACATGATTTGCTCACTTCATGAGCTCAGGGCTCTCACGGTTAGTGCTAAAGGCTGAGTACTCAACCTTTCCATTTTTAGGCCACTTCCTGGGATTGTTTGAGCGCTAGTTGTTTAACGTAATTTTGAAAAGAAATTATTATTACCTTATGGTTGGTTTCTAATGAAGTTGTGGAGATTGTACCGGGTTTGAAAATTATTGAGCCTTAGTCATGTTTTGCCAGTAGCTCTTATTTCTCAGAACTTGGGACTGTAAAACAGATTGCTTCTGTTTAGTATAATACAAGTATTTAAAAAGGAGCAATCTGGGGATTTTATGGAGATTCAAAACCCAGTATTCACTCTTCTCTTCCAAGTCCTTGCCTTTACGTCTCTGTGTATGAAGAATTTTTGGTTTATGTACATGGAGATATGTAAAATCAGATGTCACCCAAATATTTGCAAAACAAAATCGACCTGACCAAACCCTTACAGGGCAGTTTTTCTGTGAACTGTCATTCCCTGCTGGAACTCAGGGGACAAACAGTGAGCACGTGCCGTGGCCGTGCTGTGGCCCTGCTTCTGCTCAGGTGGGTGGGGACTGGGGACGGGGATGGCGGCAGGGCGGAGGTGACATCAGACAGTGTCTGGTGGAGGCTCACCGCTTGCGTTGCTGGTGGGTTCAAAGGTGCCTTCTGGTTCGGATGAATCCAAGACTCTCTTAGGAGCATCTCAGGAGTGTAACGGTAGGTCGGGTCTGCAATGCTTACTCAGCAAAATTCCTGAGGAAAGGAGAATTAGCTCCTGTCATTCCTGCCCTGTTTCTGCTCCTTGGATTCCCTTGGCTGCTCCCAGGAAGGACAGCCCATTTGATCTGAAATGCTGAGACAACAGGCATTTTACGTTTAAACATAAAACAACATTTCTAACCATATATTTGCAATTAAGCCATTGTTTTCATTAGTCACAAGGGATAATTGCATCCAGAAATTCCCAAAGAAAAAGTTATACTGGGCAAACAATATTACACTGATGTTTCAATTATAGGAGTAATTTTCTAGCATAGATCAGCAATAAACTTCCCTAAAGGGCCTATTAAACAGGAAGCAAGAAAATAGCGATGGGGCAGTTGCCAGGCGCTAGTGTGTCTAGTGCTTGTGTGTCAGTTCGTGCCCTCGCTCTTTTTGTCTTTAGGCAAGTGAAGCAGTCAGCAAAATCCCACGTCACCTGTAGACAGCAGGTGTGCACGGGAGGGCTTTCTTCTGGAGAAAGGAGATTCCTGGAGCTTGGGTCTGGAAGGAAAGAGTCCTTGCTTCCTGCCTTGTTGAAGTCTATCATCTGCTGAATCTGCTCACAACGGAAACAAGGGCATTCCATGTTACAGTGAGTTTTGGTCAGTAGTTGGGACAATACCTGAAATGTCCATGATGGGAGTGCTGCTCCCTTGGCAGAGTCTGGAATGATGGACAGCAGGGCAGGGTTCACCCCTCCCTTAACTGGGGACCTACAGCCTCAAACCCTTTGAAATACTGTCACAGGAAGCGGACAGGAGCCAAGACCTGCCTTATTCACTTGTCAGGTGTAGCAAACACTGTTTTTTCCGTTGTAATTCTTCTCTCAGCCGCACTGCCATACAAGCCAAAGCCCTGCCATAAATTTACCTTATCCTATCAAAAAGAGTGCTTTTATTGGTAATAGCTTATTTCACGCACTGACCCGTTACATGGTATTATGGCAAAGCAAACAACCCATTAGGAGGATTTTCTGAGAGGGCCATAGTGGAAAAAAATATACTACCAAACACTTCCTAATGCACAGTCAGGCAGAAAAAATGGTCCCGCGTCCCCCGTTCCCCGTGAAGCCCAGCTCAGCTTGTGGTGCTTTCTGCTGTGCTGCCTGTGCCTGCAGAGCCCTCTTCTCCTCATAGGCTCGGAGAGTTCCTGCAGAGGCACAGGGACTCCTCTGCAATGATCAGCAACAAGCTTTTCGAAGGAGTCTGTTCAACAGCAAGCAAGAAGTCCATACCGTGTCTCATGGCAGGGCAGACAAGCTTCGGTGGTGGCACAGGAGCTGCCATGGCTGGATGTTTGTTATGCTGGGCCAAGCAAAGGGGTACACGTGTGTGCTGTAGCACAGAGCAATGAGCAGATGCTTGAGCTGGCAAGGATGCAGGAAGCAGCACAGCTTGACTAGTATGGCGTGGGCTGATGTCTCGCTGTTTCTCCTTAGAGTGGTGGTGGTGAGAGTTTGCTTCAGGATCTCGGTAAGACAGGCTGGTCTCTGGACATACGCGGTGAGGGAGCTTAGAAAAGGTTGCCTCTGCACCGTCCTGTGCTGTCCTCAGAGCTGCCAACTCTGGAAGGAGCTTACAGTACGTAATCTGCCCTCCAACAGCCATCGCTGTAATTCAGATGACCCCTTGTGCACCTCAGAGTTACCACCTTACCCTAATATCGGAGCCAGAGCTGTATTTTCTTCTTTTTCTTTTTTTTTTTTTTTTTAAACTTTCCCACTGGCAGTATGATCATCTGCCTGCCCTGCTGCTTGGGCTCCAACTCATCCTCGCAGCCAAGGACAGGGTCTCCAGCTCCTCCTCAGAGAGCTCTGCCACCAGCTCCCACCTGGAAGTGCTGGTGGGCGAAGCCCATGTCGACACGCTCGGTATGGAGCTGCTCAGGGGCTGCTTGTCCTGTGGCCAGGCTCATGCTTGGGCAGCAGAACGTGGCCAAGCCAGGAGCCTCGCGCATGTGGAAGGTGACTCCAGCCCAACAGGTCAAATGTGCTCTTCCCCACGCTGTGCTTGCCAGTCCTCACTCCTCCATCTCCTTCTATACCTTCTTTCCTTCTCAGGTCCTTCAAGGAGAGCTATTTGAGTTGCAAAAATCTGCTAGAAATCAATCTCTGTTCTCCTGATTTGAATATGTGCACACTCTGATTAACTTCTAGCTCCGCTTCACTTCCCCTTCAGTTCCTCTCAAATTAGCCTCTAATTATCTCAGTTGTAATCACCCTGTGTGATAAAGTTAAAGTAATAATGATTCTTTTTGATAGTACAATGTTTTCTCTATGAATGTTGTAGCTAATAAAGACAGAATGCCAAGCTGCTTATGGGAAACAGATTTTTACAGATCCTAAACAAATGCCCCGCATAGTTCATGTACAGATAATAAAAGAACAAAGTAACCCTTCTAAGGAAAATTTATATCTTGATAAAAAAAAAAATCTATCTGTATATTTGTGTTCCAAAATACTGTTTTTAAAGGCCCAGAAACCAATGTCAGTGCTTGAGGCCAAAGCTGGGGACTCGAGACGCCTGCTCAGGTTTCTGCCCCTCTGTGGCACCGGGAGCTGGGCTCAGACCACGAAGCTCTTCTGTCCTGCGACGCTGAGTGAGCAGTTCAGCACCTCTCCGTGCCTTGTCCCGCGCAGTATCCAGACAAGGCGTTTTTCCCTGTGGCACTCAGTCTGGTAGGTGTTGTTAAGCATGCCTATCACGTTGCACGTTCACAGGAGTGTTTTGCTTTCAGGAAGGAGACCCGTGTGCCTTGGCGCGGAGTGAAGCTGTAGGCACAGGGCGAAGGGGTTGCCAGGGTGCAGCGTGGGGAGGGTGACTCGCAGCCCCCTTTCCCTGACGCTGTGCCACGTCACCGAAAATAAATCACGTTGCATTGAAGGGGAAGTCACAAGTGTGTGTGACTTGATACCCAGTGTCTAGGGCATTCAGATAGGAAAACGTGGGTGCACATGGGGGGACAGTTCTGAGTTGCAGTCCCTGCACTATGGAGAGCTTACATGCATTACGATAAGGCAGCCATTTGTTAGGACTCAGCTCCAGGCTTCTTGCTCTTCCCTGACCTCAGTCATTAGGGTGGGTGTTTGTGCCTCCTTTCTTTTTCTCAATGAGCCTTTAACTCACTGCTTAAAAGTTGCCAACCATTAATTCATTCGGTTGGTTTCTGACCTATTCAGCTGTAAATATGTGTCGGACACAGGAGCCCTGCTGCTGCTTGCACCCCAAGTATACTTGGATAACATCAGCAATGTGCTTTTAAAAGAAGGGCTTGGGATGTCGAGTAATCAAATGGCAGCTAGCGTGTCGACTGTCTTCTTGGCTCAGCCAGGCTCTTTCTGTGCCTGAAGCACTTCATCCCCTCTAGGCTTTTAATAGCCGTATGTAAAGAGGAGCTCATGGAGTGGAGTGTGAAGTTTACGTTAATATTTGTCGAGTGTTGCATGATCTACAGCAGTGTGTCCTCTTGCTGTAATAACACCAGCATGTTACTGGAAGTCTTCAGACAAATCCATTCTTAGAGCTGACCACACGCAGAAGCTTTGGGCTAGGCACATGCTATGTATTCGTCATTGCATTTTTGCCCTCCCTGACTGCAGGGAGCTGTGGAGGCCAGGGCGTCAGCGGTGCCACTGGCACGCATTTTCTTACATGCAGAAGATATTTGTATAAATCTTCGAAAGAGCAAGCAGGGATGGAATCTGGTTTTGTTAGTTACCATCTTGGAGGAGTAAATACTATACAAAGCAAAATAAGGAAAATAAGCCTGAACATTGGGGTCTATACCATGTAATTACTGATGTAATTGATATAGATCACTATTTTGGTAGAGTTTCCCCTCCGTCAGCCCCGTGATTTTTTTAAACCAATGGTTTAAAAAACATTTGTATCTTGTTTAGTATCCTCACCTTTACAAATAACTATGGGACATCTAACCAAAGTACAGTCACTGCTACTTTAATGTTACAAATCGGTGGTTAGAACAGATTTGTTCCTGAGCACTTTCAAAAACAGAAGAATGGATACTTCTGCTATCTTTTATTCTAACCAAGAGAAAGTCTTTCCAGTTCAGCATCTAGGCAGATAACAAACAATCGATTTAGACCAAGATTTCTCAAGAGCAGGGAAAGCATTTCTCACTTTTTTTGGCATATGGTGATATCAAACTTGTGAGCTTTATGTAAAACATTTAGGAAAGAAACAGCCATTATAACAAATGTGTTATTAGTTCTATAATAACATAACTAATTAGGCCCTTGGTTCAATGTGAGAAAATGAATAAAGTGCTGCAGTGTGCAGCTTTACTTTATGTTACTCAGTCTTTTTCTGCTCTTGGACAAACTTGTTCTGCGTGCCAAAGGCAAGAGCATTAATTGAGTACAGAACCTGATTATAAATCCAGCGTGGCTCAAGGTGTGACAGGTGCCACCGCTGCTCATTCTCACCTCACTGCTATCCGTAATTAACCTTCTGCAGCTTGAAATTCTCCATGAAACAAAGGATGGGCTCTGGTTTCAGCAAGGCTGCTCTGCCCTGAATTAAAGTGGCCAAACTACTGCATCTCAAAGTCCTTACCTGGCCGTGTGGACAACCAGGGAACAAGCCAAAAGATTCATAGGATCACTCTTCTAGTTAAATAGCACTGTGGACAAGAGGATACGAGGCTTGTTGTGACTCTTCCTTGTGACAGATTTGGTACAAACTTTGTTGCTCCCTGATGGAGGAGGCACAGAGTGTACCACCAACGAGGTGCCTGGCTGCCAGGGACAGTTACCTATGCAGGTGTGCACTAGCACACACATAGAGCGAAGATAGGCTTCCAAAGCAAATCTGTCCTCCTCCCCCCAAAGGTGGGACTAATTGAGTGCCTGCTGGAGTCAGTGGGACCCTCCCTGTTGACCTCAGTGGACAGAGCTTGGTGTCGTCCTAGGGAGCAGGGACCCTTCCCCAGCACCTCCTCTGTGCCACGCGCTCGCAGGGCTCCCCTTGTGCTGCGTCTGGTGCTTGCTGGGCCTCTCTGTCAGCTAATTTAATTCACTAAAAAGGCCAAAAAAATAGGCAAAAATTAAAAAAAACCCTAGACCTCGAAGTAGAGATCTTGCATTGGTTTCCGCCTTCTGGAGAGTCATGGCAGTGGAGGGAAGGAGCAGCGGGGCAGCCGGGGAGGGGAGCAAGGCTGGGCTGGGGCAGCAGCAGAGAAATTTTCGGAGAGGAGAGCAGCAGCCCTGCCTTGGTCAGCGAGCTGCCAGACTGCCTGGGCTGCATGTGAAACCACAGCTGAATTCCTCATGTCAATGTCTTTATTTTGGTTATTGTTTGAAGGAGTCTCCTTATATCCAGTTTCCAATCAAAACAACATGTGCTCCCTAAAATCTGAGCTCAAATATGAACGTTGCACTACAGGGACTGAAGTCTACCAGTCGTATAACGTAGATGAATGCCTTTGAAAAACAAATCCTTAATCAAAGTTACACTTCATTTGTTTTTTAAATTTTCATTTTCCATTTAAGTGGCTGTTTCATTGCTATGAGAAGCATTAAGAGCTATTCATGTTTTTCTTCGTGTGGCTCTTTTAAAACTGAACTTCCCTTGTTATTAGTGTCCTGGCAGTGGCTATTCTCACTTATCTGCCCTGTACTCATAACTTGGGTGCAAGATTACCTGTGAAGGGCTTTAGTTTATTCAAGCAGAAGTTTATGCATTGTTATTTTAACTGTTGGAAAGTTTTCATTGTAAAGCACCATTTCTTTCTCACTATATCGTTGTAATTGTATATTAAGTTAACTTAAGGCAGAGAAATTCTTTTTTTTTCCTGTTATGTCTTTTTGTCAGCCTGCAGTTAATTCAATATTGACTTGTAAAAATAACACCAATGGATTTATAGATGCAGCTAGGTTGTAACTATTTTTTTACCCAGCCACTGAAAAAAAGTAAAATGAAGGTGCAAAATGCAGGCAAGTCAAAAAGGCCAATTTCAACGTGAGGAGAAATGAGGAAAAGCTACCTATTCTAAGAAGATGGTAGGCTATTTATGCTAACAAGATGTTTATTTCTACACAGGTGCTGTCTTTGGTCAAAAGGACTGAAGAGGTCACTTTTCTGCTCTGACTTCCTCCTGTGAACATTTAACCAAGGTAAGAAAGTCACTGCTGCATATTACCTCTGACACTCATGAACTCCATTTTCTGTGGGATACCCTTTCTGTTTGAGTAGGTCTTTCTTCTACTAATGAATCACCATCTCAAATAATAGTGAACCCCCAGAATTAACAGATGAGCATTTTGAAGCTTGATAAGAAATATGTTTTCATTCCATCATAGGCTTCTTTCAGAGCAAAATAATACTTGTGGGAAAAGCTGGGCTTTTCCAACACTTCACCTCCTGAAAATGTCAGTGGTAGTTTGTTCTGAAACGGTTATTGAAACGTATTCAAAGCATGTTATCAAAATGTTTTGTCTAAAAAACCCCAACCATAACCACTTTTGATAAAAGATCATTTCAAAGCATGACTTGACAAACACACAAACGTCAAACTTCAGAAAACAGGAAAGAAATCAACATTCCAAATTTTCCCCAATAAAGCATTTTTAAAAAGAATTAATCATCACCACCTATCAGCTCATTAATCTACTCAATGAGACAGGCAAAGGGTTATCTCTGGAAAGAGGTTCATCTCAGCTTTTGCTCTGGATTCGCTCATCGCCTCTCGATACCATCTGGTTCCAAGGGCAGCTCTGCCCACGTCTGCTCTTCTTGGGCATTCGGATCTCCCAGCGAGCTCTCCCGTGCTGCTCAGTCTCCGTCTCTGCAGCTTCCCGGTATGAATGTGTCAAGTTCCCCATCATCTTCATACCTCTTTCAGCAAGCCAAAGATAAATCATCCGGGGTAATTTTATACGCTGCTAGGTGCGTTTGTTACACAAGATTTTACCACGTTCCCATGACAAATTGCTCTGGAAGCATGTGGTTTTTTGCCTTTTCACTTTTTTACATTTTCCTTCTATCAGCATCAGCAAGAGTTCACTGGTAGTATAGCCATGTGTTTCTTGCACGTTGTTTAAAAAGTAGAACTTAAACCCCCCAACATTTCTTAGTATTCAGTCCCATCCTCCGTGAGTCAAAACCTGCTGGCTGCACAGCTGCATTCAGGAAAATATTGCTACATCTTTTGAGACAGAGACACGAGGGCCTGTGTAGCGTGAAGTAATACAGAGGGTTAATGTGTTCTGGAAAGCCATGAAGAAAATAAGCAGGCGTTCGTATGTCAGGACAGGACAATGGTTTTTTTTTTATAAAAGAAAATGTTAATGTATGATTAAGCCCTTCCAAGGTATTGCACAGGTCACTACTACATCATTGATGATTTACATTTTCTGCTCTGTATCATTTTGTATTCCTGGCTTAGGAAAGCAACCTAAAGCTAGATAAGTGCTGGGTGTGCTTGAACGGTGTGCATTCAGCTTCTAACAGCCTAAGGACCGCTTTCTTCTCTCGCGTTTATCATCATTATTATGTGTCTGTTAACAAGAAACCGTTTAGCAGAATTGCACAATGGGCTGCCTAATGTTTTACTACCAGATTTGTGAGAAGGAAAAGGATGAGACAGGGAGGAATAATTCTAAGAAGTGGGGCTGTCATCATCCTAATTAGCAATGGGTCTATTTGATGTCTCAGTTCAGAGGGTGTGAATAGTGCTGCTTTGTGTCTGTCATGGTGTTTAATGTCTTTTTTGGTAATAACCCAATAACACATACAGGATCATATACTGAATCCATAGAGTATGCTGTCCCAAAACATTTATGTGACGTATACCCAGCTACATCAGTGGTGATGTCCTCTGTTTGGATTGCAGAAGCAGCAGACTCATGACATGTTAGGGGTGTCTGCTGAACCAGAATATTCAAGGCACTGGATAGAAACAATAGCCCTATGAATATACATTGAATTTAATAATAGTTGTTTAACTTCTGTTCCCTACTCATTTTGGATTGTTCTCAGCACGGAAACCAGCGTCTCTGCACATTCCACAAGGCAGCAGAAATGGAGGGACAATAAAATTACACCTAAGTGCAGCATATTCATCATGTAATATCTCTGATCCTTTCCTGGAACCGGTAAAAGAAATGGGGTATATCTCACTGAATCCAAAATGTGGTCGTGCTCATATTACATACACGATGGTTATGAAAGGCAGATCTTAAAGCAAATCAGTAAATTCATATTAATTTTAGTGGGCTGTTGACCAGTCCTAAGCTGAAGCCTGTGGCTTTGAGGAATCTGATATCTACATTTTTATTTTGCTTTTAAACAATTCCAAGACTCCCAGCGTTCATTTCTTATATTACAGCAACCTTTCTCAGAAGTATTTTCTCATGCCACGCAAGCTAGAAGATGACTGGAGTTTCAGAAGCAGATGAAAGACGGTATTATCCACTTTCTTCCTAAAGGAGGTATTTCTTCAGCTGATCTTGTCTGAAGGAACATTCAGATCTGGATTGTAGCATTTGTGGAGCAGAGCTATCATAAATTATGTGACTTGCTGACACTAACATACTATGCAATACCTTATTTTTTTGCTTATTCATTAACTAGAGTAGTATAGAGTTAGATACATAATGAAAGCAAATGGCAAGATCAGATAGGTAGTTCTCAGACAGACAATACAGGATATTTTACACCAACAAGCTGCACCTGACCAGACTTTTATGGTATAGCTTTTATTTTGAGAAATGTAGTGCTGTGAAACAACTGGCAAGCAACGCTGGTTGTTAGCTGCAATAAGAAGAACTGAAGAATTACCATTTAGAAGGCATTGCCAACAAATTCTTCTCTTTTGGCATGGCCCGTAGGTTACAGTAATTTAGAGTTCTTGCAAGACTTTCACACCCTGATACTGAATATAATTCCATGCCATATTAATGAAGGTCAATGTTCATGCAGATATGTGGTTAGAGTCATGGAATTAATAGCATTTAAGATTTGCATTCCACGCATGAATAGCTGTAACAGCCAGCTCCTATACATTTCAATGTATAGTTGGAATTTATATCCTCTGTTTTCAGAAATGAGGGAGAAATTGGGTAGTCAAGATCCCACAATCTATGCATAGGAAAGTTAAATACAGATTTTGATTCAGCGGAGTCCTAGTGCAGTAACCACTGCAGAGCACTGTTTCTCATTGGGTTTAAGGAATGCGTGTGAACCGTATGTTTTTCCTCACTCAAGAATAATTGCTGAACTTTCTCTGCATGGCTGAAGATGATGTACATAAAAGGGTACAGGTTTGGACTAGTAACAAAGATCTGTACTGGTTTTGTTCGCATATAAAGGAGGCATGCATTGATTTTTGTATTACCACTATGTATTCCTACGTAGCGTGCCAGTAACTCTTCCTCAGAAAAGATGCAGTTTGACTTTCTGCACAATCTTAGTTAGGTTTTGACATGTGTGCTTTCACAACACTGTGCCTAGGCAACAGACTAGGGGACAAGATTTTGGTCTGCTTTTGGCAATGGACTTGCTGGAGCCTGCAGATGCTGCTGCTGCTGGAGCAGCACTCTTCTGAGGAGCAGAATTATGTTTGTTGTGTATTGTTTGGTTTTTTCCACCCTGTGAACTAGAGGCAAACTAATCACGAGGCATAGTATCTCTGGTTGAAGGAGCAGATAAGTCCTGCTGGTTTTCCTTTATGTTTCCTTGTTTGGAAGTAGACGTGCTGGGTACAGCTGTGGATGGTTTCGCTGATACATACTCCAGTGCATAGTACCTACTGGGAGAGGTGCGTTAGAGCTGAAATAAGCTCCTGAAGTTAGCTGCTGTGAGCTAGAAGATCCTGTCCTGTTACTGTTACTGTTCAGCAGGACTGAGCTGGCACACTGGACTCACATTTTTTTAAGACCAGTAACATTTGGCTTATCTTTGCAAATTATTTTGAAAAGACCCACACTTCAGACTCTTAACACTGCAAGATGCTTCTTATTTTCACTTTGATCTTTGGTGAATTCAGTTGCTGCAGTTTAGTCTGTCACTTTTTGTAGGGCTGGGGCAAAGTGTACAGCCTATAATGAATCAAAGGAGCTAATGTGGTTTACTTTTGTCTATTATTTCACCGATTCTATTAAATAAGTTTATCGTGATTATTCAGCAATAAGACACATAGAAGTAGCCACCATGAATCATGGGCTGTGCTGACTAACTCCAAAATACAAAGTTTTCATTTGTAGAAGTTTCTGTGAATTCATTAAATGACTATATAACTTCCAGACAGCTCTCTCAACTTTCATCAAGCGTGATTTTAACTTTTATTTGTTTTGGGCTTTTTTGTATGCTGAATTCTTGTGCTAAACTCACCTGAAAAGTCTCGGGCTCAGAGCAATAAGGCCAGGAAGAAAGCAGGAAAATCCCAAGAACTTTACAAGACTCAGATGTCACGCGTGGTGTTTCCCCTGTGAGCCAGAGGATGATCTCTCTGTGTAAAGACAAAACAGTGTATAGCCTTAATTTCTGTTGCTGCTTTTTCACTGCAACACAAACTTGTTCCTGGATATTAAAATTCTTTCCTCAGTCAACTTGGTGCTGTGGCTAATCACTATTTATGGAACAAACCCAACAGGCTGAATCTTCTGCTTGACTGCTGGTGGCCTTAAAATGGAAGATATATTAGCAAGCTGATGGTATCACTGCCTTTGTGCTGGTGAGTATAGTTGACCACGTTATTTTTATAGCTTGGTCAGGAGCACTTTAAAAATTATTTAGGCAGATCTCTGGTTGCCATTATGAACTTGCTTAACTCCTTTTCCCGTTTCCAGACCATTTAGTTTAAAGTCTCTCATCTGACATTTGTTAATCAGGCTATGTATAGAATCAGCAGCAAATGAAAATTAGAATAACTTTGCAAAAATGAGAATAGGATAAAACAATACGATTTTCTGTTCATATGTTTCCATTTTTATTACAGTAATGAAATGCTTAATAATGTACTCTTCAGCTCATGAAATATATCTTGCGATGGTGGAATTAGTGCATATTTTGAAAAACTCCAATGACAATAAACGGATACATACTTTTATGACTAGGTAGCGAATTGGCAATATCACCTGCATGCTAAGTACAGCTAAAATAACGTAACTAATGAGATAATATGGGATAATGTATGGGAGTAAATAAAAAGGTGTTGGATGGGTGAAGAAATGCTTGAAGTTAAATTCAGAGTACAGGTATAGTTCAAATAACATTACAGTTCTGGCTCAGGCTCGTAAAAGTATGGAAAGTGAGAGTTAAGGCTGCCTCTCTATACTTAATATGCCCTGGTGCCTTTCCAACAAATATTTTATTATGTGAGCTCTCCCAGTGATTTTGGAACGTAAGCAGCATTTTGGACCTCTGTAGGGGTTTGACAGTGAACTTTTTCCCGTAGACCATACAGCAAAGATGGAAGTCCAGGGAATTGGGAGCAAGTTCCATTTTTGGGCTGTTATGGGCAGATAACCTTTTTGTGCAGCATGCCCCCTCCCCCCTCATATTAAGGCATGACTAAAATATTTTGCTTAAAAATTTGCACTATGGTTAGAGTTTGGGCAGAAGATCTTCATTTTATGTCCCCAGAAAATGTTTTTGTTTCAGAGAAAGTTGCTTCCACCCCTTCTGCACAGGCGGTTAGGCAAACCCACAGTCAAACCTCTGTTCTTCCTGACTGAGATCAAAAGTTTTCCCCTAAAGGTGGTAAAATGGGAAGATAAATGCAAGTCATCTCCGCTGTAGGCTGGTATCCTGATGCTGAGCTAGTCTGACATGATGCCATGAAAAACTTGCTTTCCTTCTCCTATGGGACAAAAGCAGCATTCAAAGCCTGAAGAGCAGGCATAAAACAAAAGGCTGGTTGTTGCTTTGGACACTGGTGGGGTCGGAAGATGAGGACTTCGGTCTCAGCACTTACACATTGTCCTTACTGCAGTATCTGAGCCTCTTGCACATCCCAGTGAACCGGTTTTATAGCTGCCTGTTTTACAAATGGGAACGTGAAAGCAAGAAAATGTGTTGCAGAGCTGGGAGTGATTCCCCTTCACGCAAGTACCTCATCCAGTGCAATGCTCCCAGGATCGCTCTTCTCATGGCTACGGGTTTTCTGCATTCAGCCAAAAGGGTTACTGATTCATCCGGCATTTCCTTTAGGTTGTCATTCCGTTCCTGCATGATTTATGTGCCCAGCTTTCCCATTGATATGAATAGGAATAAAAATAAAAACCTGATTCCTTTACTTGAATCAAGAGTAAGTGGTATAAACCAGTCTCACTGGCGTCGATGGTTGTTCTGTGGAGATCGGAGTCGGTGTCTCTTTAGTTTAGCTGTTAGCTGTACTCTGAAAACAAATTCTTTTGTTTTCAGTTTTCTTTTTCTTCTTCGGTTGAAACAAAATACCTCTATACTTACCACCAATAGCTCCCAAGACTTAGTGAAAATTAGCAAAGTTATAAAACCTACAGAGTGTGTGTAGTTTGCTGTTGCAGCTGCACTTTAAAGGAGAAGTAATATACTCACTTGTCCTCCTTAGAAAAGCATCTATAAATTAGCACTCTTTGAAAAGTTCCTGATGCCTAGCACAATTTTTATATATTACAGCCAAAATGTGGGTCCTCCATTTTTAACACTTTAATTTAAACTCCCTTGCCAAAATCAGAGGGGTCTCTGCTCCAGTCCTAACATTTTCTGACCATGTCTCTTTCTTCTAAGGGACTGAGGAATGGGGCGCCTTAGAGGTGCAGAGTCCCCACAGTGACCCAGAGCCTCTGCAGAGGTTGTGCCGAGATGGTCCATAAGGCCAGCTCTCCATGCGGCAAGAGTGAGCATGACCGTGGCTGGAGGTCCTGTGTCCTGCGTGGCTTCCCCGTGGGCTCTGGGGCTGAAGACCACCGTGCCTTTGGCAGCGATGGGATCACCTCCATCAGAGCGTGTTGGGAGGGTTCATGCCTTCGCTGTGAAAGCCTGCTAACGTCTCTGTTTCCATCCACTCAGAGTGCTGGGATAGTTGTTTGTCCATCACCCTTCAACTCGATGGGGCTAAGGGCATGCTTCAAAAATGCAGCACATTGTGCCTTCTTGCAGCCCTGGGAAAGAGGAGGAGAAACTTAAAACAAATGAGAAGGATCTGTATTAACTCTGTTGCCAAGGAGTCTTTCTTAAACTCTCTCCTATAATATCTGAGTCAAAATAATACTGACTCTGTTGAATCTTCAAGTTTCTTGCTTTTTGTGTATCAACACTTAGATGAAGCAATTGCAGTCCTCAGAGATGCACATGAGTGAGCTGAGTGAGGCAGAAGTATTAGAGTTGCTGTTGTCCTGCTGTAGCCTGTCCTGTGCCTTTGTTAATCTGTATGTGCAAATTAAACTGAAATTAGACTCTTAATTTATCACCTTGTTGTGGTGACTGGCAGGCAGGATCAGAATGCTTTACAAACACGTAGCACCACATTAACATCAGAAACAGATTCTTCCCCAGAGAGGAGAGAAGATTTTAAAGAATGTGGAAAGATACCGCAGGGCTGTAATCCCTCTCGCTGCACAGAAAACAACTGATTGTTGTTGAAACACTCGGAGGGGGAGGTGGGTCCAATAATCTGCAGAACATATGTAAGATATGGCTTTTCCACTGTCAAGAGTGGAGAGGAGAAACTTGAAATAAACAACATTAGGGGAAAAAAGGGGGAAAAAAAAAAGAAAAATAAAAACCCCATGGCAAAAGAGAAAAGAGAGAAAAACTACTGTATGGTAATAACTCAAGGTGACTGCCCAGAGAAGTGAACTGCTCCGAGGAGCATCCCTCTGGATGCAGGTCATCTCTGCTACAGGGGGCTGCGGGCTCTGCCTGTGTCCTGGTGCTGTCTTTGCCTGCCATCACCTCTTTTTGCAGGGAACTGAGCTGCCCCCTCTTCCCGTCGTGGGGTACTCGCAGGTATCCCAGGATCGGTGAGGACTGTCTGCGCACACGCCCTGTGGTCTTGATTTAGTAAAGCACTTAAACACATGCTTAAGGGATTTGCTGAATTGGATGCTGCACTCTCCGCTGGCTTGCTCCACATGTCTCCTGGCTCCCTGACGGTCTGGCTCTGCGAGTGCTTTAGGATGCTTGCACCATCAAAAGCTGGGCCCCTCTCCTTCTGCGAGGCACCCAGAAGTGAGGCAGGCACACTAACGTTGCCTCAGCAGGTAGGTCTTTCCTCTCTTATTTTGTGGTGGGAGATGAGCTCGCTGTCCCTTTGCTCATCCCAGCAGGTAAGTGCATGCTGTGGCATGTGGGTCCACACCACCCCATCCTGTCCTGTCCTGCTGACAGCCCTGTAGAGCGCGGTCTCCAGCCTCACCAGCATGCCACCCTCTGCTTGCCGTGTACCTACTGGTGGCACTGGTCTCTGGGAGGAGACCACCCGTCCCGTCAGCTCCACTCCAGCACTGTCACCCCCTGCCCAGAGCAACCTCATGCCACTGAGGGTCCTTCATGGGGCTGTGCCTTCTTCTGGCAGCAGTGATGAGCAGGATGGAAAAAGGCTTTACCTGGGTGGTTGTGTTTTAGAGACACTTTTGCCTGAACATTATTGCGTTTGGGTGAGTTGTCTTTCCCATGAAGAGGGCAGGAGTGTTTCAGAGTTTCAAAGTCTTTGCAAATATGACAATTTTAAAGGTTACTGGCTGGATGAAGACCTTAGACATCCCTTTTAGACTCATAAATGCCCAATCTTTGAGAGCACATGAGGGATTTAAGACCCTATGTCTGAGGGCTTTGGCGGGAATAAGTTCCAGAGCTCCTAAGTCACTTCTCTTAAATAAAGCTTACTCCCTCAGAATCTGTTCAAAATGCTACTCTCACTTTTATATTTGACTTCAGATGACAAAATCTTCAGAAATGTTTGGATTCCCACAGAGGCTGGGTAAGACGAGTTTGTTTATTCAGTCCTGCTTTGCTTTATCAAAGAGACTCCAACCGGGAGACGTCGGAGGGCCCCATTCGTTATGTTTCGCCCAGCTGGAGAGGTGCTCTCGCCTGCAGTAGCAATGCTCTGCAGGGAAATGCAAACTTGCCAAGCTTCGCTTACCTCAGCCCAGCATGTGGTGCAGCACACTGACGGATGCACGGGTCTGACATGCTTTGGAGACGGGCCAGGGGAGACGTGTGCCTGGCAGAAGCAGGACACGTGTGTCCTGCACCGTGTGTGATCTGTGTGCCAGGCCAGCGCTCTGGCGGGCTCCTTTGCTGAGACGGGTGCTGGGGTGCCGGTCCCTGGGAGCCCCATCCTTCACACAGCCACGGCTCCTTCCTGTGCGGCAGCAGGGCGAGGGCAGAGCCTGTGGCCACGCCGAAGCCTCTACGGCAACACCTGTACCGGCAAGCCAAGGTAGGGTTGCGTTTTCTCCGCAGGAGTCCGTGTAAGCTTGTCAGTCAGTGGCTGGACTGTTGGTTCACCGTGCCACCATGCATCCAGGTGGGATCTCTGGGCTTCCCCTGGGAGAGCCTGAATAGGGGTGGGTGGAGAAGCTGAGCCCGCAGGCTGACACTGTGCCCTCCACCAACCAAAAAACCCCAAATATCCCTTTAAAACTGATATTTCAGAGTTTTTTTCAGCTGATAAGGGAGTCTGAATTAGCAGGATTGTTTTGTTTGGAGGTTTTCCACTAGGGTTGAGGAACTTTTTATGAGGCGGACTCGGATTTTCGATCAAGTAGTGCTGTGGGGGGCAGACATACAGGGTTAGGTGCTGCAGCTGGGCACTGTTTCCCTGCACAGTGCTGCCATTTGAAAAGCAGGGGAGCAGAGAGAAAACTGTGCCTGAAAACGCTCTGAAAACGAACATTTCTGCAAATTCACTGCAAGAAGCAAACCCTTTCAATGGCTTCATCTGAGAAATAAATATTTTTGCCTTAAGAGGTTTTAACAGGAAGAGTCCTCTCGAAAGAAGATAAAAGAAATCCTGGTGATTCAGCTGAGCAGAGAGCAATGTACTCAGCAAAAATAAGAAAGAAAGGAATGAAAGTGTTAGCAGAGCCATGATTATTGGTGATGGAGGGGCATTAGCCAAGTTATAATGGATTGTCAAACTAGGTTCATGTTTGTATAACCTCCCAAGTTCCTTGCACTGAGTCAACATCTAGCCATCTGGGATGGGGGGGGGATATATTTTTTTCTTAAAAAAAATAAAATAATGTAAAAATCAGTTAAATTTATGTTTCTATTCTAACAGAAGAAGTGTTTAAAAGGAAAACATACCTTTCATAGTGAAGCATTTGTTTTTGTTCTTTGCAAGTGCTTGTTTGAGTTCATGTTTGTTAAATGGCTTGTAGTTATTAAATCATGGAGGTTTCCCCTGCTGACATAAAAATAGGTGTGATTGGAAAGTTTGTAGCAGGAAAATAAAACTGCCTTTCACCCACTTGGAATTCGCTTGACTTGGTGAGATATTTGTAAACCCTGATTGACTTATAAGCACATTTCTCTAGAAAAGGAATACAATTCAGACAAAAAAATGTCAAGAAGATGCATAGAGGCTGCAGAAATAACACGACGAATCATGTGTCCACCCAAGGACACAGCTCTTCCCAAGTGGTGGTGCTTCCTGAGTATGAAAGCAAGAACAACTTGGGAAACAAAGATGTATTTTCTGTAGCAGATGTAATTTCATTTCCCGACCTCCCCTTTGTGTATACAGATTCAGTCATTTCTTATGGTTAAGACCCCTTGGCTTTGACAGGCTCAGCATGCCTGTCTTTAAAATGATGGTGAACTCTTATCAGTGTACCTGTGTGTGAAAATAATTGTCCTGTGTCTCGTGCTACACCAGGACCTGTGCTGGTCAAAAGCCCAGTGGAGTGAGTGGAGATCAGCCAGCTTGAGATGGCTTTGGGTCTGGTCCTAATTATGTCTTGTGCTAATGAAAAAAGGGATGATGCATGTGAGAGCAACTGTTGTGGCTTTGTCCTCTGCTGCTCCATATGGAAGCATGAAACAGCGCAATTGTTTTCACAGGCAAGGACTCTGACGAGAGTACAGAGGCAAGAGCGGGAGGCAGGTACAAACACCATGATGGAGGCTTGGCTTTAGCCCTCTGGTCTCACCAATGCCTTTTGAGGGCCAGGCGTGACCATGGACTCCTCCGCGGCACGGCTGGCAGAAATGTTCCACCAAAGAAGCCTCTGCTGGTGTCTGTGAGTAGTATCTTCACATGCCTATTGGTTTCATCCTGTTAACCACCAAGACGTTTCCCTGGGAATCACTATGCTACTGGTTTCATCCTGTTAACCACCCAAGACATTTCCCTGGGAATCACTATGCTACTGGATCTGTGTAATTCTGAACAGAAATTGCCATTGGTGACAGAGTCCTAACGTTTTGTTTTGCTATCGTGTATGTGGGCAGATTTACTCACTTGCAGCCTTCAGTACATCATAATCAGTTTCTGGGTCATTAAAGAGACTTGGAAAACTTTGGCTGTACTTTGTAATGTGTTTTCTCTGTTTCAAGTCAAACCAGAGCGAGAGCCTTGACTTTGAGCGTTTCGAAAGATAATTTATTTCTTCTGGTTTTAGAAGTTATCTTTGTTTTTGTTACACAGAGGAAAAAGAAGACCCTGGTGGAACACTGCACTCATAAAATGAAAAAAGCAGAAACAAATTGTGAAAAAGAAACATTTGAAGGCACAGTATGTCAGTCATTTACTTCTCATTCAGATGAAACTGCTTCATAAGAAATACATCTTAGCTAATTCTGATCCACTAATAAAAAATGTTTGTTCAGCAAGGGTTAAGTTTCTCTTGTGCACAAGGATCTAATTCATTTAAATCCCTATTGATTTTTTTAGCACACAGATGAAGTGTTATACAGTCTTGCTGGAGCTCTTGGCGTTGAGTGAATTTTTCCCATCATAATGTTGACATACTAGACATGTGCAAAGCCTGTCCTCCTCGCTATGCCTGTGTGGCTGAAGGCAGTACCGCAGGGAGCCTGGTGTGGATGGGGCAGCTCAAGTGTCCTTGCAGCAAGCCTGCTGCAAGAGGTCCTGTCAGCAGGGGCTAATCCCACCCGTTGGGGAGGATGGGGCATTTTGCTGGATGGGTGTCCTGACCCAAGGCACTCTGTACTTTCTGAACTCCATGAGGAGTTTATGGACCTTGCGGACCTGGAGACACTAAGAAAATACTTGTGAAATTTAAATAAAAGTGAGCATCCTCACACGCTCTAGGTGGGGTATTTGGTGCATGCATATTGCTTTTGGCATGTTATGCCGTGAAGTATTTTAGAGTGATGACACTCAAGACCAGGTTTGCAGTTCTGATCTATTCATCATAGAGATCCAGGGGTAACACTGAGCCCTGTTTTTTAACATCAAGTAGCTGTAACTGATGATGTGAAGTTGGTGTTTGCACATGGGACGTTGAGTCCTACCCCTGTATATGACTTAATAATAGAAATGCAAGCAATTATGTAAAGACAACTGCGCAAGTGGGCTTCCTGTTATGAAAATAAGGTGTCATCTGTAAGCTTCATCCCATTGACTGCGAAGAGAAGGGACACTTATACTTCATATACAAATGCTGGGGTGATTTTCATGTACCAGGGCTTCTTTGTATTCTTCTGGAAAGGTAAAGTAGTCTTTGTATGGGTGGAAATATAACTTGCACATCAGAAAAGTCTTTTTTAACAATGCCAGATTAGCATAAAAGAGATTTGGTGTAGATGAGGGTCTGACTTACTGTTTGACTTTCCTAAGTCTTTTCTTATCAGTGCTAAATCAGCTTGTTCTGAATCTTTTTTAGCATATGGATTGGAATTACAATTTCTTTTGGACTGTTCTTTTTTTGGAAGGAAGTGTTAACGTTTCCAAAATAGAGAGATTTTTCAGAGGGTGGTGGAGCAACACAGTGCTTGTCTTATATGATGTCCTTTATAAATGTGCAACCAGATATTTACAGTGGCTGTGCTTAGAAAATATCTATTGGCTGGAAATTTTTTGCCTACATGATTGCTATACAGGCATGGTAATTTTTTAAAGATGATGTTAAAAAAAAGTTAACGTGTTCCTGTTTTGTGAAATCAATAGACATACTTCTTTTGGTCAAGTTTCCAGTTCCTAAAAACACACTTAAGAAAATGATTGCTATAAGTTAAATAATAAGGTTAAAAGGATGATTTTTCATGGGAGTTTTAGGGTGGGCCTCATGTTCATTGCATATCCATTTGAATACTCAGTAAGCAGAATTTAGCATGAAAACCTATCCAGCAGTAACACTACATGCAGAAAGACAAAGGTAAATGAAAGGGAGTAAAAATTACATGTGTTTTTTTGACCAGACACTCCTTTGTTTACAGCTAAACACCCTTCATAACTTTATTTTCAGATGTTTTATCTTCAGTATTAACTTGAAAGAATATGAGTCATGCAGAGGTCAAAGATCAAGGTCCTTTTCCTGACATGCAATGTTTTACTGTAGGACTCACAGGCTGCTTACCCTCAGCAGTATGAAAATCTTCTCCTTGGGCTTAGGCTGTTGGGTTGTGAAAGGTTGCAGTGTAATATACGCCTCCTGCTTCCTGATTTCTGCTTGCATGGGGCCACCTAAAATGGCTTTTCCAAAAAGTCCTTGAAAAGTTAGAGTCTTTGACTTTGGAGTCACTAGTCATCTGTCTCCTTGGAAAATCTCTCCCTCCCCCTTTATTGATAAATTATCAGTGTTTGGCATAAAAGTACAGCTTAACTGTTACCTGGACTTTAGACTTTAGTATTAGGCTATAGGAAAGAAAATGAGTGCTGCCCTGGAGATGGAGTCAAAAATAAGGAACAGAAAATTATATGACTTTTGACATTATCTATATTACATGGCAATATTCACATATTTCAACTGTTTGCTGTACAGTGAAAATGAAGTCTGTGTTTACTCCAATGAGCAAATGTTCTTGAGTTACGTAAAGACAAACCTGGCAGCAGGCAGCCTGACAGTAAATTATGCTGTTGACGATGAGCAAGATGCATCTCGTTTTCCTGCTCTGAAAGCTAGCCAATGCAAGGCGATAGGCTATTTTAACCACTAAAGGCATGTCTAACCATAGGGTTATCACAGAATTATTCCTATTTTCATTTCAAACTGTACCGTCTTCTGAAACAGCTTTTATACGTAGATGAGTCTCATTGACTAGAGGTACTTACATCCAGATCCACAGTCCTTTAGTGCTCAGCATCTCTACACCTGACTGGTAAGCTCCTAGCACTGGGAACAGAAAAAAGAAATCCGTCTTGGAGACCTAAGTTCATTATCCAGTGAATAGGCAGAAAGCAGTGTGTAAGAATGGGATAAATTATTGCAAAATCTTGTCCATAAATGCCAGTAATGAAAATTGCAAATAACTGCAAAGAACTATAAATACAAAATACATAGTAGATGGAGAACAGAGATACTCTATAGACATATCCAGAAGGCTTAGATTTTGGAACAGACTTTGTTGGGAAGTAGCCGAATCGCTGTCACTGAGGTCTTTCAAGAAGAAATTAGACAGAATCTAGGAAGGACAGTCTGGGCACGTTGGAGCTTGATTCAGAACAAGGCAGTACATACTTGGTGGGATGAAATCATAGAAATGCCGTGCTGGAAAAGGTTTCAGAAGATTAACTACTTTGGTCCTGCATGGACATGTTGACCACATGGTTATGGTAAGGACTGGATCTAGCCTTTTTCTGAACACACTGATATTAGAAATGCACAATCAATTCAAAATAATTGTGATGCACATGAAACCAGACTTTGGTATTTGGCTTTCTTCTGAGCTAAAAGAGTCAGAGCAAATACACTGTGTGAATGTATCTTCTGGGGCCGGTAGACCCTTTGCTGTACCAGGCAGTGTGACTTTTGGTGTCTCTAAATTGAGGAGGAGAATGCTGTCTCGTTGAACTATTATCTAAACAAGGAATATTAAAGTGCATTAAAAAAATCTACCAAATTTATATGTACAAAAATAAAATTGCAGGCTAGACTGTCCTCAGCTAGTTGCCTATGGACAAAATACCACGTTGCATCACTGTTGAAATTAGTGTATTTATTTTTCGGCTGTATGCTTCAGATGAGTTCCACATGTACTCCAGATTTAACAAATTCATTATTGGTATCTTATTATCACTTGAAATTACTTCACAGTTAGGTCAGATCCAGGGTTCTCATTTGTTTTTCATAGCATGGATCACATTTTAATACAGAGTGTCTTGAGTGTATCTACTCTTCCCATTCTGCAGTTGTGAAACACCCTTGTGGTGCAGATAGTTATTATATATATGGAAAAGTAAAGTTAGGAAACTATTTCATGCAATTTTAGCTTCATAACTGTTTAATAGATGGGACTAGGGAGAGCCAGGTCTCCACTGTGGGCCATTTCTGAGAACATTTGACAATATGGTTTTATAGTATTTCACTTCTAAGTTGCCTGTCTGTATTCATTATTTGTTGTTTCTAAGGATTCTGCCTTCCTTGAGTGCTATCTCCCTTTCCATCTCTCTTTTCCTCTCTGCTGACAAGACCAAAGCTAGAAAGCAGTGTGAGAGGTGCCTCCCTCCAAGTCCCAAGTTACTGGCAGCCTGTGCGAGTCCAGGGGCAAGGAGAGAGGGACCACAGGCCAGTACAGGCTTTTCTGAGCAGGAAACTGGAAGAAGGTCTGCTCAAGTACTGTTCACTAAACCTGCTTTTTGACAAAGTACTATGTTTTCAACCAAACGACTACCTCCAGGAAAACTGGCTGCTTTCTCTGGAAATTAACAGTATTTCACAAAAAACCAGGCTGAGTTAAAAAAAAAAAAAAGAGTTCTGAGTTGGATATGCTCCTGTGTTGCCTGGTGGTTGTTGTAGTTAGGTTGTCTCACGATGCCGTTCATGTCACCAACTGAGAGCTGGGACTGTACCTCTGCCTGTACTGCAGTCCTGCCTGCACTCTGAGCAGAGGTGCTGGTGGGGAGAGATGGGGTGCACCACGGGAGGAGAAGCCTTCAGGGCATCCTTCCTCTGGGAGGCCTCAGGCTGGCCAGAGCAGTGCTGTGCAGCCCTGGGGGACTGCCGGAGGTGCGTGGGGGCCTACCACTTCCTTTCCATACAGTATACTCCAGTGGGTTTCTCTTTCTTTCAGAGATGACTAGCAAAGTAGGAGACTCCCTCCATGCCCACTTAGAGCCTTCTTCTTGCTCTGCTTGACAACATCTGCTAGCCAGGCTTAATCCATTTTAATAAGCCAGTTTAGCCCATGGGTTTTGTATGCTCATTTATTACTTCTCTCTCTTTTTACTAATGAAGAGATGCTGCCTTCGTGTTGTTTATAATCAGAAAGACTCTTTGAGGACAGCTCAAGGGATTAAACTGACCACGTTTATTTTGTTTGGTCATTAGGATTGTATGGATCATAGAATCATAGACTGGAAATGACCTCTAAGATCATCAAGTCCAACCATCTGCCCAACAACACCACGCCTACTAAACCATATCCTGAAGTGCCATATCTACACATTTTTTAAACACCTTCAGGGATGGTGACTCAGCCACATCCCTGGGCAGCCTATTCCAATGTCTGACCACTCAGTCAAGAAATTTTTCCTAATATCTAATCTAAATCTCCCCTGATGCAACTTGACGCCATTGCCTCTCATCCTATCGCTAGTTACCTGGGAGAAGAGACCAAAACCTGCCTCACTACAACCTCCTTTCAGGTAGTTGTAGAGAGCAATAAGGTCCCCCCTCAGCCTCCTCTTCTCCAGACTAAACAGCCTCAGTTCCCTCAGCTGCTACTTGTAAGACTTGTTCTCCAGACCCCTCTCCAGCCTTGTTGGCCTTCTCTGGACACGCTTCAGCAACTCAAAGTCTTTCTTGTAGTGAAGGCTTCACTACTTTCTTGTAGTGAATCCAAAAACAGTGCTCTGTTGCAATGATTGCAACAACAGGAATTGTGTGAGCTCTGCCAGATATATTAGTGCATTTGTATTTGTACACACTTATTTACAACAAGCCGCTGTCACAGACAGATTATAGGACGAGGTGGATGGCCGTTATGGCCCCAGAGGGCTTTTCTCATGTCCATATGTTGTTAAAGTCCTCAGAAGTCCAGGAGCGCTCCTACACGCCTTGCACCAAGGACATCCCAATGCGAAGGTCTGCTGCCAGCTCTGCTTCAGCATATAGCACCTGGGAACACCATCATGCCTCTGTCAGCTTAGGCAGCTCTCATGGGAATATAGTTCACAGACATGTCATTTAGTTTAAATATAAAACATTATGGATGCTGGCTAAAAATATACCATTTTGACCAATGTGCTACAGAGGTTGTCATGGGGACATCTTGCTCTCTTAGTCTTTTGTAAAATCCTTATGGATGTTAAAAGCAACGGTTTCCTCAGAGGGGTGATATGAGGAAAAAAGCATCCTGCATTTCAGCTGTTCTTTAATGAAATTTAATACATGGAAATTAGGAGAGGAGATGGCATTGTGAGGTGTATGGTTCTTAGAAGGCCAAACGCACTATGTAAGTCTCTTTCGGTACTAACATGGAGACATGAGTCTGGTTGCTCAATGGTTACACACTAGTTCTGAAAAAAAGCATAGAAATTAGTTCCAGGTTCAAATTAGACAAAACAATATGTGCTCTGTGACACACTGGACCTCAATTTTATGGCAAGAACCTCCAGTTTCTTTGGCAGTTCAAAGCAGAGCTGTGCAGTGCACTGAAAGCTTTGTGGCAGCTTCATAAGCATTCCCAAACTCTGGAATATACTGAGCAGTGAGCTATTTGATTACGCATATGAAGTGGATTGAAATTGCTCCTTGTATATTGCTTAAATGAGGCTTGATCTGGGACTTTGGCATGGTGAAGATGCAAGGAGCTTGAGACAGAGAAGGGAGGATCTTCCTTATACATTCAAGCCACAAGGACTTGGAAGAGGGTTTGGGGGATTTAATGAATAGCCGCCTATGGCTCTCACTGTGAGAAACATAAAATAATAATTAAACTCTCCCTACTTTTCCTATATTTGCTGTGTGCACTTGTTTTGTCTGCTGGATGGTGGGTGAGCTTGGACTACACCGGTTGCAGGAAGTGTCGAGTGTGCTCGAGGTGAACCAGAAGGCAAGGGAGTGTTCTGCAGAACCACCGGGTTTGGCCCAGGCACGTCACACCCAGACAGGGCTATTCGACTTGGATGGTGCTCTTCTGGGGACGCTGCAGCCCATAAGGTAAGACGGTCATTGAAACAGTTTCTGGTCAGTCTTTACTGACATAGATACTCAAAATGACACATGTATTGGAAGTTGAAATCAATGTCGGAATGATTTTCCTTTCTCTTGTGGGCTAAATGCTGTTTTTAGATGATTACCGCTACATCGGCCAGTGCAATTTCAGGGCAAAGAAGCTTAAAATTTGAGTATTTGTAAGTATTAGGACCTTCCTATCACATAACACAATGCCATCAATGGCTTATCTGAATCCTTTAAAGGCATATGTTGAGATCTGTCACTGGAGACAAGACTGTTTCCAGAATTAATATACTTCTTCACACTGGTTAGAAGCAGGGTCAATAAAAATCCCCTCTTCTCCCCAGTCAAATAAGGAGGGAATGAAGATAAAGATAGTCCAAGTATGACCTCAAACTAAAGAATACTTTGCTTTTGTTCTATAATGAGTCTATATTTTGTAAGCTAGACTAGGGGAACAAAGCTAGTCAGGAGTAACTGTAGGAGTGCAAATGAATGTGTTTGCAATGGAAGAGTGGTTGGATAATGTCCATCTCATAATAGCCCAAGATCTGGCAGAGGAAATTGCAAATCTGGTAGAAAGGATTTTTAATAATCTATGAACTCAAAGGTAGCACTTTATGATTGGGGGATAACACCTGTAACACCCTTTGTTGAGGGAAGGGAAAAATAATCTGGGCAGCTCATTAGTGTCACCTCAGTAGTATGCAAGGATTTGAAACAATAGAGAACAGAAATAGAAAGACAAGTAGAAAATGGAAAAAAATAAAAGCAACAGGAGTTTTTCAAAGGTGAATTGTACCAGGTTAACTGATATTTCTCTTTGACAAGATAACTCCTCTTCAAAGGAAGTGAAATGTAGAGATTTAATCTAGCAGGGCTTCAGTGCCACTGAGCTGTGGGGGAGACTGAAATAACCTGAGGGAGATGGGGATTTGTAGGCAGACTGTCAAGTAGTAAGGAACAGGTTAAAAAGAGACCACGGAGCTACTGCCTGAAAGTGCAAGGGCTGAGCTGGAGGATGAGGGCTGTGGCATTCCTCCTGCGCCATCTGGAAAGCATTCCCCTTTAATCATACCATTGATAACTTTGTCACCAGAAGTCACAGCGTGCTAAAACACAGACTGAGGAAACCAGTTGGGAGTCATCGTCCGCTGAGGGAAGGACTGAAATATCATCCTGGGGAAAACGGATGGACCTTCTGGATGGCATGGCAGAGATGGGACAAAATATAGCAACAGAAAGGGCAAGGTGAAGGAAGTGAAGAATTCCGTACAAATTTCTTTGATGAGCCATCCTAATGTAACCTCCTATACTCAGTAAAGGTTGCTTGCATTATTACACAGTCTTTAATTAGATGATCCCAAGCTATTTTTTCCAAAGCATGTCAACCAAGTTCCATGTAAGGACTGTATGTTGACTAGAGCTACTCCAGAGGTGCATCAGACAATTTGTTCTGGGGGATGTGTGCTTTTTCTACTGCAGGAGTAAAAAATATGGACTAGATGAAGGGCAATACAGAAGGAAAAAGGTTAATGCATATGAAGACTGTTGAATCTCTCCCTGAGGAACAAGACTCTTGTTCTCTGTTTGTAATGGTGGTGTTTCTTGAACCAAACTTTTCCACTTCAGAGGAAAAAAAAAAAGATCATGAAGACTTTTCAAAAATATTTATGAAATTTTGGAAAAAATGAAATCAGTATTTGGGAATGTTTTGATTGGCAAGAAAGCTTTGGCTGTTCCACTGCTTTCTCAAAAGACTGATATTTTTTTAAAAATTAAAATTTCCAGATGTTTGGAGGGGAGCTTAATAAAAAATGGTAAAAATATTTAAATATAAAAAAATATAATAATCTAGTCTATATACGTACATGCTGGACCTATATTGTAGACTTAATACATTTTAAAGCTATAGAAATGATGGTAACGTATTATATATTTTCATCTCTGTATTCTCAGCTCTAGCCCAGGAGGTTTTTAGAAGGTACTTGTTATAAATGGCTGTTCAGGAAGTATTTTCAAATCAGCTTCTTTCTCCATGGTTCTGCTCTGGATTGTCGAGACCTACTTTGCAGTGACTACCAGAAGTTAATGTTAGACTGGGGAATGTATTTCCCAAAGGGGTGCAGTTTGCTATGGCTTGCGGAGTTGAGGGG
>Ga0065711_1004975_pt1 | contig 43962 bp, 21 predicted proteins | sample Hoacrofraction12_FD_59098 | JGI IMG/M metagenome (GOLD analysis project Ga0065711, IMG submission 59098) | Hoatzin crop microbial communities from Cojedes, Venezuela - Epithelial fraction 12 v2 (version 2) | ecosystem: Host-associated > Birds > Digestive system > Esophagus > Crop | place... | reverse complement strand
AAAGAAAAACAGCTTTTCACTAAACAGTTTTTGCATTCATCAGCTGAGATTAATACACTTAATAAGCAGTTGTTATTCAAATAAACATTCAATAATGAGTCATTATAGCTATATTAAATTCTTAGGGCCAAGTGCTGCAGCTTGTACTCGTGCAAGTGGGCAAAGTTCCCACTGACTGAATGGGAGCTTTGACTGTATATGAATTGTAGGACTTGGCTCAAAACTAGCTTGAAAAACTAATAAGGAGAAATTACACTGTACTGAAAGTAACTGACTTTGAAAACAGACGTTTCATTTCTTACCTACTGCTTTTGCCTTAAGCTGTAATATATGCATTACATCTGCATATATTTCTTGCACAATTCATCAACTTCACAAAAGCTAAAAAGAGGGTGCCTGGTTCTAACTTAATGATATTCCAGAAAATGGTATTTAGATGCCTATTTAACATAAGTACTTCTAAAATTCTTCACAGGAACTAAGATACCTCTGAAGATCTTGCCCACTATTCTTTTTTTTCTAATGTCATCTAGTTCTTGAGTAAAATTACTATTCTGGTCTAAAAAAGGATTCTAACAATCACTTTTGAATGGAAAGAAAATCTGTTAAAACCAGTGAAATACTGAGCTCAGTTGACTTAAGAGAAAGACTTTTGTGAAATTTAATCTCTTTGAGGACACAGGATCCATTTTCAAAAAACCAGATTTTTCTTAGTTTTAAAGATATAAAATTAACATCTTGCCTTTTTTGGTGAACCAAAAATCTTAAAAACTGATGGTGATCGGGTGAAATACCTTAGTTTCTGACAAGAACTTAAACAGTCTTATGGATAAGTGTTTTCATTCAAAGTTCATTCATTCATGCAGAGTTGTTCTGTAAAAAATCAGCAAATACTCTTCCATGTTGTTGAAAATGCATTGTTTTTCAGTTATGACAAACTTTTTGAATATGGAGAGGTGTCCAAACCAGCTGTGACCACTTCTGCTGAAGTTTAGCCACAGCGTTTTAGCAGAGCTGAGAACGTTATGGCTGGACAAATAGACAGCAGCACTTGTGTGGCATTCCAGTTGGCAGAGATCTGTACCAAAGGACTTTCCTGGCCAGATGTGGTATCTTTTTATTTAGTGGATCATGTTGCATCTTTCTTCCATGAAGTCTCTGTTACACTCTCCCAAATATTTTTATTTGATTAGTATTACATATAGGAGTTTTAGTTTATATTCTTGTGTATAATTTTTGAGCCGTGAAGATGGTGTTAAGACATCCTCTACATCACTTGTTAGCAAGCATTAACTTTTCAGCTTTAAAGCACAAATATTGTACTTTCTGCTAGAGTTGAAGTGACAAGAATGTGCATTGATTTATCATCCTTGTGATAATTGAAGCTAATAATTTGAATTTGGAAGAAGTACTCTGTCCCTTTTAAAGTTTAGTACTTGTAGTTAAGAACAATGTGGTACAGCAATAGTCCTTGAAATGTTCAAATGCGTTTGAGACTTGGTTCCTGAATTACCACTTTAAAAAAGGAATTACTCTTCCTTTTTTCTTCAAATAATGTTGTTTGGGAGTTCAGGCTGCACAATCCACAAATGCCTCAGTGTGGATCCCAAGTGGAGCTTGTGCTTGTTATTTAAATTAGTGTTTTTGAGCTTGTTATGTAGAGTGGCATTTGAGCTCTCAGCCTACAGCTCTACAAGGTGAATGACTTGCACAAGGACTCCATGGTGTTCTTTTCAATTTACCTTCAATCTCCCTCAAGCCTTAAAAAAATCAGTTTCACTATAACAGGAGTTTAGCCTTTATCATGCAAAGCTCACAAGCCCTTAGTCTTCAGAAGGCCAATTTAACAGGAACAATATAACCCGCAACACAAACATGTTGTGTTAAAGCTGCAGGTGCACTGCATAGTTAGTGGAAATTCTTGATGTCCCCAAATCTGACATTGGAATTTTGCACCTAAGAGCAGGAAAGGTTAGAGGTTGTTCAGCGTCAGTGGATATATCTGTATATGAGATCGACGTCCTGCATTCAAGGAATGCCTAGTGAGAGTGCATTGACTTTCTCACCATGAAAAGACTTGGAGGTCCTTTTCAGAGAAGAAGGGCGCAGACTACACTGAGTGGATGCATGAAGGAGCGTGCTGTAAGACCTCCTGTGGGATTTTGATTGGGTTCACTTAGAGAGGTCTGGGGAAATACCTGGCCTCTGACTTCTAGTAAAATAGTTAATAATAGTTTCCTTAATATGCAACATTAATGGATCTCAGTGTGCTTCTTGAAGAAAGCAGTTCGCATGTCCTCTGTTACGTAGCGATGGGGAAACTGAGGCCCCAGAGCTGTAGCGTGGAACACATGCTACTACCTTTCTTTGCTGAGAAGATTTATTATGGGGATAACGGTAGACCTGACTTCTCTATATTCTACTAATGCAACTGATAATCTATCTCATGAGATTGCGTGGGTTAAGCTAAAGAACATCACAAGGATGGTAAGAAAGGTAAGCCTCTAGTTAATGGGAAGCTAATGATAAGTCATAAAAAGTCAGAATAATTAGGTTACAGAGAAGTTATTAGTGGAAGGGTTGACCTTGCATTAGATATCAGCCAATATTTTCATTAATTACATGACAGAAGATGAGAACATGCTATTGGAATTGCTAATGATGTGAAGCTGGAAATTTTCATTGCCACACAAAATAAACATCAGGAGAATAAGGAATGCACTTAGGAGGTCTTCTATTATGAGAAGCTTTTATTTCCGTCCTAGAGTAAGCTTAGCAAAATAATGGTCTCATTCAAGATTGCTCAGATTGGTGTTGCATTTGCGATTTCATTGCAAGAAGGTTCCAGAATCATAAATACCTCTTTGGCTCTATCATTTTGAAGTACTGTCTCATTTTAAAAGGTCACAATTGTAACGATCTCTGTGGCTTTATGAGTACATGCTAGCACTGTAAGAATTGGCACACACTTCGCAGGAACCAGGTACAACGCTACCTACTAGCGCTCTGCAGCAATGAGTGAGGTTGCACAGCTACAGAGCAGCTTACAGATTGCTTGGCTAAGCAGAAGTGCGTTGGCTAGTCAGACTTGGTGTATTCACAGGCAAATATTACACGCGTGAGATAATAGTAATCCAGCACCACCTGCATTTTCGGAGTAGCATAAAAGCCTGCAACCTCACACAAAGCCTACTGAGTAGCCGTACAGCTCAATCCTCCTTGTGCTGACTCCAGCCAGCAGACCCTCCTTCAACAAGCAGAGTGAGCCATCCCTCTGCTCTCCTTTTTGAGTATGCGAGCATAATGAGGTTTGGTCCGGCTGATTGCATTCCTGTGGGGAATCTCCAGCTGGAAATTTGAAACCACTAGCCGTCTCTAATGGCGGCACCAAAGGGCAAAATAATACAGGCTGTGTAATAATCATCTTATAAAAATAATTAAAAACTGTAATTATACTATAAAAATTAAAAAATTATAAAAGTTGTGTCATGAACCTGGTGTAAATCAACCATTGTGCTCTGTCACATTCACCTGTGGATACAAGGGTTGAATGTGATCCATGCAGTGTCAGAGACAAATGTCTAGAGAAATACTCAGCTAAAATTACAAACTCACCTTAAAGAATTATTATGTTTGTGTGTTGTCAGAATCTGAGCTTAAGGCCAGGGTTCATTAAAGTGTTATCAGACTGCTGCAAGAAAAGGGCAGAAAAGCAGTTACTTGAAGTTTCCCACTCAAACCAATGCTTTGAACATTTTCTGCATTGTTCCTGGCAAGTTTGAAGTTACAACATTAGCCGTGTCTCATACATTGAAAGGTCGGTAAGGGAACTAATAAAAGCCTGTTATTGATCAGGCATGTGCCTTGTAATAAGAATCTGCAATAATTTCAGTAGCAATAATAGTTTCTAAGAGAATTGCCACATACATAATGCCAGTGATTTCTAGTATTTTCTGCTCCCTGTGGGAGGACAGACATATATTACTGGAATTTGCTGCATAATGATTCACAAGAAAGGCAGTTCATAGTCCCAAATCAATTCCTAGCTGTCTTTTTAGGATCAAGTCTACATGTGATTAAACTTAAGAGTAGATGTGAGTATATGCTACTCCTACTATGAAAAAAAAATATTGCTAAAGCTCTTTAATGTTATTTGTCCATGTTTTTATTCTTTCCCTTTCATATTTTATTCTGTACTCTTTATGTTTAACACATGTTAAAAGTGATATTCAGTTAATGAAATTTAAGAGGAGCTTCTGAAAGAGAAATGGGTGCACCTTACTTCATTGCACAGGTGTGTACAGCTCTACCGATTTACAGGTTAAGGTCTGCTCTCAAGGTTGGATGAATCTGGAATAAACTAGCTTGAGTTGCTGAGGCAAATATCTTTTTACACTGGGATAACAGAACAGGACTTGAGTTCAAAATTGGTGGTAGCCAGACTGCAAAAGAAATGGGGAGAGGAAAGTACGCTAGGTCAAAAGTGCACAAGAGAGAGTTACTTAAATTAAATACAGAGCTGAGCTACCACTCATTCCCAAAGAAATCACTATCCCGTAGCATATGTTCTGTTTCTTGCAGGAGAGTCCTTTTCTGATGGATTTAGATTTCCGTGTGATCCTGTAAGCCTTCAAATGATGAAGAAATAAAGTAAAAATAGAGAAGTTGTAAACTTAACTACTAGATTGACTATGCTTGCACTGGCAGGGCTGATGAAAAGCCCGTATCTACAATGAAGCTAGTGCATTAAATTAATGACCCAGCTACTGTACAGCAGTAGCAATGTATTTTAGTTACGGTATTTTTGATTGGCTGAATAAAACAGCTTATTTATTTGTAAATACTTTAATAGAGGCAAAAACATCCTAAATGATGCATATAATGATCTTTCTTCAGAAATGATGGGATATTCTCTGCTGCATCTATTCGTGGAGAAAATGTAATACAAGTATGACAAGAACGGGTACATCTACCAGCAAGACAACAGAATAAAATCCTAATAAAATAATTAATATTCATAATAATGCTAACTATCTTGTTCTTTCAGAAATATTCCTGAAATATATTATTTGTCATGTCTTTTCTATTATGGATGTTTTTGTGGATGATACATAGACAAAATTCATTAACTTAACCTCCCATTGTGACCATATAATGTATCTTTCCAAACTGGCATCCTAACCTTGATTTATCCGTTCCCTCGTGTATTACATTCGCTTGTTTATTGTATGATTAGTATACCTACCTGTATGCTATTTCCTCTGGTAAAGGTATTTTATAATACCATTCCTATGGTATTTCCTATGGTATATTTTGCCAAGCAGAAATCACGTTTTAACATCTCTGGTAAAAATTGTACGTAGAATTATATATATGTACATGCATACATATTTTTATGTATTTAAAAAAAAAGGTTTTAAATGCAATTTCCACTTTAACTGAGAAGTTATTTCGCAGACAATACTCTGACCCTCAAATGACAGTTCCCTCAGTGTCTCACAACTGGAGAACCAAATAAATACACTAGAATGCATAATTTTTATTCTATTTTGCACAGTGCTTTTGCATAATTCCAGTCTCCACCCTTCTCAAAACCTTGTAAGCAGGGCAATATGCACAAACTCCCATGCTTTTCGCTGAAAGCAGGATGATCCTATTTAAATGCAGCCCTTGGTGAAGGAGCTGGGGAACAGACCCAGCTGGGCTAGAGGGACCCAGAAAAGCATTCTGCAAAGCTGCACTTTCCTGCTCGTAGGGGTTACGGACCTAAAACTGGACTCCCTGTGGGGTGAGGGATCTTGCGGTTGCCCCTGAAATATAGCTTGGGTGCTTTGAGGTGTCTGTAGACACTTGGAAATGATTTTTGTTCTTTGGCAAGCACCAGGAGATGGAGCTCCAGACTACGCAGCGTAATTTCCTGGTGTCGGGCAGTGAAACATGTTATTTCTGCACGGTTAAATGCTTCTCTCTTTTCAGCTCATCATTTACAGGATTTCTGTGAATCTGCACTTAGGGGAATTAAATGCTCCTTCTTTGAAGCACTGTATTAACCCCAGGGAGCAATTGCTAATGTTTTTCTTCATGGATCTACAGTCTGAAGTTAAAAAAAGTAATCTGATAGGGAGAAATCAGAACAGACATCAATTTAGAATAGTTTTGTGGGAAAATTCTGGTAGTATACAGTAACTATAAATCTGTCATCTTCACAGAATTTTAATCTGAGTTCATGGAAATGCTTGAAAAAGTAAAATTCCTTGGAAAGTACCTGTGAAGATATACTATCAGGTACATCCCTACTAACTCCCTTTAGAAAAGGAAATCGCAGAATTTTTTATATAAAAGCATGGTAGTTAGAAAGGGGAGAAGTAAACAACATGGAGGTTCTCCATGATATAGTCTTAATTTTCCCTCACTGGGGTTTCAAAAATGGCACATTTTGGGGGTTCTAATAATTTTATTCCATATTGAATCACAGTGAAAATAAGTAGTTGATTTTTTTTCCAAGTAGTGAGCTTTCTGTGGGGTTGTCTGAGAAACGGCCAACTGTGGAAGTCTAACCAGACAACTACTCTCGTATGTGACCCGAGAACACCATTCTGATAAATACCCTAAAAAGTGAACCCTCCATGAAACAAAAATGGTTGAGTTCTGGTTCAGCCTCCCTCCTCATGAGACGCCCAATACAGCAATGAACCTTCTTTTTAACTGGTATTTAAACTTAAAGTGTATGCACATGCTTTGATCTCTGATCAGGTTTTTGATACAAATCAGGGAGATCGTGTCCAGCATCCCAGAGCTGCAGGTTTATCAGAGTGTATTGCTGTTAACATTTCCCCACTAAAACAGTTACATGTTGAGAATAAAACTTTTAAAAGATGTAAAGAGGCTTAAGAACGTAATTCATGCTGACTTTTAATTTTTGTATACCTGTGAATATCTTTCCATTGGATCACATTAGTTTAAACTGATATTTTTTCCTCTGTGCTATGTAAGACTAGAACAAATAGTAAAAATCAGATCTTATATTTATGCTTTTGTGCTTCAAAACTGTCATATTAGTTCTGGCAAAAATTTACTACAGAAGAGCTTTATGCTAGTCATAAACTTCTGACATAGGAAATATGTGCAAGACCAATTATGGGCCGTTCAGAAATATCTCTTGACATTTTTAGAGTGCGATGTGAGAAGGGTTCACCTATTTAATTACGACTTTTTAAAATAAGGTGCTTCAACTCAACGGGAGTCTCCACACTTACTGTAGTAAGGAAAGATAATGTAAGATTTTTATGATGGCGGAAGGGGAAAGAACCTATCTTTGGGCTCAAATGGTTATCAGTTTTTAGATCAATCACCCTTATGCAAGTTTTTCCATTGGTAGCAAGATATTAAGATATTTACAACCAGCATATATCACATTGAATGGATTCTATAGAAGGAAGAAGGAAAAATGAGAACATACTCAACATACAGTCTATAGCACTTTTATTAAAAGTCTAAAATAGGACAGCTGTTAAGTAATTTACCACAGGCTGTCTCACCAAAGATTATAGCATGAAGTTCTGCTTTAAGCTTAATATTTCTTTTTCATAGTTTTTAAACTGGATTTGCCAGTATCCAATCTAACTTTCATTTTCCTAAACCTGCTCCTCCATGCTTATGCTCAGATCATTTGCAAATACAAAACAAGAGCATACAAAACATTAATACCCTCATTCTTGAAATTCGTGGAATGAACTGGCCATTTCGGCTCCCAGAGTTATGGAAAGGAGCTTTATTGTGAAGATTGCAGATTGCCATTGCATCCTTGTTACCGCAGCATCCTCTGAAATGTATTTTGGTTAAAATTTTCACGTGTGATATTGGATGACATTGTCACAAATTGTCTACCCTATTTTCCAGCCTCATAAATAAATAAAATAAATGTAACATTATAATAATAGTGATTATTGTATATAATACAGAAACATAAACTTGTAAGTAAAACAGTGACCCTGAATAAGTATTGAATCTCCCAATGTATGGGGAGAGTCAGGAGTCTGGAAACACCCTTGAAGTGTCCCGAGATGTCTCCTTAATGTGTTTAGCAGACAAAGATCACCATTAGAAGATGCATTTTGCAAGAGTTTTGACAAGTGCATAGGAGTTTTTTTTTACTTGCTGGAACTCTCTGGTGGAAGAATTTCCACCAAAATTAGCAGAGACAACCAATACAGAATTCATAACTGCAAGTGTTTGCTCTGGAAATGCAAAGCTTACTGCAGCAATCTCATCAGGAAAGAACAGAAACATGCCATGTGACCTGTACTGGTGAGATGACCAGACAAATCCCTGATACGAAGTTCTTAAAGCAGTGCATCATGAGTGAACATTCACATATTACTTGAAGTAACCGCCCAAGGCTGCAAACAAAAAGAGAGGGAAATACAGGAAAACTCACTCCAGATGGTTAATTCAGAGCCCTGCCTGTGGTCTGACACCCACGTAGGTACTGCTTCTGTGTCCTGGTCTTCTGGTTCTGCTCCTGGGCCCTTGCACCTGTGCAGAGCTCAGCTTTCTCTTCTTCATACCAAATTATGAAGCTTGGCTCAAGAAACACCCCAATCAGAAAATCTTACTGTAAATGTGTGCGGAGATTCCCACACTTTGTTCTGTTGTGGGTGAGTGGTCCAAGCAAGATGCGTACTCCCAGTTCTGGCTATTAAGAGGGTCAAATCAATAAAATATTGCCATAATTCCACCGCTTCAGATATATTCTGCAGTCATGAACAGAAAAAGCCTCTTCTGGTCTGCAGAACTGTAAATGCTCAGTGTGTGAGACAAATCTCTGTATCAAGATACAGTTAACAGTGCAAAACTATGAGAATTCCTGTTTCAGTCTGATAACAGGATCACAGAAAATGCTTTTGTTACTTGTGGAGAAGAGGGTGGATATTTATAGAATATGCCTGCTAGTGGCTTCTATAATTAACGTTGAAAAGTAGTTAGCATTGTAACTCCCTGTTTCAAATCGCTCATAACTTTATGAAACACCTCCCTTTTGTGCTGCCATTTTCATCTGGGATTTATGCCAATGTCAACGTTTTAAAGCATGGTGAAAATTTCTTCCACATTCTCCAGAAGGAAAGGCGGGCAATACATGCTTGCGTGAGTGTCTGCTCCATGCAGTTCTAGGATCCAAACGTCTGTAGTTTGAATGCTATCATTTACAAAGGACTGGACCATTCCAAGGCCCATGACTTTGTTCTAGGAGAAGCTGTTACTGATTTGTTAATACACATAAAGAATCGCATGTACTGAATGAGCATACGCTCAGGGAGTTGATGCGGGGGTTTTCTTTTCCCCACAGTCCCCACAGGAAGGTGTGCGGACTGAGGAAGCACAGACAAAATTTAGGGTTAGAAAGATCCTTGTTCAAGCTCCCAGCTTTCTCTTTTAACTAGCACTGACGGTTGCCTTACATGTCAATAGTCTTAGCTGCTTATGTCTTATTAATGGGATACATTGACACTTGAAAAAAAAGAACAGGCAGTTTTCACATCTGGAAAATGCAGTGCTCCCACATATACTGAAGTGTTGTCCCAAGCTATAGCAGAAAGAAAGAAAAAGATTTTTAGTGTGACTATGGTTTTAATAAATACCTGCAAAGTGTAGAATTTTTGACATGTCTGCAGTCATGAATTTGTTTGTTAAGCATACAGTTTTTAAAGGTCGAGTAGGATTCTTTACATTGCTTGTAATTACAATCTTTATTCTGCAAGGATGATAACATTTGGTTACCTTAAAGTTAAGGTAACTTAGTTACCTTGCCCTTAAAGTTAAGCCTTTTGTGGAATATGGCAAAATAAAGAAGTTCCCTAGGAGTCTAAAGATACAGTTTAACCCGTGATAAAAGGAGAACTGTTTTGCTAACCTGTGCACATGTGCACAAAAGGGATCTGCAACGTTTGCTCCTTCCATGTTCAGTCACATCTTTGCCCTCTACACACTCAGCAAAGGTTCAGGCCACAGTTTCATGGACAGTTTAAGTGATCTGCTACAGTTTTTCTGCCCAGCGAAATCTGGGAAATGCTCTAGCTGAGAAAAGATAGACTATAATACGGGCCACTCTCCCCAGTTTGGTCTGCTGCTTTTAGGACCCTTGNCTGTGCTGATCCATAGCTTATTGCTCTTTCTGATCCCAGTTTCTCTCTCATGTGTTATCCTATCCATGTCAGAAATGGAGGAGAGAAGTAGGATAACTCCAAACCCACGATCTTCTGTGCTGTAGGTCAACACGTGAAAATGTGCCAGTGGACCAGCAGTGTCTAGATTTGCTAGGTATGTCTATAAAGAGGTCCTAATCTTAGCTAATTGTAAGAAACAACAAGCAGAAAAAACATCTTGACTAGCAGTAACTTTAGCTTGATTTTGCACCGAGAAGCTATGCATATAGTGGCCACAAAAGGCAAATCCATCAATACTTCGTGCTCAGGAATAGGAAAACAAAGCTTTGCCAACTCAAGGGTGATTAATATCTCAAAAGCCAGTTTCCATTTTCAAACTTTTTTTAGGCAGCTCAGTGTGAAAAAGTGGCCAGATGCAGAAATACGTGGTGATTTTAAAAAGTTGCTTTAAAAAGCCCCGCAGCAGATTAGGTGCTGACCTTCAGTAAAAGCGGAGGAGTCAGTCGTTTTCTTTACGTGTCGGAGTACCTTACACAGAGCTGCTGCCTGCGTCGCAGGTCACCAGGCACCTTTGCAAATCTGACCCAGATCACTTCGACAATTTTTACCTGAGAATTGTTTCTTAAATAAACAGACTTAATGCCAGCAGTCTGTGGTTTTTAGCTCACCATCCCTTTTAAAATTTTTTTTATTTCACAATCTTTTACCTAGTTCTCAACATAAATTTCGGGTGATGGACTCAGCTGCTCAAGCTGTATGTTAAAGGTACCTGATCCCCTGTGCAGCTGCCTGTACTTGTGCATCTTCTAGACTATTCTGGGAGCTTTGACACTGGGCTCCTTCAACTAAGTCTGAGACTTGCTATTGCCAGTCTGAGATCTAGTGTTTTACAACAACGATGAACGCCTCAAACAGAGCAAAATTTTCTCCATCTCTTGATTTTGTCTCATTAATATCAATTATGGTTTCTGATGGTTTTCCTCTTTTCTGGCTCCTCAGGTATCTCCTAATGATCTTTCCATATTTAGGATTGGTACATTCAGCTCAGGAGAACTGGACTTTTGAGCCCACACTGCAGCTTTTTGCTTGGATAAAACAATTGCCAAGTGAAGCAAAACCGAGTTCGTTGTCATAATAAATGGTGTGAGTGGAAACCTGGCCAGATCATAAGAACGAAACCTCAGAACTAAGTAGTGGATCCAAGAGGCCATTTGTTTGATAACTTATTGCCAGTCTCCAGGGAAGGAAAGACTTTTTGGCAACGTCAGAAAACTTTTGAAGTCAGAAAAACAGAGCTTCAGAAAGTGATATTTCCTGTAAATTATACAGCATAGCCTGGATGATAGGAAATATGAATCTGTGGAACTAAGTGACAATGCTCAGGAAGATTGTATGTCAGCTGTTTCAGACTGATTTTAGCCAGAGGTTAAACCAAAGACTAAACTGGTCTCTGCTGAGCAAGAAGCCATGTGCATAAGGCTCACATCAGAAGCGTCTAATTACTGTGGTTAGATCAGGTTGAACACTGGACTCTGTGTGTGTTGGTTTTCTCTGGCAGCTGTGAGAGAGTGCTAGTGTTAAATTATCCCTTTTAAAATCCTTTTATGGTTATTGATCAGCATTAGTTCAAGAACCTTTCAGGGAGTACTCAAGAGGTTGCATAAATAAGTGGTAGAAAAACACAAGAAGGAGCCTGATGTAGGTGAGCACCAGCTGTTCAGTGGGCTATATCCTGATTCCAGTATTCAACTGAATAATAGTTCATTACACTACTGAAGTCGTGGTCATTGGAATAGAAAGCTTCTGAACTGACCAAGGGTTGAACCCAGTAACTGTGTCTTCACACGTCCTCAATCCAATTTAAGGGTGTTGGCTAATACACGCAAACTTGTAAACCTTTCTATAGCTTGCGGACAGTGGTAGTGTTATTATTTGATATACCATTAAGTGATTGCCTGATGGTTCTGCTTAAGTAGGAAATTTGACCTTTTTCTATTTTTTCTTGCTACCATCACTAAGTGATGCCCAGCTGAACTCTAAAAGCTTCAACCTTTTATTTTCCTCTAATGCTTAAGCTACTTACTTCATTAGAATTATAGTATACTTACAGAAGTAGAGTTGCCACATGGAAGTAAAATGGCATGTGGGTGATTATAATGGCACTTCAAGATATCCTTGTTGAATGAATTCGTTTATTATTATTCCTTCAATTACATGCACAAGACAAGAGGTTGCTAGGTTGTCATTACCTTTATATATAAGACTATAAGACACTGGAGAAACCCTTACAATGGTGGTATTTGCTTCCAAATAGTGAAAATGCTTTGCTGTTGATACAGCCATCGTGCTGAAAGACTTGCTTTCAAGACCTGAGTCATGCTTCCCACACTATCCTCTGTACTCGGTGGTAGACATATTCTAGCTATCTGAACAGAGGGGACTGAGCTTTGATGAGAAAGAATTGCAGGTTTGGGGCCTCCCAAGAGCTGATAGAGTTTAGCTTTCTGATTAGACTCAATTCCATGATACTGAGCTGCAAATTTTGTATAAAGCATGGTGATACCACCTGCCAAACAAAATTTCTCATTCTAATAATTCCAGGAAGTCAACCCGACTGTAAGGGGTGATCAGGTTTCTCCTCTGCAGCGCCGTGTTCACTGGAGGCTGTTTCTTGACAGGTTCAGTATGATGACTTCCAGTTGCTCAAAAGTACATCTCTTGCCATCATTGTGCATGGCTTATTGAGTTTTATAAAAATGGCTTGCAAGTGATTTGTGAGGGAGATATGCATTATAGATTGCACTTCATGTGCATTTCCAAATTCATTTATCTCACATAAATGTTTTCTGAAAGTCAAGAACTAAAAATATAACTAGGAGTAGTTTTCAGAATTCTACTACTACAAGTTCTGCTACAGGGAAATCAACAAAATAAAGTTTAAATGATTCTTCATTGCCAGTAGTTCCTGTTGATCCAATTATAACTTCTTTACGTTACATTACACAAGACTGATTTAAAGATACCTGTCCAGACTGATCTAAGAAGAAATGTATTAAAACATTTATGTTATTACGATATACACAAAATGTGTTAAAGTAATGACAGCAGCCTGACAGAACCCTGAAAATCAAAGACTTTCAGAGGGGAGCCTGAAATGCCATTTTTAACACACGCAGCAGAGATTACAGCTTTTTTGGAAGGTGAAATTACATGCTTTTTTGAGACTCCCTAAAAAAGAATCACTCAGGCACATTGTAGTGGTTTCAAAATGATATGGTATTTTAATCCTTTGCATTTGTCTTGTATTATGTAAGTTAGATTTCTATCAACATTTGAACACCCTATCTTAGTAAAATTATTGTCTTTCCATCAGTTTTTCTTTTTCCTAGGAATAGCAGTATTTGGTATAAGCTGTCTCAGCTCTAGAGACCCTGCTCTTCTTGGAGAAGCTGATGGAATTTTTGTTTAAGCTTTGATTCTAGTTCCTCACTGAAGCATCTTCAGATACATTGTCAAAGGACTTTGAAAATCAGCTTTTAAAAACTAACGTCAGCTGAATGACTGTTGGTACAGTACAAAATCCTAATTACTCCAGACAGTGGTGGAAAGTGTAGATTGTTAGGACAGCTCTGACCAGAACAACTCCACTGTCATTTGTAATTGTTGGTTGTCTCGTTAAAATTCATAGGTCTGTATTTCATACTAATTATTAACTTGATAGAAAAAAAAATCAGTATTGCACTTGTGCATAGAAAGAAGTATAGTAAAAAAGCTGAGAGCAATCGATCACTCCAGATGTTCATTGAAGCCAACCTGACTTACATCCCTGTGTTATCAAACACGACGCAATTGGAAAGAGATAAGATCTGTCCCTTTCTTTAGTGAGCTTAGCAGTGGAAATGGTCACAGATCCTCGCTGGTAGCAGTACTAACATGCATGTCGAGCTCCCGGTACAAGGCTTTCAAACAGAAATTACTATTTATTTCCTCTAAATACAAGATCAATCTGATTTTAGATGAGCCTCTGCACCCATGACTTTACTCAAAACTTTCCAAATTCTTCTCTCAGAAGCAGTGTCTCCAGCTGCAAAACCCGTGGTGAATTTAACAATTGCAGCAGTACTATTCAGTACTCGGCACAAGCAATCTTACCCCTTGATGTACTAAGAAGTTTTTACTGTCAAAGCAACGGTGAGGGATAAGGTGAAGGTTTAATAAATACAGTGGATGAATTGAGAGATATGAGTATTTAATATCAAGGACAAATCTAAGCATTTACATTTTTCTCTAATGCATTTTTTATGTTCAGAGCCCTTTGCATTGTACTATATTTACTCTCTGAACGAAGAACTTCTGTGTGTCAGAGTAAATGTGGGGGATAAGGTGAAAGTCTAATAAATAAAGTAGATGAGCTGAAAGATATGAGTATTAAACATCAAGGACAAAGCAAAGCATTTGCATTTTGCACTAAAGCCTTTTTATATTCAGTCTAATTCACTGCTTCCCTATTCTATCTTTTGGTAAACTATCCAGGTGGTCAATTGTCCATGAATGTCTGAAAGTTTATAAAAATTATAAAAGAAGTACAAACTATTTGTATAACTGACCAGATATGCTAAAAAATTATTTTGAGGTGAGATAGGTTCCAGGCTCACCTGGAGCCATTTTTCTGGTGTAGATACAGGTGGACCTCAGCTCTGATCTGGGGTACATTATTTACACAGCAAGACTAAGTTGTAGTTTGAGAGACGCTAACCCCTTCCATTTGACCTAATATTAAACAGCAACCTCAGCAAAAGATTCCATTTTTAACATCACCACTGTGCAACTTAAAGGCAGCCCAGATGCTCAGCTCCTTCCTGCTGCCTCGCAGGCCAGGACAAATGAAGGTTTGCCTGAGTCCTTTGACCCTTACAGCATGTTGTCAGCCAGAGCTGGCCCAGACCTCTTGCCGTTGTTGCTGAAAGTCACACACATTATGTGGCAGCCGTGCAACACAGTGATTTCTGCCTAATGGCTGGTCAGAGATGGTAGATGCTGCTTTCTAGGGAAGGCGACGTGTTCTGATAATACCCAGTTACATCCAGTGGTAGTTCCTAGAAAAATAGCTTTGAGCGTGTCAGAAGCTGCATCTATATTTCCGTGTTGGCGTAGGTTTCAAATGCACTTCTCCTGGTGGCCCATATGTAAAGATAGCTCGCTCTGTGGCTCTGGTTCTAGGTGAGAGAGGCTCCAGACAGGGAAGCTCAGGGTCGGGATTTCATGCTCTCCTCTGAGGGTGGATGCAACCGGCTTGCCCAATTTGACAATGAAAACTTGAGCTTTGTCTTGAGCATTGTTACAGAAGGCAGTGGGAATGAAGAAACGCTTGTGAAAAAAATCGTGCTGGGCATGAATTCAGGCGTGGTTCAGAATGATGCATTTGAATTTTAAAGAGCTTTCTTAATGCTCACCAACTGCAGAGATTTTGTTGTGTCTCCCCACACCAAGACACCTTGCTGCTAAAACATACTCAGTTCCTGAGGACTGATGAGGCACAAGAGCAGCATGGACTACGAAGGACTATAGTTTAAAATAACTGCTGATGAAGAAACTTCTGTGGGAAACTTGCCAGGCTTATAAAAGAAAAAGATACCATAGCAGAATATAAAAACAGATAAATAATAAATTGCAACTTCGTCTGGAGCTGTGGACTGTGCTAGTATTTACGGTTTTGAAAGGTTTTATGGAGAAAATGTTTTATTTTTTATGTTTTGAAATATATAGCAACATAAAAATGTAATGGTTGGCTTAACCTATAAAGAGTTTTCTAATCAGTAAGTTCCTGACAGAAGGTGGAATTTGTGTCTCAGTGTAGAATTTATTTATTTTTTTCTTTTCCTTTTAATTTTCGAAGTCCAGGATGCCTTGAAGTTGCTTGACGTTATGGGATAAATTTTCAAAGCTCCATGCAGGAGAGATGCCAACGCGAAAAACATCAAGCAAACACAGAGTTATGCTTGTGCATCTCCCATGTTGTGTTTTGATAATTTCTCCCATATATCTGAATAAAGATAGGGTTTGCAAATAGAGTGAAATTATAGATTGAGTTGGTTAGTTTCCTTCTTCCATGTTATGTGGAAATTAATAAAGTAATTAAATGTTACATTTACTGTTCATTGAATTACTTGGTTGTTTGGTAATTATTAGTGTGATTACAAAGTGACATAAACAACCGTGTGGCTCAAATGTGCAATTATGTTCAATATCTGCTGAGCTGACACACGCAGAACATATTTCGCTGATTTTGCAGGCAATTAATAAATGCTCATGCAAAGCAGCTTGTGCACAAAGCTGTAAATAATGCAACAGGGTCCATTTCTTGTTCAGCTTGCGCTTGTGCTTGCACTGAAGCACACTCCTAGTGAAGCCAAACAAAGGCAATTTAACTTGTTTGTTGCAAAACCTAATTTAAGTGAAAGATAAAGGCAGTTCTGCCTACTCGTGTCTTCCTGTCTTGCTGTTTTCTCTCTCCTGCTGGGACACATGTGTATAATGTCACTAATGTACTAAGAAAGTGTTAATACGGGGTTGCTGGAGATTCTGAAGATTTGTATGATTCCGGCGCTTGGTCCTGATTTCTCTCGTGATGTTGCCAGGATTCTGACAAAGAGAAGTTATCTGTGTTTGCACATGGAAACATTCATGTTATTCTTTCCTACTCTGGTCTTTTTACTGTAAAATAAGACTCCGTGTGACTGGCACTACTGTCTGCTTGTGCTGATTATGAGAGAGACAGTGTTCTCTATTTCCTGAAATAATTTTTGAAAAGACAGCAGTTGTTCATCAAAAATGAATGAAGTCATGACTCACAAGGTTGAGCCACAGCTACCCCATAAACCATAGCCCTGTAGTGTTTTGTAGGAGAGGTCAGCCACAGCTAAACACTTTTATACTAGTCATCTGGTGTGTTATATCATTGCAAGGAACAAATAAACACCCATACATCTTCTTTAAGCATCTGACTGTGAATATTGAGACTATCTCAACTCTGCTCCATTTCTTTAACTGCACTGGCATTAAGCTTGATTTTGCTAGCTGGGATGCATATTAAAGAGCTACTCTAGGTAGCAAAGTTGTCAGGAGGACACATTGCCTTTTTTTGTGGTCACTCTAATTGTGCAGAGTAAAATGGACCATCCTGATACATCCTCCTTCTCCTTTTTTCTCTCCTTTTTCTTCCTACATCTGTTCTGCACGGTGCTGAGGTTTAATGCTTTTCACTGCAGTGAAGAGCCTGGCAGTTTAAGGCTACGTATAATCCATTTGTATGTCTCGACACACTGGTTATTCTCACTAGGCTGGTAGGGAGACAAAGAAGAGCAGCATAAAACTAGGACTGTACGTGTATGCTACAGACATTTTCTTCCTAAAAACTCTGCAACCTTTGGGATCGACTGACCTTGAAGAAAAATCTTCCACCAGTGCCACAGCACAGTAAGCTTGCTTCGCTCTAGGCTGATGGCTTCAGCTATGTTTTCTGCATTGGCTCAGTAATGCCTATAAATCTTGCACGTTTTGCTGCCAGTGCAGGTCCAGGTGCTACTGCGGCTTTTGGTGTCACTATAGTTATTGCTGTCTCTTCGGTCCCTTCGGCACTTTATTTCCTGAAGAACTTGAGAAGACTGATTTATGGGGGTTCTTGGCTTATGCAGAGAAATAGAGGAGGAGGAAGAAAGGGAGGAAGAAGCTGGTTTATGGCCCAGATAGCTCTCTATGTAAAAAGAGTCAATGCAATTCCAGGAAAAACACCCTGATCCCAAGTCATCCTTGTTAATGTGAATTAAACCGCAGTTCATAAATTGCCAGGGTCTTCATTGTACTTTAACCTACTACTACTTTAACCTACAGAATTCTGTAGCTTTTGAGGGTGACAAAGCTGCTGCTTCTGCTACGTGCCTCCTGAGCCCCGCCAGCGTCTCCATCTGCAACACCATTGTCAGTGAGTGGATAATCAACGGCATAATGTGGTGTATTGATCCCAGTAATATTAGCAGTGGCTGCCATGTGTACTGGTCCTGACTGGGAGACCATCGTACGCCGAGGAGTCAGTGACCCACAGCACAGCTAAGCTGCGGGGAGCCCGGCCTGTGCCGCACACGCAGCCTGACCTGCAGCCCTGTGCTGCGCTGCACAAAGCCCTTGGCCGCAGGGCAAACCCAGCCAGCTCGTTGCAGCGGAGGAGCCCATGGCAGGTCCCGCTCGGTACCGTGACTGCCTCACCTGCGTGGCCTCGCCTTTAGCTAGGAGCGCAGCAAGAAGTCGTCATGTGAGCATCCTTTCTGTCTGATGGTAGAAATGATGAATAGAGTTGTTTCCTTGTAAGAAAATCATATAATAAGTCAAATGATTGAAAGGGGAGAAGGTTTTCCGTGGACAGAGTCTGCACGGTACGCTGGATGTGGATCAGAGACCCCTTCAATACGACACCACTCGGGGTTCCCACTATCTAAAGGGACATAAGATTATCCGTGCTAATTTCTTCTTATAATATTAGGTCTAATAAACAGCATTGTGAATTGTACTTTACAAAGCCTGAGTGGCTTTCTTGCTGCAATCGTATCGGACCAGCACCTCCTGGTGCAAAACACCCTCACGTTGTGGGCTCAAGAGGAAGAAAATGGTGTTAAAATGAGATCACTTGAATATCGTATATAGTCTTGTATGAACTACTAATCTGCACCATGACTTGACACAATAAACCTAGGTGAAGATATGCCCTGTGTATTATCAATAGCTGCAAGTGAACAAGGATAATGGGCTGAGCCAGGTTTTACTGAGTCCTGATTCATTAAGAGGCAGGGAGGCTAAAGCAAGGCACTAGGATAAGCCATGCAGGGTGTAATGCTCAAATTTAATGCCAGGAAGCAGCTTCTGTGAAGATGAAAAGACAACATTCATCCTGACATTTCTCAGGCTTTCTGGATTTTTTTTTATGTAGTGGCAGCCTGTGCTATCGGAGGCAGAAAATGGATGGTCTGAGCGGAACGGCTGTAACAGAAAGGGCCTTTGCCACTGCCCTGTTGTGCCCTGCTGGGTATGCACAATGTGGCCTTGTATTAAACCCTCACAAAGCACCGTTGCCCTCCTAGGCTCGTGGCTTTTCTTGCAGGCTTGTATAATGGTACGCACACTAACCATGTTTGAGCAAGACAATGATGCTGCTTATTACAGTAGTTATGTAAAGTAGTTTGCAGTCAATTAATTAGACCAAGGCCGTGGACCAGTTTTACAGAATCAGTGTTGTCTCTGAATACTGAGGGGGACAGAGGACAAACTTGTGAAGAAGGAGAATAGTGTTCAACTAATACACTAACCCAGTTTCTGGGTTCATTTTCTAATTGCCAAGTTCTTGTTTGTAAAATGCTTAGAAAAGCAGAAACAAAATTCATTGTTTGCTCTTCTTTCACCCCCTGCCTTGTTTTATTTTCTCATCACGGTGGTGTGACGCTTCCTGTCTGATGGCCAGAGACAGGGATGAGAAACCTCTGATCTAGCTGTTTCTCAAACACAGCAACCACAGCCAGTGCTTGAAAGTGTTTGCACTCCATTTCTCATCTATGTAGCAGGAAATCACAGAATCACACAGAATCACAGAATGGAGTCATCATATTTGTTTTGCTTACGGGCAAACTCTTTCAGCATTTTGGTGATATTTGTGTGAACACATTCCTTAGCTCACTTCTGTGGACCCTAACAAAGTAGTCCCTTTACCTGTCATCCCAGGTGAGGTTTCCTTTCAAGTGGTCTCTGTGTCTTTTTCTGTTAGGGAGTTATTCTGCTCCTCATTTTGCTGAGCTGCTTGCAAATGTTGTGCCCCCTTGGTGGGCTGGTAGAAAAGCAGGGCTTAACATGTGCGTTGGACACTGGCCACAGCTCTCTCTGGACACCTTTTCAAAAAAGTGATGGTAAACAGATCTGGAAAGGTCAGAGGATAAAATTGTCAGTGGCGTGATGATGTCACTTCACACTGTTGTTTTTTAGTAGCTAAAACAATACGGTGTCACCTTTAGATGGCTCTTTGATATACTAAACGCCATCTTCTTCCATTAATTTCTGTGGGAACAAAGTGCACTCAGTATAATGTAGGTTTGGCATTGGAGTCAATGGGAGTGATTTTTTTGACCTCAGTTTGCTCTGGACTGGGTCCATGGTGTCCAGCAGTGAATTTACGGTGCCATCTAAGCCCTGCAGAGTATGCATGAGTCATCTCCATGGTACTGAGGCAATCTCAGTAAATAAGAAGAGACAGCTTCCTGCTCAACAGGTGAACCAAATCCCCAAAGTAAATTTTTTTTTTTCCCAGGGAAGCAAAAGGTTAATTTGAAGTGCTCATGGCCTTCCATGAATCAAATGAAGTAATCTCATGCCTGAGTTTTAAAAGCATCCGTAAATTAGAAGGGTGTAGTGTGCAGATCAAAAAGAAGGTTATCAAAGATTAATAAAAAGAGAGAGAGGAGAGAGAGGGAGACAGACTCTGCTAGAAACTCTCCATAACTCTGACTAACCTGGAGAGTACAGCTCATTTGGGGTCCAGTTAGCAGACACTGTACCGCAAACCCCAGGACAACAATACAAAAATATCATAAGGGAGATATAAAAACAAGATATTTTGAGAATGTGTATAATAAAGTCTGTGAAAAATAAAACAGGGAGTGAATTGAATATAGGAGAATATATGGAGAACAAAAGTAAAAATCTGAGAAAAAAGCCTCAGCTATTTTATCCCATTTGAACCCTGGTTATTTTTTAATGCCAGCTCTATCTGAAAGGCAAGTCATACATGAAAAGAAGTGCCAGTGGAAAGCCAGGATTTTTTCTGGAGAAGACATTCATTAGATGGAATGAAAAGCTGATTTCTCAGAAAAAAAATTGATCATGCAAAGGAAAAAGCTTGTATCACAGGAGTAGTCAAGACTCCGTGAAACCAACTCATTCTGCATTTTCAAATGGTGCTGGAAATTTCCCCAGGCCACATTAAATTGCCGTGCGTATGCAGGGGGCTGTTTATGCCTCTTAATTTTTAGCTATTAACTAATGTCCTCTACAGCCCCCTATGCTTAGTATTAAACAGTGTGAATTAGTTGATACCATGCCATCCAGGGGACTAGCCAGTGTTTAGGAGCTAGTGTGTAAGGCAAACAACGAATAGTGTCACAACGGAGATCTTACGAAAGTCCCCAGGACGACAAGGCTTTAATCTTGCAAATTCTTCATATGCCTTGTTTGGTCCACTTGAGCAGAAGCCATGTTGTCTCATCAACACGGAATCTTTCAGCTGCAATAAAAAACCCAGCCAAATCCCCAATTTTTCTATTGAAATACTGCATTTTGATTACATTGCATGTTTGCCTCTGGTTAAAATTTTATTGAACTGAGCAATCTTTGGGAGATTATATATATTATTATATATTTTGCACAGTAATCTGTGTTGCCAAGCAGCAGTTGGAAGAGCAGGAGAAGATGGAGCAGAAAACCAAGACTATGTGAAAGCAATTCCAAAATGCTGTAGAAAGGTGAGAGAAATCTGGTACCGAACTTGTCGTTTTTTTCATGGGTAATTATTTCTGATTGAAAAGCGTGGGGAGAAAGCATTGAGTTGGAACAAGCAGATCGAAACTTGCATCTCACCGTGCCTGTAGAAGTGCCAACCTGCCAAGACTCCAGCTGCACCAGGGTCCTGGGCAGACTGGGGGAGTGTCGGCGGCACTTAGCCCCCGGCTGCGGTGCGTAGTGCCATGCCAAGGTGGAGCGGCGGTGTGCGAAACACAAAACCTCTGTATTTCGCATCACCACGAACGGGAGCAGGGCAGTTCCACAGGAGAGAGACCAGGTGGCAAGAGGAACAAAACACGGTGCAAAGCTCTGCGTATTTCACGGAGTCTCACTTTCAGTGCAAGTGCCAGTCCGTAATGCCCTGATACAGCATCCTGTTGAGACTTTGTCTCGAACATGAGCGAGTGCATGCTCTTGGGCTGCTTTATCTCACACAGCAAACGCTTTTTCAAGGGTTTGGCCTTAGCAAGCAGATAAAGGCCTTGACCTTGTGAAGAGTCTTGTGCGTAAGCCCGCACTGCTGGTACCCACCAGCACCAGGAAGCTGTGGTCCACGTGTACCTGCAACAGTGCAAGACCATGGCCCGTTTTCCCCTTCTATTCCAGCTTAGCTGAGCTCCGCTGTTTTGTCTGCTCCTCTGGGGTCGGAGCCTGTCTGTCCATCTCCTATTACCTCCTAAATTCTCTAGAAAAGTAGATGGGCAGTATTTTAAATGCTGTGCAGAGCCTCTGTCTGCATAGCCGGCCCTAAACACGGTGTTTGTGTGTGTGTGTAGGGCAAGCCAGTCAATAACCTGGTTCTGCATGTTTGTCAGTAGGGAGATTAGTTTGTCTAATGATGCTGACATTTTGGGGCAGAGATTGCAAGGGATGCATTCAACTCAGCACATCTCCAGCCTAGTAGTTTTGCTTGATTTTCAGTGTATTTTGTAACTTATCACAGATGGAAACGATGCCACAATCCTTATTGTCCAGCAGTGGAAGTTCTTTCAGTGATGAAGAAAAGGATGGCTTCTCCCTCCTCCAAATCTGTTAGCAAAGACCTGATCTAGTGCCTGTGCAAATATGAACGAGGTGTTCTCTTGCCTAGATGAGCAGTGGAAAGGAGAGCTGAGCTCGTCTCAGACAGCAGCCTGTTTAAGCATCTTTCACAGAATCACAGAATCACAGAATCACAGAATCACAGAATCACAGAATGGTAGGGGTTGGAAGGGACCTCTGTGGGTCACCCAGTCCAACCCCCTGCCGAAGCAGGGTCATCTACAGCAGGCTGCAGAGGACCTTGTCCAGGTGGGTCTTGAATATCTCCAGAGAAGGAGACTCTTTCCTTGTTTGCAGTTGAGCTTGCCTGCAAACTGCTGGAAAATGGGGCCTGTTTAGTTCAACAGTCATAATTGTGCAGACTGAAGTCGTGTTGGTGAGTCATCAACTTGATTAGTGAATATGTTCAGATTGTTTCCCTCTAATACGATGCTAATTTATTGCTGAAGCATCGTATTTGATTGTTTTATGTGTCAATAATTAAAAACAGTGATGTGAATGAGGGACCCAGTGGATCAATTAGAAAACTGTACCTGGGGAAAATATAAATATAGTGCAGCACAATGGAGTTAGCAGGTTATTAATTTAAAAAATGTACTCGAATCTGTCATTCAGTTGTCCAAAACATGGTGAATAACAAATCAAAACTAATATTATTATAAAATTAAATTAAAGTCTAAAATAATTTTCTTCTCATCAGGGCTATTCTGAAAGCTTTGAAAACTGCTGTATTTCAGCATTCCTATTCATGTTCTTCAGCTTTTAGAAATTCTTTCAGTTCAGAAAAAAACGAAAACTGCAACATAAACCACTATCAACTTTGTGTTCCCAGAAAAAGCCATTTCAAAGTTTTGTATCTACATTAATCACCAGCCGTCAGTTGAATAGCTAAATAGGCCAACTCTAAATACACCAAGATTTCACTTCTGGTATTTTGAATCTGCAGTTAAATCACCCTTCACTCTCATTCTATAAGCCAACAAATATTACTCCTATTTTCTGCAGTAAATCATGCTCCTAATTTCTTCTGAGCCTGCACTGAAGTTATGTCCAGCGTGGTATTAGAGGTCGTGCTGTTACAGCCGAGATGTCAGAGCCTGACGCAATCCCTGGGGTGTTTTGGGTATGGTATAATAGCCAGAATCCACCTGCTGGGAAACATCTGTTAGTACAGCAATGGGTCTGTTCTTAGCCCAGGTTTTTCCTTGTTCCTAAGCTTTTCTTGATTTTTTTCCTTAGTGTTGTGTTTTGATTGTATAAATATGCACAGACCTCAATATGTATCTGGAGAGGAGTATTTGTTATTTATATTGCACCAGTCAAATTATAAAATTTCAGTCATCCAGCCAGGGAGCAGAAACAGTCTCTCACAAGCTAGACGTCCATTTACACAGCATGCTCCAGGCAGAGACAAAGCCAGGACTCTGAATGGGCACAGGCTGGATTATGCCTTAAAAGTACTTCGTACACCTACGGAAGATGCATAAACCGTAAGCGTCAGAGTTGCAAGGGGATTGCGGTCCCAAACAGACCTCCAGTCCATCCCACTTCCCTCAGACCTAATTTTGCTAGCTGAATAGTCCGAGAGTTGCTGCTCATACAGCTTTTGTCCTGAAAGTAGGTTTGGGATGAGAAAGGCATTTGCCAGCACATGGGTTCTGTGGCAAGTTTTGCAAAGGTAAAGATGCCGATGTCAGTGACCTAAAAATGCCAGTATGGAAGGCTGGGGTGATATTTTCGAGGCAGTGTTGATGTCGTGAGAGCAGAAATGACACTGGCATGCAATAGAATAGAATATCTCCTTTTTGAAAACGTGGCTTTTATGGTTGGATATTTAAACAAAGTATGTTTGATGCCAGGCTGCTTCTTAAAGATCTCATTTTGCCTAAAATTTTGCCTACATGCCGTTAAAATTTTAGTTCTAAGGTGCCTAAAATTATGTTTGAAAATTACATATGAGAACCCTTGAGGTTTTTACTCCACGAATCAAGCTAGTTTGCAAACCAAGTTCTCCTCTCTGGAAGTGCTAGTGGGGCCTTTGTGGAGGAAGCGCTTATTTTTGTTGCAGTTTTGCTAACAATGAAATAGAAATTGAACAGGTGTGGTGCAGCACAGAGAAAAGCCGTGATTTGACATCCTTAAATAGTTTCAATCAACAGGAGCATTCAGCATCTTGCAGAATAATCTAATGCTTCCTAGTGCAAGTATTGATGAATAACAGCTCCCAAATATGGAGTGACACATCTTCACTCTGATTATAATTGGCACCAACTACCTTTGCAAAGCGAAGACCATGTGCCGCTGTGTTTGCACACCTGCTAAAGAAACCCAAGCTCTCCGCAGTGGTCTGCTCACTCATCTGCACAGCTGAAGCTCTCCTTTAACGAAGGAGAGTTTAAAGAGTTCCTCGTTCTGCAGGCTGAAGGTTGGTGACTGAGTGCTGCTTGGTAGGACAAGGTTTGCCTGTCTTCAACTGTAAGGGTATTGTGTACGTAGCCATTTTCCAGTATGGAACAATTTAAAAATATATGTGAGAAACCTTAGAAATGGGCAGGCATTAAATCTGTTGTTATCTCTGGAGTAGCTCTCTGTCTGTAGTTAACACACGTTGCATGCTTTGTGTAGATTAATTTTGTTTAATGTATGGTGGCTAGGCGGGTGACGCCTTTTTCAGTGAATAAACTAAGCACAAAGAGTTGTGCTGGTCTCTGATTCACTCTGTGAACACATGTAAAATCCCAGGAGTCTTTATTGCTGAGTCAGCAGTGGTTAGTGGAAGGTGCTGTGAACTTCATTTTGGTTTGGATAAAACATAGATTGGGTTAAACAGACAATTGGTCCTGATCTTGGCCTAATGAATTACCATTGACGGTTTTGGGATTTTCAGGCATGGAGTGGAATCAAATCGGCTGAAATGAGGGTGAGGTAACACAGCAGGGGTTATTTTCTTGGAATTATTTTGATAATATATCTGTGAAATTCACTATTCTTTTTAAACTTCAAGCCCTGGAAAGTCTGCTTTGAATCCAAACACATGCTTGTACATGATTATCAGCTACGTTAATTCTGTAGAGTTAAATCCTATTTTTTATGATGAATTGGAATACAGTTCAGCATGTTCTTTCATATCATTAATAACCTTTCATTCTAACAGTTGAAATTTCCAGTTAGGAATTTGCTTTGGGCTGAACACGAACAAAACCAGAACGTTGTGAAGTTAACTAAAAAAAAAAAATACAAGAGGAAGTAACTGAATCCTCAAAATGGCTTATTGCTTTGTGTCCTCAGGATTGGAATTTGTCTTTCCTTTTTAACTTTTTGCTGCATATTCTAACATAGAGTAAAACATAGTGGTTTTAAAAGGTTAAAGTAAAGGTTGTTGAAAAATAAGAATATTTACTTCATGTAAAGTCAAAACACTACCATTCAAAAATGGTAAGAGATTTATACCTGTCCTAAGCAAAGATACTAGAAAGCAATTCACAGTGAGTGAATAATTTGAATAAAGTTATGCAAAAATCTGTTATTTACCCAACATGACCCTTCTGTAGCCCGATTCAAAGGCTGTTCATTCCACTAGGAAAGCTTGCTGGGGTTTAATATAGAAAGTATGCTGGATAACAGTTATTAATTTTGTTTGTTCTGGAAAAGAAAATGAGTAAATAAATACTCATTCTAGCTTAATAAACCTAGGCATAAATCTTTAAATTTCTATTTAGAAGTGTACCAACAATCTTAAAGGTTCAAAGACAATCTTCTGTAAATTGTGCAAACACAGCTCATCCCAGGGTATCGTGCAGCTGAAATGCTGGGCCTCGCAACCAGAAATCTGGAGATATCCCTTTTGTTATCATTTGCTCTTTCAACAGAAATAACTTGTTGCATATTAAGCTCTAGCAAATTGCCTTGCTATCTTTGCTGTCGGACGAGTTCCTCCAAATTACATGCACATGTGGGTTTGGAAAGGTTTACAGTGATTGATGTGGTGCGTTGTTTGTGCATCAATACGCCAAGATTGCGATGTGTGATTGTTTTAGAACAATTATCTCAGATACTTTCAGGACGGCTTTTCCTTCTTTTCTGAAATCTGGTCTGGAAAAAGAGGCAGCAGACTTTTAAACAGGATTTACGATTGTGACTAAATAATCTATTCAGTGATCTTTACGTTTCAGCTTTCACCTGTTTCTCTCAGGAGAAACTAGTCTTTCTGTATTCCGTTTTCTTTTTTTCTCTGCTAGTCTCTGGTCCCCCACTTGTATTTGCACCCCTCTTGCAGGGCAGGGGCTCACCTCGAGCAGAGAGGCCCCACAGACTCGCTGGGCTCCAAAGAGGCCCCATCCTGTGCTTACCCTCTGGTGATGCCCCGCGGGCTCTCACGTGGAGTCGCTCGCTTTCAGCTCCTCGTCATGCCCCGCCAGAAATACTTTACGTGCACGTTTGTATCTGTTCTTCCAAGACGCTTACTTGTCACAAGGCTGTCACACCCATCGCAAGCGAAGATGTATGCCCTGGGGAGCAGGATCATCTGAGTGAGGGAGGCCAGCTTTTGAAAGGGTGAGTCGCTCCCATGCTGGCTCTGGCCACAGGATGTCAAGCTTGCTTTAGCATTTGCAGGGAACGCAAATTCTTGTGTAACACCAGGCTTCACCAAAAAGACTTGTTTTGTCTGTTTATTTTTTTACCAGCTTGCCCGCTTTAAGAGAAAAGGTTTTGTCGTCTTCCTTTTTTATGGATTCTTATAGACATACGTTGTCTCTTTGACCCTCCAAGATATCACAGTTTATCTAGACCCTACTCTGCTGCAGGCATCCTCTTCGAAGGGTCCTGGGCAGCGCTGGCCCGGATGCTGCTGGCCCTTCAGTTCTCCTGGAAATCCAGCTTGCACTCTTAGCCTGACTGGTCAAAATCAGAGGTAGATTAAAAGCCTTATAGCTATAATTCTGCCTGAGCTTCAGAGGGAAAAGCGTCCGCTGAGTTCAGTGGGAGCAGGATTAGGGCTGAACACTTGCCCATTCTGAGAACAGAATCGATGCCTGTAGGGCTGGCTAGAAGAATATCCCCACATCTGGAGTGGCATCAATTTTCTGCTTATGCACACACAAAACCTGCATCTCTTGAATAACGAAGAGTGTGTCATATTTATGTTATGCCTATAGGGCAAGCCAACCTGCTGGCTCCTTAAGGTGTGCATTACATTTATAAATTCCTCTAGGAATTAATGCAGCTTCAGGAATTATGATGAATGATCTGGATAATTTATGAATGTCTGTCAGTCATTTTGGTTGTTGAGGAGGTTTCCAGGGTTTATGAAGGCTGCTTTTGCAGGTTCATTGCCTCTTATTCATGAACAATAAATGTCCTGCTTCATGCTGGAAAAATGGCTTGATAAAAAAATAAAGGAAACATCATAAGGAACGCTTATAAACAATGTCAGCGTAAAGCTGTGATCTAATAATGGGCATTCAGCAAAAAAAGGAACTGCCATGCTGCAGAGAGACTACTCCTTCAGAGAAGAGCAGTGATATATGATAAAAACCAGTGCTCATCGTGGGTTCGAAACTTCCTGCTTGACCCTACTTGCTATAAAGCTTGATACTTCAGTCTCTGATCTCTCACACTTGGAGTCAGTGGGAGCTTTTTGATCCTACGGTGAAGATATCACAGGACTTCGCGGGAACTAATCTTTGGCTCTGTGTGTCGAATTAAGCACACATGTAAAGGGTCGCGAAGGAGTGACAACAGAGAGCCCAGAGCCCACCTGAACTGAAACATTTAACAGTGAATCGTGGGGTGGAACAGCCCTTGTAGTATTTGCTTTTGCTGAGAGATGGATGGCTTTTGTAAGCTCAATAACTTTTTCACCCCCAGGTGGGCATTCTGGGATTGCAGTTGTGTTTGCAGTGTTATGTGGGCCCCGACAAATCCAACCATCCTCGCTTCCACACAGTGAAATTTCCCCTAGATTAATGGGTCTGGCATTTTGATTCTTTGCTGAGAACTAATGCCAGAAAAAGTGTTGTGGGCTAGGTGTCTAGTGATGATCCCTGCCCTATCTGATTATCTACTCTTCTATATGTTTACATAAAAAAAGTATTTTCTAGACATAAGCCAAATACACATACCCTCAACAATGTCCCAGTTTTTCCTGTGCTGTTTGGCAGGGATGTTGGCATTGCTTCTTTTCGTTACTGTGACTCTAAATCCTTTGTGAGAGTTACCACCTCCTCGTGACCTGGCACACAGGTTTCTGTTGACTTGCTCTGCGATCATTCTCATCTAGAAATATGTTTCTGAAATGTTTGTCTAATTTACTGTATTTCTAAACAACACATGCTAAATGCACGTAGAGTATTAGTGCCCTCATTCAGATTTGGACTGCAGACATTATCACAAAACAAATATATGAAACAGTTAAACTGTAATGAAAACAACATTCTACCTCTCATGTTTGCTTGCTTCCTTTCAGTGTAATAGGGGATCATGGTCTGCGGTGGTCTGGCTAGCATATCTCCCTAAAATATTGTACTGATTAGTCTTGCAAAGGAAAATGAGAATTCCTGAGACACTCTGCTCAGTTTTATCATAGAGCTTTAGGCACGGTATATTAATTCTTTGAAACATGAAGTTGCATAAAGGCGAATTTAAGTAGTAGCCTTGTGTTTTGAATTCTTTCTCAATCTAATGTCCTTGGGGAAATGAAACATTTATTTTAATTGTTTGGTCTTTGTCTGAGGAGGTATCTGGAGGCTTTGAGAAGATGTACCGTTCAGAATACACATCCTCAGAACAGTGTTACTGGGAGGAGCAGGGCGCGGGGATGGATGGTGCCTTCCCACTTCTGTGCCTCTTCTTACAGTTCGTGGCTCTTCTGATACCTGTGGCCAAATGACACACAGCCTGTGCACCTGCTTCATCTGGTGCTGCAAAATCATGTGCTCTGTAACCTGTTTATGCAATTAACTGTTGGTATCCAAGGAAAGTTAAAAAATGCCTAGTGGCTGCATCTGTGTCCTAGTTCCTTTAACTCAGTGCTTCTTGAAATACGTTTCTCTGAATTTTGTGTTACTTAAAGAGAATTGCTTTAATAGCTAGGTCCCACTTTCTAGCATATGGGTTCCTCAGTCCTAGGATCCATTCGAATAATTAGAAGTGGATATTCATAAAAGCTTACTTTGATTAAAACATTGTGTGAAATTGAGATATACTGTGAGTAGGATCAAACTGGATAAAACCCTCCAATAACTGTCGTCTTCTGTCATCAGATGCTATGGCTCTGTGGTCTCTGTTTTTGCTCCAAACTCTAGACTGTGTATAGGGCACTAAGTCAATGAGGCTTAGAAAGGATTTTTTAGATGGAAAAGTCATCTTTAATTTCAGTTATAGTGCCTGTTGATCCCCAGAACAAATATTAACTCCTCGAGAGATGCTATAGCTTTATGAGCAGAAAAGCTCTTCTAAATTACATTATACACTCTCATAGTCCTTAATAAGATGGCATGAATAGCAGCAGAGATCTAGACTCTGGTGTTCATAGTAGATCTATATATTTTTAATTTTGGTAGTGTCTGTGGCTATGTGGTATTCCATGAGTTGGAGGACTGACCACTCGTGGGCCGGGAGAGCTGTGAACTTCAGAGCTGTGGGGTAAGGTCGCTGTGCCTTTACAGCCTGGAAAGAACCTAAATGTGATTTTGATCCATTCTGGGGTTTAGGAATCCCTACAAAACAGCGACCTCATTTAGTAGTTGTATAGCTTAGCCCAGACCCAAAGAGGTGTCACCTGGTGTATATGGGCTAAAGCAAACAAGAATGGATGTATTACTAATTTTGTAAGTAGGAACATTTCTATTAGTTTAGTTCACCAAGCATATTTTTCTAAACATATAAAAATCTTGATTTTTCTTGATATCAAGTTTACAGTAATATTCCTGTCAATATTGCTATATTCTGCTGAACTTAAGATGTAGCTCACTTAAAAAAGACTTTCTTGTGTACAGGACTATGCCAAATTCACCAGAGCAAATTTGTAATGTCTGTATTTTTGGCACTTTCTTTGTTTTCTTCCATTTTGGGGGTTCTTCATTTTTAAATGAAGAGATATTTCCCTTACTGCTGTTGAGGAACAGTGTGAATTATTGTGAGCTGTGTTTTGTAAAGTATTGAACAACATGAGAAGCAGCCTTATTTCTGTCTTAAAAAAACATAGTTTTGGAGATACAACAACTGCAGTTTGTGTTGTAGCAATGTACAACTGACTGACTAAAGTCCTTTTCTTTTAACCTCTTCTGTGTTGTAATTTATGACCTTTAGGTCACTGGAGCTAAAATTCTGACTTTGGTCAGATAGCTAATAGTGAAGGTGAATCTATGTTCTCATGCACTTTCTCACACGCAAGCAGAAGATCCTATTATGGTTATTTCTTTGTAGTTTTCCATATCTGAAATAAATGTGTTCCATGCTGTCAGATGCAGACTTTAATTTTATAAAGAGAAGTATAGTCAAAGCCACAGTAACTGAAAAGCACAACCTGCCAGTAGCAGAAGCAAATTAAAGATGTGGTTATGTTGCCCTGTGCTGCTTTTGTGACTAGATGCCACTTGGTGAGGTTTCCTCATGCAAAAGATTTACTAAACTATTTTTTAGCTATTGAATTAATACTGAATTATTTTTTAAAAAATAAAGTCGTATCGGTCTGAAAAGAAGGCCTAAGCTGAGAGTGTCTGCAAGAAGTTTCAATCTTTATACGTGGTATATAGCAAAAAGTAACTAAGAAATATAGCCTCAGTGTGTAAGTTGGCATCATTTCACTGATGCCAAGAGATCTCTGCTAATTTGCTTTGGCCCTGAGTTACAAATCTCTGCATATGCCTAAACAGAAGGTGCAGACCGTGTGCCCCGTGCCGCGTAGGCTGCGGTGCGTACAGCACGAACCCCGTGAGCACCCCAGCACCCAGCTGCTGCACCCCTCCAAGCGGAAGCCTGGCCCCTGCCCCGGGGCTCTGGGGCAGGCAGGGGGGACCCGGCTGAGGCCATAGCTTGCTTCCATTCATGCTCCTCAGCTGCCAATGAGAAGGTGCTGGGAAAACCCTCCAGCAGGATTTCTGCCATGTCGGTGTTCTTCCATTGTTGTCCATGCTATGCAATCTGAGGCGTTCTCAGTAAATCCATTCCTCAACGGTAGCAAAGTCTGTCTTATGGATTTCAGGAAAAAAAAAAAAACAACCCCAAACCCCTTTAAGGTTGGATTCTGTTTTATTACATGCATGAAGTTGCTTAAAATTACATCTTTGTTTGCCTGGCATTATAGCAGGCCTACAGAGCTTGGTTCATTTGGGACTCTGCCTTCTCAAGGCAATTGTTTGTGATTTTTAACACTTAAAAAGTGAACGTAAACTGTTATACTCTAATAGCAAGGCTTGTTTTTTTACTTTCCAAATCCTTCATTTCTTAGCGATATGCCCCAAGATCTACAATCCTGTAAAATTCATATCAGAGGTCTAAACTGCACGTGCCCAGGGAGAAAGGAGATAAAATAGCATGCAGGTGACCTGCAGGCTATGCAGACTTTCTGTCAAGGGGCAGTGGGATTAAGCTGATTTAGTCTAGAAGGATCCTTTATGGTTGCTAAGAGGTGCGTTTCCAGATTCGTTGTGTATAACCCCCCACATAAGGGCCATTTCTAGCTCTCATTTGTGCAAAATGCAGTTACTCATTACTGTAACTTATGTAAGAGGAGCAAGCTTTATTTGGGCCTCTGCTGGAAGTGACAGTAGCATCATCTTTCCCTCCGTGGTTTTTCTATTACCCAGCACGTTCATTTTAAAAGGCAAGTAAGGCTCTTTCTGTAGAGGCACGAAGATAGGTGAACCCTTCCCCAAAGAGTTTGTAATCTGAAGATCTGACTGACAAAGCATGAAAGAAAAAAAAAATAACATCCCTATTTTGCCATCCCGTATCTGGGTCCTCTTTAAAAAGAGCTTGGGCTCTAAGCATGGCAGAAAAACCGTCCTGACTCGTAGGAGTGGCAAATACCCTTGCAGAATTTATCTGTGTTTCCATGACTGCAATTTGACTGGGTCTAAGTGCAGACTGAAGGGATGTCTCTGTGTCCCTGACCTCTCCTTTGTGCTGGCATTAATGGGTGAAGGACTGTGCGAGGAACCACCTCATGGAGCCAATGTTGAAAACTATCCATAACTTTTTGTCAGGTTGCTTTTTCAGCTAGCTCACTTCCATGATCCAGCTTTCTCCATCATCACAGTGTCTGTTCTACAGGCTGGGCAGCAAGTGGCAGGATGGAGTGTCCTTCTTAGCAGCGACCCGTACTTCAATGAGATTAACCTGATCGTGAGTACACAGCTGAAAGCCCCACATCTCACATGTGGGCAGTATCCAGCATGCCACAGATACCAACAGAGTAAATATTAGCATGGAAATCATGGAGGTATTTTTGGCAGGAGCGCAGCAAGAACTATTCTTTGGCTAATTTTGCGGCCAGGTGAAGCGCACAGACCCTGGAACGGCTATCAGACGTCACCCGTGGTCCCCGGGAGTCTGGTGTCGAGGCACTGTGTGATGTTAAAGGCCCACAATGTGGAGATATGCAACAACACAAGTATAGAAAAAACCCATATGAATTCCAGTGAAGTTTGTAGCCGTTGTAGCTACAGAAGTTCAGATGTGTAATGCTGGTATCCCTCAAAGCCTCGGAAACCTACTTGTAACGGTGTTCAGTGACAAAGATGGCCAATGGGTTTTTTTTTTTTTTAAAGTTCCTGCTTTTTGAAGTCATACCTGTTGTGCTTGGGACCTTCATCTATGATTTTTGAAAATTTAGGTTGGCAGCAGAAGGAAAAGACCATCTCTAATTTGATTTGATTTTTTTTATAAAAAGCTGCTTTCTTGTCTCTATAGTTTGTATTCCTGCCTGAATACAACTGCAAATCCTGAGCTACCTTTCCAGCTCCTCCTCCTTGGCTCAGCAGTGTTCGTGTTCCCACTCCTGCACGAGGAGGTTCTCCCGGCTGGGGTCTGCATCTCCTCCTGCCCAGACTGACCCCCACCTTGCTGCAGGGCACGGGATCCTCACCGGCCATCGCCCTGCGCCTGGCACCAGCCTTGCCAACAGATGGAGGAGATCTGAGTCGTCGTAGTCACTAGTCTAAGCTTCAGGATCTTTTCCTTCATTCAGGATGATGATAAGCAGAGCAGTATATTTCCCCCCTGTATTTTTTCTCAGCTGCAGTTACAGAATTTTTATCTGTTGTCATTAAATAGGCAACCATTCGTCAGGCGAATCTGGTGCTTCTCAAAATACCGTAAAAGCTAAAGGAAAATAGGCGTAGGAAGAGATGTGTAACTGTTTGTTTAGTTTATCTTTATGTCCAAAGTGACTAATTGATTTTAAGTGATGTTTTATAGAAATAGTTGATATCCAAAGCAAAAACCTCATGTAATAAATTTCAGCACAGATGGTATTTTGGTTGCAATTAAAAAAAAGTGGCGTATAGTAAATGAGAAGTAGAGAAGGCTTCCAATACAATATAGTAAGCCTTGAAAGATGGTTGAAAAAACAACATTTTATATGTTCAGAAATTAGAAAGTTGGCTTCTAACAGAAATGACACAAAACCTGGCCTTAAATGTTTAAATCTGCCAAAATGAACTAGAGAAACAGCATAGGTGTGGGAGTGATCCTTACGCAGGTGAGAACAGCTAGTAGGCTCTTTTCTGAGTAACCAAAGTAATAATATTCTTCTTATTCTCCATGTTATGGAATGTTCCTCTTGAATAACAGTATTGAGATGGTGACAATGTTGATTTTCTGGGTAAAAGGAAAGCCTGGGCTAATTTTAGGTCATGGAACAAAACATTTCCATGTGGTACAACCTGGTCACTTCCAATAGCAGTTCTGAATTAGTATTCCCAGAATACAGTCTCTCATCATTCATAAGCGCTGAAATACAAAACCAAACGACACAATAATAAAGCACAAATGTGTGAGTGCAAATATGCTGTGTGTAGAAGAGGACATGACAAGGAAGAGCGGTGCAGAATCAGCAAGGAAGACTGTAATGGTTAAATAGGCACAATGGGAAGATCTGCACAGCCCGGGTGCAGCTACTGCCAACTCTGGTGCGGAGAGGCTGGATCGGATGGGTCTGCATGTAACGTCCTGGGCTGAAAGGAGTGCTGAAAGGTGAAGGTTTCCACAGCTCAGGGGAAGACTGGACGTGTTGTGGGAGGGGATGTCCAGTGGATGTGACTAAGAGCAGAGAAACCCTCCCCACCCTCCGGCAGTCCCTGGGCTGCGGGTGATTGGCAGCCGAGGGACTGTCAGGGGAAGCGTCAGGCTTCGTGCCGTGGTCTTCAGCTCTCCCCCGGCCATCTGCCTTCGGCCACTGCTGGGGATAGGTTACTGGGTTGGATAGATCTTTGGTCTGACCCAGTCCCCATGTGCTCCTCTTCAGTGACAGGAGATGAGCCTTGTGAAAGTGCTTAACAGCAACAATATGTTTAGTGAAAAAGTTCAGTGTCCTTCTGAGAAGTGGCAAGGTTGATGTTTCACAGAACTGGGCAGATGTGGGCAAACTGTCAGGAAATCAATTGAATATTTAATAAATGTAATAAACAAATTTTACCTTTCTTTAATGAATAGAAGCATGTTCACTTTTGATCTTGGTAGGCATCTACTTTGCACACCTATGTATGATTGAAAGGATTAGGCTTTGATGGAGAGAAACTAATTCAAGTTCACTGACTCTAGCTTTAACAATGATGTTCTATCATAATATATTCGCATTTTATACTGAATCTCCATTAATACTATTTCTTTTACCTATTCTGCTGCTGCTGAGGGATATATTATTTTCTGCAAGACTTTGACAGGCGTAGACAAGGATCTGCAATGGGAAATCCTTCACTTGTTATCTGTAGGTTTTGTTAGCTCTTCTGAACTAAATCTCAGGACAGTCTGAGATTCACATTTCATTCTTACTCTATACGGATTCTACAATGAAACAACAATTAAAATAGTGTCTGTAATGCTAAGGTCACTGATCTTGAAGACGGCATTCGTTTTGGATTCAGGATCATTTACAACTTCCATGATAATGGATCTGGCATCTGAAGTAATTATTCTCCAAATAAATAATTAAACAGAGTAAAGCAGGGCAACTTTAACTATTTATAGGAGTGTCCTGAAAGACACTAATGGCAATGATTTTTTTCTTTAAGAAAATGGGTTTACAGAATTTCTGTGAGATATTACACAGGATGAAGAAAGACAGCAGGGGGGAGTCCTGTGCTTTCAGCTGGGGGTCCTGAAGTGGCAGTTGGTGCTTTTTTCTGCAGTTCATACAATCTCAGTGTTCTGTGAAAATGATTAAGGAAGTTGGCAATGTCCAAGCCTTTTCAAGTGACTTCCAATACTTACATAAAGAGAACATTTTCAGCTCTTTCATTAAATACTAGAGATCACTGACAGGTAGCTGGTTGGGGCTAGTGTTGTACGTACACTAGTGTCCCTTTGTATCTATTCAAAGAAAAGGAGAATGTTTGATTAGTTTTTACAGCTATAAACTGAGTCCAAAGCTCCATGCCTGACAGTATATAGAGCTGTGAAGGAACTCAGGGTGATGGTGTTGGTGTTTCTGGCTACATCTGGGGCAGTTACCCAGGGATGTCTCTGTCACCATTGGATATCTAGTAGTTATCAATGTTAGAAGTCAGGGTATGATATATCTGAGCAAATGTAAACATGTATTATGTTAAGATAGCCTGTGTTCTAGACTCATTTACTAGACCTCCATTGAATATAAATTAATCCCAGGACTAGGACCTTAGATGTAGATATGTATAATGGGAATGCATAAAATATGGTGAGCTAATTCACTGAAGCAAAACAAGGATAAACTTCTAAGATGACCAAGCACAAGGATAAGCTCATGAGATGACCAAGTTGTTTTATAAGGTGACCCAGTTATTCTAAATGACCAAGTAAGAGCAGTCACATGGATTTTTCGCTTATGTGCGTAGAAGAAATGGACAGATACTTCAGAATGAGTGCAATATAAAATGCACCATTCTGTTCAAAGGTCATGTAGTAAATTACTCATTCAGAATGCTGCAAGGTGTAATGTTTGCATTCCTACCTTACTATGTCAAAATTCCACTTTCAGTCTCTGGGATGGGGAATTTTTGTTGGTTATAGACAGTAGAGTGGTGCTCTGAGTGCTGGTAAGAGGGCGGGTAGCAGTAAAGGCTCCTTTGTTAGGATCTTTAACTTTTGTTGTCTTTTAGTACCGCAGGGAACTTCAGAGAAATTCTGCTAGCCTTTGCTTTCTTATTCTTTTTAGGTAAACCATTACTGATTAAAGATAATTAATATCAAGCAGAATGAGAGAACTCCTTTTAGTGAACATTTTGCCAGGAGTTTCTTCTGAATTACAGCATCTCAGGTTTCAAATTAAATCTGACCTCTAACCTAGCATTTGAGAGACTAAATATATGACTTTCTCTGGGGGGAAACTGTTCCATTAAAGTGCTGCTGCACCAGCAGTGACCCACCAGGAGGAGGCAGACTCCTTGGCAGGTAGCCATGTTGCAAAGCTGCTTTTTATAGCATTTCAAAACCAGAGAGTTGTTGATCCTGGGAAACGGTTTCAATCAGCTGTTAAAAATGATAAGAGCTGGCAGTGTGGCTCAAAGGTTTCCTCATCCCGTACACAGAGCTCCCGTTATCTCCTGGCCATTGGAGTGAGCGGTGGGAATGTAACCCTCAGTCGTATCCCAGCTACTCCACCTCTGTGAAAGGGTCCAGCCCGCTAACTTGTGAAATGCTGAGAGGTATCTCCCGAGCGCATCACACTGCTGCCTGCAGCAGAGCCTGGCTTCAGGGTGAATTTTGTGGTAAGGGAAGGAAGGGGAATAGCCCTTTAGGTTCTCCAAGTATTTTAACTTTCATAGAAAAATTTATCAAAGTAATAACTCTCTTACAGGCAACAAGCTCTGCCCCAAAAGTCTCAATAAAATGTTAAACATTGCTACTTGCTGTTGAGAGTTTTGCACTTCTCTGTTATGTGCCAGCAATGGTCTGAATCAGAGACATTCACTGCCTCTGAATCATGCTCACTGTGGTACTTGCCCCAGCAGAAACTCAGAGATCCAGAACGTGTTAGGATGGCAAGGAAACACAAAAAAGGGCTTTTATTTTTTGAAGGCACGCAAGGAGATATGTGTGTTTCTTCTATTAGCCAGCTCACCCCCAGTGCCGCGGGGCCATCCCAGACCTACTCACACGTGCTGCCCATGGCAAGTACGAAATGAGGATGATAATGTGTGGGCTCCCACGTGCACGGGACCTGCGTGAGATTGGCCTGGCCTCTGAGTCGAGGTTTTGCAAGTTAATTTGAAGCTGAAAGGCTCAATTTGCTTTTGAGGAACTACTGTAAAAAGCAGCAGCCATTCAGATAGGCAGAGCTTGGCATTTCCAGTCTTCTTCCCTCTCGTGGATGATTTATAAGCAGTTTAACAGGTAGGAGTCTGTTATTACTCCTACCTCAATTCTTTTGCAGGTAAGATCATAGTTTTGGGCTAGCAGTTTTCTCCTTTGACTTATTTTATCAGAACTGGACTGTTAATTAGAGCCAGGGTTTGGCTCCCTTTACTGTGAAATACAATTCTGTTATCAGTGCAACCACATTCTGCCCTAGGTGATTTCCACTTTTACTTTAAATTTTTTTTTTTTTTTTTTTAATCCCATGAAATAAAGAGTATTTCCTTACTTGGGTAGGCTAGATAGCCCTTTGGTCTAAATAGGGTTCTTTCATTCTGAGATTTCTGATGTGCTAAACCTCTGTGAAAGTTTGATAAAAGGTAACTTTGAGGCTTTTAATTAATTATGTACAAAAAGTTGACAGTACTCTACTGGGAGGTGTTCCTAATAATCCATGCATGTAATATAGTGGGAACATTGTTTATAAATATAAATGAATTGGAAGGTTTGTAACCTTGGAACAAAAGAAGATGAGAAATCAAATCACGGCTGGCAACCTCACAATTAAATGTTCTAAGATTAAATGACCTACTTGAAAGCTACAATTTTATCTTTGTTTTCCAGTAAGTAGAGGGAAAATAATCCTTGTAACAGCTCCTTTAAGCTCTTACTGAGAGTGAAGTGAGGAAATGTTGGTTTTAATATTTCCTATCTCCCACACATAAAAAGACACACTCCTGCAGTTCAGCCTAGCTGGAAAATGCGTAGCTCGTGTCAGGCTGAAGGAGAGGGGAGAGAAGGGGAAAGAGAAAGAAGGTGTCAGTAAATTAGGTGCTAATAATAAATAATAAATTAGTTTCCAACAGCACAAGGAAATCGAAAGTCGGGGTAAACAAAAGAAAAGGAGTCACAAAGCTGGAAAAGAAGGAAAAGAAAGGCTGTCTCTGGGGAAAGGGTTAAGAACAGTAAGAAAGCAAAATGAATCCAAAGGAATAAAGGAAAGACCAATCCACAGATCAAATTCACTTCTGTCATCGTAGCATTCCGTGGATTAAGAATCCTATTAACATTGGCCAACGTGGATTAAAACCCCCCACCTTATCATCAGTGTTGCATCTAGGTGCTTACGGTTAGCAGCAGCGGAGCAGCCGCCGTCTGGGAAAGGAGCAGCAAATCGACAGTATGGGATCAGGTCCCTTTTCTAACCACTCGTTTGCAGCCACTGCTTCAGCTCTAGTCTGCTGGCATCGTTAAAAGGAGCATCTGCAACCTGAAAATCACACTTCTGTCTGCTCTCATTAAGCTTAAAAAGCAGCACCTCGAGATTCTTGAAGTCAGAGAAATTGGGGAAAAAAAAATAAATCTCCTTTTTAGCTCCTTTCTCTCAGCGTCTGGCTGTTTCAATGAGGGGCTCAACTTCTTTGCAAGGTTACTGCGGTAATGACGGACTGTACGTGGCACAAAGTGCCTCGAGATCACTGCAGGGAGAAAATCTGTCTGGGCAAACCCTGTTTTTCTCTCTGCTGCCCTTTGTTGCCCAGAAGTGAGCTCTTACCGCTGCTCTGCCCTAGCAGCAGATGTTTGCTGGGCTGCTCGGCGCTAGCTCAGCCCGGCTGGCCAAGGGGCAGTGCCCACCCCTCCAAGGCACGCTCCGGTCCCTCCACTCATGCCTGGCTTCCTGCGAAGACCCTTACGCAACATTTTGTCGTTTAAAAAGGTGATAATTTTAGAAGTCAGCAAGTTCGCTTTAGCCCTTTCTAGTCTTCATGACAGCACTTGAAGCTTGAGAGCTCTGGGATTACTTTTGAACATTGATTTCCATAGAAAAATCTAGCAAACCCTCCTACCTTTATCAGACGTAGAGAACAGAATACTCGAACAACAGATTGCCTCCTTCCTTCTTTGCTGGCGTGTGCAGCACAGCTGGTAGGATTCCAAAAATCCGAATTCCCAGCAGCCGTGTTGCAGTGCTTGCTGCTGCCGCCGACCAGTGGATCAGCAGAATTGGGAAAACGCTGTCCCGCTTCGCAAGAACACCAAGTACAGAACGAAAAATAACTTGTAGCGAACGCTTTCAGATTTGTTTTCAGTATGTCAGATGGAAATGCTCCTATAATAAATAGATGGTTTTATATTTGATTTTCAAAGTAAAGCTCTGTTTGGGATCCATCTCCCCGTTTCCATATGAGACGCAATAAGATGCAGAGCACCGGAAGCGCACTGTGGGCTGAAAGCAGGAGGCACCGGGTTAATCTCTAACCTGTTGTGATTCCTTTTGTTGCTGTCCCTGTTGCTCCCAAGAGATCTTTAACAGGGTGGGCATTACGGCTAATGCTTCAGGGGTATGGAGAAATATCTAGGGACAGTGGGCCTTGAAGTTCTTTATGTTTGTCTAACAGCTGGAGTTTGGTGGTTTTTTGGGGATTTTTTTCCTAACAATGCAAATGTTTGAAGAAAAGTGCCTTGTTTGAGATTTCTGCTTTGGAAACCCAGAAAAAAATATGTGGGCGCTCTTTCCTGACTGTATTTTTAACCTTCACATACGAAAACTGAGAGGCAAATTTGCACTTCAAACTATAGCTGGAACCAAACCACCCACATACAGAGATAATAAAACATCAAAAGGCCTGTGAAATATGCTGGCACATGTATATATGTTTAAAAAGTGCATGCAGTGAAGAAATCGGGAACACACAACGGAAGTTCTTTTCTAGCTGGAGTATTAGTTACAATAAGCAAAGCACACAACTCTGGTAGTTTTTACCCCAAGCTCAGCTGAAGTGATATGGTAAAAAGGAACGGGTTTTGTAGTCTGCAAATTGCTGAACATAAACATATCTTCTCACAGGCAGGGGAACGCTGAAAGATGCAAATGTTACCCAGCCTCATTAATTCTGTTGGCCTGAAAATTGTTGTCTTGTGCTCCGGGGAATACATGGAGATACTCCACTGAAAGTTTGGAAAACACATAATGGAAATGTTAGTGCTGTATTACTCACGATCTCTAGGCTCAGCTCTGTTGTGCTGGACTCAGCAGAAGCTTGTTGTCATCTTCTGCCGGGGTAATGTGGCCACAGGAGCGGTTCCACACACACGATTCCCTCTCATTTTGACATGGCAGCATAATGGGGAAAATTAAACTTCTTCAGGGTGGGCTGGCAGAGAGGTCGCCTGGTGCAGAGAGACCACCGGGCTGGTGGACACATCTCTGCGCTACCTCATCTTCTTGATCAACCACGAAGATTCCTGGAGAGGATGAGCTGGCACAGCTACAGATTTGGAAGTTTAGAGGCCAAAACGCTGCCCTTGGGAGAACCCAGGGGAGATTATTGCTGCTGAAAAAACTCCAGAAGCTTCTATGCACCAATGCCACTTTCCTCTGCTGTGGGGTGGCCGTTTCTCTCCCTGTCTTTGCTGGGTTTCTGGGTGAGCTGGGTTGAAGCCCCGGGCGTCCCACTCTGCCCTTCCCTTGCACCGAGCAGAGCCCAGCATCCCAGGGAGCACTCGCTTTGGCACACGGCCACTGCTGAAGTGCATTGCTGAAAACGGAAGCTTTGACCCGAGTGTCTTTTTTAATTTTCCATTTGATAGAGTAGAAGTACAGGGTATTAAAATAAAGGCTGGGGGTGCTGGTAAAATCCTGTACAGTCAGCTGTGCCCCAGCGCCCAAGCTCTCATTTCGAGGTGGCTCTGTTACCAGGCATGGAACTGGAAATACCAGCCCTCAGTTGATGGGCTTTGCTTTGGTGGAGGAACAAAGGTACGGAACATCTGTAGCTGATACTCATTGCTATTTTTATATCAAAGCTTCCTTATCTACTTGGCAGGTGATTCAGGGATTTTCTCTCTCTCCTAGGTGCCCCTGCAATGTGTTTGTTGTAATCTCTCGCATATTCTCATTACACTTTTTGCTTCACATTAATAAGAGATGAAGAAGTCAGGTTGCATTAGTTCTCTTATCTTAGCCAGCTCTTTTCAGAATTCCTCCCCCAAAAGCTAAATGCCCTCTTTTCACTCGTTTTTTTTTGTTTCCCTTTCCTACGAGCTTTTCTCCTCCACTCTGCTCACTGAATGTCTGCTCTGTGACCTGCGCTGACTTCCCCCAAGCTTTTAACAAAATTATTAAATACGCTATTGTGAGCTTTCATATGTGGATGCATATGTAAGCATTATTCTTATATGTATAAATATACTTCTGCTTAGTTTTTAATCCTTTCCTTACTGTTAATTCTTCTTCCCTCCCCACCTTTCTGTGCAAGTGGATTTGCTTTATCTGTCCCAGCAGATGATGTGAGCCGTGGTGGTCTCTCGTTAGCTCTTCTGCCAGTATCTGCCAGCTGTAGTCAGATCTGTTCTGCTTTCCTGCAAAGGCCAGCTCTGATGCTTCGTTTTGACTCTGCTGTTAAAAATTATCTCAAATGCTGGTGACTTCAAACTCACGAGAAACAGAGATAGGCAGAAGCTGTGATATTTGGATTCAGGCTCAGATTTTAAGTCCTATAGAGTTCGGGCTGTCTTGGATCTGCCTAGTATAATGATAAAGGTTGCAAGTAAAATAGGAATTTCGGCAGCTCTCATTTCTAATGATCAGGAAGCTCAGAAGCATTTAGTTTGGCACCAGCTTTTTTCCTAAGAAACAACTTTATTTCTAATAGACCATTTATCAACCTTGGAGTTGCTGATGAACAAACGTCAGCTTTGGTAATGAGATGGGGAACACTGCTGAGAGCCGTGGGACTCCTTTGTGAAATGTTAACAAGGTTTCTTTTCGGTCCCAAAAGAAAAAAAAAAGAGTGATGGCATGTTTTTCTGTAATATACAGTGGTATTTCAGATGTCTCTGACACGATCCCAGAAAACATGTTACCAAAGGAAAACCTCACCTCTGCTGCAGCCCGATGGGTCGGGCATCCCCCAGGCCAGGGTCTCCTGCGGGAGGGAGCCGGCTCGGTGGGCACAGGGGGAGCAGCTGTGGCAAGTTTTGGTAACGTGTTGATGCAAAATATTATGGGATGGCTACAGTAGCTGCCGGTCTCCTTGCCTACAGTACTGCTCTTTGAGTCGCATTTTACGAGGCCCAAAGTGGATGTAACTGATGCTGTAGTCCCCACCATGTACATAAGAAGGCTGTCACAACAGAGAAAGAACAACTTGCCTCCCTCCTCCAAAGACAATTCCATAATCCACCATCCTGTAGGTGCCTGAGATGCCAAAAGACAACGGGACGAGGCTGCAAAGTGGCTCGGCCGAGTGCGGGAGCTCCGGGAGACCCGGAGGAAATGGAGGTGCTGCTCAGAGCGTGGATCGAATATCCTTTCACCTGCTGGCATTGGAGAGACCAGCCTGCAAGTGAAAAAGGCACCTTGACAGCCATAAGCCTTTAAGTCAGTGCTTCCAATTTTCTGAAACAATTCCTCTAAAATGAAGGGTTCCTGGGTTCCTTTTCATGAGCTCTGTTATCGATTCTTACGTGGGTATGTTCCCTGCGCTCTGTGAGCAGGAAAGGGTGAGAATATAAACCAAACTGCTCTTTCTGAGCCCCCACTGTAAGTGAATCAGGTTTTTACATCAGCTGTCTACCTATTCACTTTCCGTTTGTTTTTTTTTTAATTCTTTTATTTTGCTAGTGCTCACACTAAAAAATTCTCTCCTCCGTTGCTGATGCTTTG